>JACCDI010449987.1_pt1 | contig 13938 bp, 10 predicted proteins | sample 7442791 | NCBI WGS metagenome assembly JACCDI01 (sample SAMN15323434, study PRJNA562643) | freshwater metagenome | isolation source: river surface water | place: USA:Blue River Watershed | collected 2017-08-15 | reverse complement strand
TTGATGACAATTTCCCGGAAATTGTTTTTTCACTAACTTTAAGGAAAATAATCATGAACAAGTCCCTCGTTTTGGCTGCCGTGATCGCTGCTGCTGCTTTGGCTGCTTGCGGTAAAAAAGAAGAAGCCGCTGCACCTGCACCCGCTCCTGCCGCTGCTGCTCCTGCAGCGCCAGCAGCACCTGCTGCTGACGCTAAGCCAGCTGACGCTGCTGCCGCTCCTGCTGCAGCTGCACCAGCTGCTCCTGCAGAAGCTCCTAAGAAGTAATTCTTGATAGCAAAAAAAACCCCGCTTTGCGGGGTTTTTTTTCGTTCCAAACTTGCTTATTTAATTTCGTCAGCAATTAGCTTGATGATTTTTTGCGCATTGACCGATGTTTCGGGCAGCCCATCGGCGGCCTGAACCAAGACAGTTGAGACATCGCCTTTGCTGGTGACTGCAATGCGGTATTTGGCCAAAGAGGGTGTGGCTTTTTCTCTTGAGAAAATTTTGGCAAAGAAGCCAGGCTCTTTGTCGGCACCACCGCCCGGTGCATACCTCACAAAGAAAACACCTTGTCCGCGGTCGCGGTCTTCGACAGTAAAGCCTGAGCGATCGATGGCAACACCAACACGGCGCCATGCACGGTCAAAGCCATCTTTGATCTCAATGGCGGGCTGATTGCCTACCTTGGTGACAGTGACGTCGGTGGCCATGCCGGCGCCCGCTGCGGGGCCTGTTGCAATGGCCGCTGTTGCAGTATTCGTTGCGCTGGCCAAGGCCTGACCGCCAAATTTCATCATGAGACGGCGCAAAAATTCAATTTCTAATTCTGCATCGGCGGGGCGTGGCGTCCAGGTGGTGTTGCTGTTCAAGGGACCCGCATAGACCTCAACCATGCCGCGATGCGTAACTGTGATTTCCAGACCCTTGTCGGTTCTTTCAACACGGGTACGGAACTTGTCACGCTCGCCTGTTGAGTAGAGTGAGTCGAAAATTCTGCCAATGGATTTGCGGACAAAGTCTTGCGGTAATTTGCCGCGATTCTCGGCCCAGTCGGTTTCCATGATGCCCAGTTCAGGTTGATCAACACTGAGCGTGAAACCATTGTCTTTCCAAAAGTCACGCAAGGGTTGCCAAGCTTCATCGGCCTTGATGTCAATTTTCAGGATGCGCTGGTTGCCAATGCGTTCAATTCTTGCATTGCCCGCTTGGTTGGTTGCGGTCATAGCGTCGCTGGTGGTGCGAGCTGGCGCAGCACCCGAGGCCATGGCCAAAGCACTGGCAGGGCCACCAATTTGATAGCGACTGTCGCGCTTGATTTGAGTCAGGTCAGGGGGAACTTCAAGCGTGGGCAATGGCTTGCTGGCGCTCTTGTAATTGATCTTGTCCTCCTCCAGTGAAGAACAGCCAGACATGAGGCAAGCCAGGGTGGTGGCACAAGCCAAGGCGGTCATTTGACGGGGGGTGGGCGCAAATCGATTCACGTGTTGATCCTGAAGTGAAGGGCTGTTAATTGTTACAAAGACTTAGAGTAGTCCGCTCGCACGCAGTGCGGCTTCGACCACAGGTTGTTGAGGCTTAGAAAGTTCTGTCATGGGTAAGCGCAAAGTGCCGCCACACAAGCCCATGCGAGCCATGGCCCATTTCACGGGGATTGGGTTGGCTTCGACGAACAAATTTTTGTGGACGGGCATGAGCTTGAATTGAATGTCCATGGCTTTTTTGACATCGCCAGCAATGGCCGCCACACACAATTCATGCATGAGTCGGGGGGCCACATTGGCAGTCACACTGACATTGCCTTTGCCACCGCAAAGCATGAGGGCCACGGCTGTTGGATCGTCACCCGAGTAGACAGCGAATTCTTTGGGCAAATCGCGAATGAGCCATTGTGCGCGCTCAATGTTGCCCGTTGCTTCTTTGATGCCCACAATGCCGGGCACTTGGGCCAGCCTGAGCACCGTATCGTGCTGCATGTCGGCAACAGAACGGCCTGGCACGTTGTACAAAATAATGGGCAAGTCGGGTACCGCTTCTGCAATGGCTTTGAAGTGTTGGTACAGGCCTTCTTGCGTGGGCTTGTTGTAGTAGGGCACGACTTGCAACTGGCAATCGGCGCCAACGCTTTTGGCAAACTTGGCCAGTTCAATGGCTTCGGCAGTGGAATTTGCACCGCAACCCGCCATGATGGGCACGCGGCCTTTGGCTTGCTCAACAGAGACGCGAATAATTTCGCGGTGCTCTTCGACATTGACGGTGGGAGATTCGCCGGTGGTACCCACAACGCCGATGCAATCTGTGCCTTCGGCAATGTGCCAATCGATCAGTTTTCGCAATGTGTCGTAGTCAACGGAACCATCCGCCAACATAGGGGTGACCAAAGCGGGAATACTGCCTGTAATGGGTTGAAATGGTTTCGTCATGGCGAATGAAAAGATCGACAAATGAGCATTCTAACGACAGCTTAGGCCAAACTGGCGATCAGAATCATTGACTTGACGAACGGCTGCAATTCGTTGCACATATTTGGGGGCGTCTGGCCAGTAGCCATTCTCATAGGCAACCACATGCAGCGAGGCAAAGGTTTGCAGTAATTCGCCCGGATTGAGCAAAAAGTCTGGCCTAGACGGCTTGCCTATTTTTTCGTGACCCGCCGCAAATGTTTCATAAATTAGGAGGCCGCCAGAGGCCAGACTTTGAAGAATGCGCGGCATCAGGGGGCGCCACAGGTAATTGGTGACCACCACCACATCAAATTGCTGATTTTCTAGCGGCCATGGGCCAGACTCGATGTCGGCTTCTATGACTTGGCCGTGTTGCTTTGCCAAAGCCAAGGCTTCAGAGGATCGATCAACGCCGGTGCATTGGTGGCCCAAGCCTTTGAAAAACTGCATGTGACGTCCTGCGCCGCAAGCCAGGTCTAGCATTTGACTGTTCTTGGGTGCCAAATGCGCCCATTTTTGAACCCAATCGGAGGGACTTTCTGTGCCGTGCATGTGTCAGAACCTTCTTTATTCGATGGAAGTGTGGGTGCAATGCACCTCACGATGTTGCATTGTCCTTGAGTTATTGGAGCTGTAAATATATCCAGTACTTTATTTGATTTCGCACTACAATCTTTGCCCATGGCTACAACGAACTCCTCAAATTCATCTCCCGAATACGGCGAAGGCTCCATTCGCGTCTTGAAAGGCTTAGAGCCCGTCAAACAACGACCGGGCATGTACACCCGGACCGACAACCCCTTGCACGTCATTCAAGAGGTACTCGACAACGCGGCTGACGAAGCATTGGCGGGGTACGGCAAAAAAATCAAGGTCGTTCTTCATACCGATGGGTCTGTCAGCATTGAAGACGATGGCCGAGGTATTCCCTTTGGCTTGCACCCTGAAGAAAAAGCACCCGTCATCGAATTGGTGTTCACGCGTTTGCATGCGGGCGGCAAGTTTGACAAAGGCAAGGGTGGGGCCTACAGCTTCTCGGGCGGTTTGCACGGTGTGGGCGTGAGTGTTACCAATGCTTTGGCCAAACGACTCGAAGCCAGCAGCTACCGCGAAGGACAGGTAGCCACTCTGGCTTTCTCTGGTGGCGATGTGGTCGAGGCCCTGGTAACGCGAAAAGCTGGTGAAGGCGATCGCAAACAAGGCACCACCGTCAGAGTCTGGCCCGATGCCAAATATTTTGAATCGAGTGCATTGCCCATGGCCGAGCTGACGCATTTGTTGCGCAGCAAAGCAGTCCTCATGCCTGGCGTCACGGTTACTTTGTTGAACGAAAAAACCAAAGACACCCAAACCTGGCAATACAAAGCAGGTCTTCGAGATTACCTAATGCAAACCCTGACTGGCGATCCCGTCATTCCTTTGTTTGAAGGAGAAGGTTTTGCCGATGGCAACAACGACAGCTTTGCCGAAGGCGAGGGCGCAAGCTGGGCCGTCGCATTTACCGAAGACGGTCAGCCTGTGCGCGAAAGCTATGTCAATTTAATTCCAACCAGTGCGGGAGGCACGCACGACAGTGGCTTGCGCGATGGTTTGTTCACTGCTGTCAAAAGCTTCATTGAGTTGCACAGCTTGTTGCCCAAGGGTGTCAAGCTCATGCCAGAGGATGTGTTTGCGCGCGCAAGTTTTGTACTTTCTGCCAAAGTTCTCGACCCCCAATTTCAAGGCCAAATCAAGGAGCGCTTGAATTCACGCGATGCTGTCCGATTGGTTTCTAGCTTCGTGCGGCCTAGCTTAGAGCTCTGGCTCAATGAGCATGTGGAGTACGGCAAAAAATTGGCTGAGCTGGCCATCAAAGCAGCTCAGCATCGTCAAAAGGCAGGTCAAAAAGTTGAGAAACGCAAGAGTTCTGGCGTGGCTGTATTGCCGGGCAAACTGACCGATTGCGAAAGCAAAGACACTGCGCACAACGAAGTGTTTTTGGTCGAGGGTGACTCAGCTGGCGGTAGCGCCAAAATGGGCCGAGACAAAGAATGTCAAGCCATTTTGCCTTTGCGCGGCAAGGTCCTCAACACCTGGGAAGTCGATCGCGATCGCCTGTTTGCCAACAACGAAATTCACGACATTTCAGTGGCCATTGGTGTCGATCCACACGGCCCCAACGATTCACCCGATTTGTCAGGTTTGCGCTACGGCAAAATTTGTATCTTGAGTGATGCCGATGTTGACGGTTCACACATCCAAGTTTTGTTGCTGACGCTGTTCTTCCGTCACTTCCCCAAGCTCATCGAAACAGGCAATGTGTTTGTGGCTCGGCCGCCCTTGTTCCGTGTCGATGCACCCGCGCGCGGCAAAAAACCAGCCGCCAAAATGTATGCCCTGGACGAAGCAGAGTTGCAAAGCATGCTCGACAAACTGCGCAAAGATGGTGTGCGAGAAGGTGCATGGAGCATCAGCCGCTTTAAGGGCTTGGGCGAAATGAGTGCCGAGCAGTTATGGGAAACCACGCTCAACCCCGATACACGCCGTTTGCTGCCCGTGCAATTGGGCACTTTGGATTTTGCACAAACCGAAAGTTTGATCACGCAACTCATGGGCAAAGGCGAGGCAGCTGCGCGCCGCGAGCTAATGGAGTTGCATGGCGACGCCATTGAGGTGGACATCTAAAGCCGCATGTCACAACAGACATCCAAAGCCTAGCCAGACAGTGCAGATTTGAATTGAACAGACCATGAACGATCAACCCACTTTAGACCTTCAAAACAGCGAGTCTGACGACTCCCTGAATTTGGCCACCTACGCGCAACGTGCTTACCTTGAGTACGCACTGAGTGTTGTGAAAGGCCGCGCGCTGCCCGATGTGTGCGATGGCCAAAAACCTGTTCAACGACGCATTCTGTATTCCATGTCGCGCATGGGTTTGGGGTTTTCTGGCGCCACGGGTGCCAAGCCCGTTAAAAGTGCGCGGGTGGTCGGCGATGTCTTGGGTCGTTTTCACCCCCACGGCGATCAAGCGGCTTACGACGCCTTGGTGCGGATGGCACAAGATTTCAGTCAGCGTTATCCCCTAATTGACGGGCAAGGCAACTTCGGCAGCCGCGATGGCGATGGCGCTGCGGCCATGCGTTACACGGAAGCACGTCTTTCAAAAATCACCACTTTGTTGTTGGAGGAAATTGACCAAGGCACCGTCGATTTCATCCCCAATTACGACGGCTCCACTGAAGAGCCTCGTCAGTTACCTGCTCGCTTGCCATTTGTTTTGATGAATGGCGCCAGCGGCATTGCGGTGGGTTTGGCCACCGAAATTCCAAGCCACAATTTGCGCGAAGTGGCTGATGCATGTGTTGCACTCATCAAGACACCTAAGCTCACCGACGATGAATTGTTTGCGCTCATTCCAGGCCCCGATTTTCCAGGTGGCGGTCAAATCATTAGCCCAGCCTCCGATATTGCCGATGCCTACCGCACCGGTCGTGGTTCGCTCAAAGTTCGTGCGCGTTGGAAGATTGAAGACATGGCGCGCGGTCAGTGGCAATTGGTGGTTACCGAGTTGCCCATTGGTGTGAGCTCGCAAAAAGTGTTGGAAGAAATTGAAGAGCTCACCAATCCCAAAGTCAAAGCGGGCAAGAAGGCTTTAAGCGCAGACCAAATTCAACTCAAGGCCAGTATTTTGTCTGTGCTCGATGTGGTTCGCGATGAGTCCTCCAAAGACGCCGCCGTGCGTTTGGTGTTTGAACCCAAAACCAGCCGCATTGAGCAACAAGAACTCATTACCGCACTGCTGGCGCACACCAGCTTAGAAACATCGTCCCCCATCAACATGACCTCGGTCGGCATTGATGGCAAACCCGTGCAAAAATCATTGCGTCAAATGATTGTTGAGTGGATCACCTTCCGTCAGCAAACCATTGTTCGGCGCTCAGAGCATCGCTTGGGCAAGGTCATGGATCGCATCCATATTTTGGAAGGTCGTCAGTTGGTGTTGCTCAACATCGACGAGGTCATTGCCATCATTCGCCAAAGCGATGAGCCCAAGCAGGCCTTGATGGACAGATTCAAGTTGAGTGAGCGCCAAGCTGAAGACATTCTTGAAATTCGACTTCGCCAATTGGCGCGCTTGGAAAGCATCAAGATTGAGCAAGAGCTCAAAGATTTGCGCACAGAGCAAACGCAATTAGAAGAAATCTTGGCCAACCCCACGGCCCTCAAGCGTTTGATGGTCAAGGAAATTGAACAAGACGCCAAGACCTTTGCAGACCCCCGACGCACACTCATTCAAGAAGAAAAGAAAGCTGTGGCTGAAGTTAAAGTGGTCGACGAACCCGTCACAGTGGTGGTCTCGCAAAAAGGCTGGGTGCGTGCCCGTCAAGGACACGGTCACGATGCAAGCAGTTTTGCTTTCAAAGCGGGCGATGGTTTGTATGGCACCTTTGAGTGCCGTACTGTCGATACCTTGTTGGCATTTGGTACTGCACAAAAGGGCAGTGGCCGGGTTTACTCAGTTCCCGTGGCCTCGCTACCTGGCGCCCGTGGCGATGGCCAACCCATTACCACCCTGATTGAATTAGAAGCAGGGACGCAAGTCGCGCACTTCTTTGCTGGACCCGCTACAGCCACCTTGTTGTTGTCCAGTTCGGGCGGTTATGGTTTCATGGCCACAGTTGAGAACATGATTTCTCGACAAAAGGGCGGTAAGTCTTTCATCACGGTTGGTGAGGGCGAGTCGGTGTGTGCACCGTCCCATGTGTCTGGATCCAACGCCACCCCAGTGGCTGGCGCATCCGCCATGCCTGCTGCTACGCACGTTGCTTGCGCCTCTACAGGTGGTCGCATTCTGACTTTTGAAATTGGCGAACTCAAGTTGATGGAAAAGGGCGGTCGCGGTTTGATGCTGTTGGATTTAGAGGCCAAAGACGCTTTGGCGGGTGCGGCGGCTTACACACGAAGTGTCAAATTGACAGGCATTGGTCGTGGCGGCAAAGACCGAGAAGAAACTTTGGAAATTCGCAGTCTGAACAACGCCCGCGCTGCCCGTGCACGCAAAGGCAAAGCAGCAGACCTCGGATTCAAACCGACACAAATTGTGCGTGTTGAATAGAAACAGAGACGCTTGGTTCTGGGTTCACAAAGCACCTTTTAAGGTGCTTTGTTTTTGACAGAAGGCCCATTATCTTTTGGGTGCAAAGTGCATGCGTGGCACAAACTGATAGGTTGAACGCCAGCACGTGGCCAACAATTCTTCTGGGCCATGGCGATGTGTTAATTTTTTACGCAAACGTGAAACGCAAACTTGCAGGCGCTTGTTGTTGTAGAAGTCGGAGAGTCCCCAAATGGCCACTTCAAGGGCATCGCTTCTGAGCGCTTGCTCTGGGGCCATGGCCAATTGCGTAAGCAAGACTGTTTCCATGGCGGTCAGTCCAATGGCGTTGTTGGCAGGACCGGTTAAGAGTGCTCTGACAGGGTCGATGGTCCAACCGGTTTTGAGGGTTCTGGGCAAACGCGAAGCCAAGCGATGAATGATGGCAATGAGTTCAGTTGGATTGAAGGGCTTTGTCAGGCAGACATCTGCACCGGCAGCAATGGCCGCAATTCGGTCTTGAGGCTCAGCAGCCTGAGAAATCATGACGACACGCAGTTCTGGGTGTTTTGCCAATTGGCCAGCCAGCGTTAATCTTTGTTCGCCCAATGTGTCCGAATCCAAAACCACAACATCGAAAGATTGTTGCGAATGTTGGGCTGCCAATGACTCGGGGTGTTGGCAATGATGTGCTTCGATACCCGCAAATTCCAGCTGCGAAAGCACCTTTTCCGCCAATTGAGGGTCTTGTTCTACGAAGCTGACACAAAGTGGTTTCATGGCGGATGTCCTTTTATTAATTGTTAACTTAAGGTTTCATCCTAATTGTTTTTTGTATCTTTTTTAAATAATTTGTAATGACTTAGTTTAAAGAAAGTGCATTGAAGTTACAAATAGATGGCGTTTCTCCTCTGTAGCCTCGACCTAATTCATTGGCTTGCCAAAGACTTGCAAAAAAAAGCAATGTGGCAAATTTGATGAATTTGTGTCTTTGGTGCAATGTTTGGGGGCCTTGCTGCCCCCAATTGAGGCTGTTTTATGCCAATTCGGCAATCAGTTCAATTTCTACGCAGGCACCCATAGGCAACTGAGCAACACCAAAGGCACTGCGTGCATGTGCGCCTTTTTCGCCAAAGACTTGGCCTAACAACTCACTGCAACCGTTGGTCACCAAATGTTGCTCAGTGAAATCGGCTGTGGAATTGACCAAGCTCATGACTTTCACGATGCGCTTGATTTTGTTGAGATCGCCAACAGCAGCATGCAGCGTGCCCATGAGATCGATGGCCACTGCGCGTGCAGCAGCCTTGCCTTCTTCAGTTTGGATGTTTTTGCCAAGTTGTCCGGCCCAGACTTGGCCGTTTTTCTTGGAAATGTGGCCACTTAAAAAAACCAAATTGCCAGTTTGTGCAAATGGCACATAGGCTGCTGCGGGGGTGGCAACGGGAGGCAATGAAATTTGCAGTTCTTCTAAACGTTTGTAAACAGACATGGCTTGAACAATTCCTAAGTGGTTGAAAGGGGGGCCACCGTGACACTGACCGACAAGGTGTGGTGCGTGCCACCTTGCAGCACACCCCGAAGGGGCGAAACATCTGCAAAATCGCGGCCAACGGCAAGACGCACATAGTCAATGCCAGGGCTGCACCAGCCATCTCGGTTGTTGGTGGGGTCTAAATCGTACCAAGATTCTGTGCCATCAACTGATTTGATGTGTGGAATTCGAAGGGATACCCAAGCATGTGATGCATCGCTTCCAACCAGTCGGGGTTGGCCTGGGGGAGGCTCTGTCAACAAATAACCACTGACGTATCTGGCGGCCAAACCCAAGCTGCGAAGACAAGCCAGCATCACATGCGCAAAATCTTGGCAGACCCCCTTTTTGTTCTCCAAGACTTGAAGGGCAGGTGTGCTGATGTCAGTGCTGAAGGATTCGTATTTGAAATCGGTATGAATCCTTCGCATCAAATCTTGCGTGGCCTCGATCAAGTTTCTTTCAGGTGTGAAACTGCTTTGCGCATAGATGGCAAATGCCGTGTCAATGGGCGCATGGTGCGAGGCATACGAAAATTCTGTCGCCTCATCACTTGGGATATCTGCACGGTATCGATAAGCTTGCACTGCCTTTTCCCAAGACAAATTGAGCGCTTGTTGTGAGAGTTCTTTTAAACGCTGGGTCTCGATTGAAAAGGTTTCAATGTCACTTTGTGCCGTCACTTGAAGTGTGTTGTGCGGTGTGGGCAAAGACCAGTAATGGGTGTGATTGCCAAAGGCATCGATGTTGTGAATGAGCTTGGTGGCTTCAGGAACGGTGCTGAGCACATGATGTCTGCAACTTTGGCAAGGTGTTGTTGGCGGTTGAAGGTGCGCAACATGTTGTGCCGTTTCTACCGTGGGTGTGTAGTGGTAGAGGGTTTCGTGTGTTATGCGCAGCTTCATGAGACAGTCCTTACGCACCAACACTTCGCTGCGATTCATCGCTGTGCGAAAAGAACAGGCTGTTGATTTGGTCGGAAACAAAGCGAGCAGTTTGTTGACATTCACTCAGCAACTGAAGCAATGCAGGGCTGTGATGGATACCGTCGGGTACCAATTCAAACAAATCAAGTTCTGACAAGACGGGTATTTTTTTCGACAAAGAATCTGTGGCGCCATGGGCCAAATGGCCCATTCGCGCTAAGCGCCCGCGTAGCGTTTGCGTCACCCAACCCAGTGCCCGAGGATTGTCGGTGTGGGTAAGAAGCAACTCTAGCAATGCACCCAATGTGCGGCTCTGCTGATATTGCGCATGAAATGAAATGGTGCTGTCAAACAAGCTCAACACCGCATCAAAACCCGCTTGACTTTGCACGCATTGCGTTTGGATCGCGCTGTGGAGTGCGTTGGCGAGGAAATCGAGTCGCTCAATGTGCCGACCAATCGACAGCAGTCGCCAGCCGTCATCTCGGGTCATTCGATCAGTTTGTGCGCCAGTCAGTGCCGCCATCAATTGACTGGTTCTCGAGAGCAGTTGTTGCGCCCAAATGTTGCTTGCAATGCTTGTGTCTTGCTGGGGCGGTTGAAAGAACGCTTTTTCAGTTTGCTCAATGAGAGACCAATGCTCAGGTGACAGCCTCTCGCGAACTGCCGCAGCGGCCAGCTTGATGGCTCTAAGGTTGTAGCCAACACCTGTTGTGTGCTGTGTGTCCCAAAGACCCGCAACCAAAGATCTTTCAAAAACACGTCGAGATTGCTGCGCTTGGGGGACGCCTGGCACCACCAAGCCATGTCTAACGCAAAGCGCATTGAGCCATTCAATCAATGCCGGGCTATGCTGCGCTTCGCTGTTTAAACTTTCTAATGCCAATCTTGAAAGCCGCAAAGTATTTTCGGTGCGCTCTGAATAGCGCCCCATCCAAAATAAGTTTTCAGCTGCACGGCTAGTCACCAGTCGATGACGTTGAGAGCTGGCGACAAACAAAGGTTCTTTGGTAGCCGAAGTTGCAGTTGATGTTGACCCTGATGCAAAGGGTTGTGTTTGCGCTGCTTGGTCCTTGGCGGACAAAACCCAAACATCTGCGCTGCTGCCGCCTTTTTGCATAGAGGCAATGCCACTTTGGGTGCCCAAGCGAGCCAAGCCGCCGGGTAGAACTTGCCATCCACCAGCTTCGTTGGCCAACACAAAGACACGCAAAATAACAGGCCGTGTCGGCATCGACTTGAGGTTAACAAAAGTGGGCGTGTGCGACAAAGGCAAAAAGCCTTGAACGGTGTGCGCTTCGGGGTCGCTTTGGATGCGTGCCCGCCATTGTTCTAGACCGCGCCAATCGAGTTGATGCCCCATGACAGGCTCGAAACTACGTTGGCTGGGGCCGTAGGGGTAAGTTGGTTTGATGACACATTCTTGCAAGCGTGGCAGTGCGTCGTGCATGGCTGCAGGCTCACCACACCACCAACTTGGAATGGCCGGTAACAGCAATTCTTCTTGCAACAGAGTACGCGACAACTTGGGCAAAAATCCTAGAAGTGCATTGGACTCTAAGAATCCTGAACCCGGTGTGTTGGCCACTAGAACATTGCCAGCTCGCACTGCTTGCAACAATCCAGGCACCCCCAAACTAGATTCAGCTCGCAACGCCAAGGGATCCAACCAATCGTCATCCACACGCTTGAGCAGACCATCAACAGGTTTTAAGCCTTCAAGCGTTTTGAGATAAAGCTTTTCATCTCTAACCAACAAATCGTTGCCTTGAACCAGCGACAAACCCAAGTAGCGTGCCAAGTAGGCTTGCTCAAAATAAGTTTCGTTGTAGGGGCCGGGCGTGAGCAGTGCAATGTGGGCTTGCATGCCAGCTTTGGTCCGCAGCTTCAATGCATTGACAAACGATCGATACGAGTCCGCCAAACCTTGCACCGACATGGCTTCAAAGGCGCTAGAAAACTGATTGGAAATGATTTGCCGGTTTTCCAATAAATAACCAAGACCCGATGGGGCTTGCGTTCTTTGTGACAACAGCCACCAACAACCATCGGGCCCTTTGACCAAATCGAAGGCCGCTAAATTGAGGTGACGGCCACCAACAGGAGAACTGCCATGCATCGCATGCAAGTAGCCTGAATGACCCTGTACCAAGGCATAAGGCAAAGCCCCTTGCTTCAAGAGATGTTGCATGCCGTAGACGTCGGACATGATGCCTTCTAGGAGTCGCATGCGCTGAACTACGCCCGCTTGAATTTGCTGCCAATCTTGGCAGGACAATATCAGGGGCAATAAATCGAGTGCCCAAGGTCGTTGAGGTTGGTCTGCGTTGGCATAAACGTTGTAGGTCATGCCGTTGTCACGCACCTGCTTGACCATGGTTTCGTGCCGTGCCGGTAAGCTTTGAAGACCAGCGTTGCCAAGGTGTGACAAAAACTCTGCCCAGTAAGGCGTCACGTGTGAGCTTTGTTCCACCGAGCCAAAGATTGAGCTTTTACCTTCGGCAGGGATGGCGCTGACACCGCCACGCAACTCATCCCAATGGCCCGCAGGGGCAGCATCGATCGCACGCAGAATATCTTGCGCCACAGACGCCTGTTGCGTGCCCTCGTTGGCAATGCCTGAAGTTTGCGATTGCGATTGCACAGAGGATGAGGAGGTGTTGTTAAATTCCACAATGCATGAATTGTCGCCTCATCTGGGCTTGCGCAGGTCCAAAGTCCAAGGAAATTCTGGACTGGCCGCCAGTTCAATGTTGGCCGCTGGCATAGGCATGCGGCCGGGGGTGTGCCCCATTCTAAAAAATCGAGCCAGGCGACGGCTTTCAGCTTCGTAGGCATTCACCGGCAAGGTGTCATAGTTGCGCCCGCCAGGGTGTGCAACATGGTATTGGGCGCCGCCTATAGAGCGTTTCATCCAGGTATCTAAAACATCGATGGTCAGCGGGGCATGAACACCAATGCTAGGGTGCAAAGATGAGGGCGGGTTCCAGGCTTTGTAGCGAACACTGGCAACGTACTCGCCGGCGGTACCTGTGGGTTGCAAAGGCAAGGCTTGACCATTGATGGTCACGGTGTAACGGCTGGGGTTCATGCCAGTCACATGAACTTCTAGGCGCTCCAACGATGAATCGACATATCTGGCCGTGCCGCCCGATGTACTTTCTTCACCCATCACATGCCAAGGTTCTAGCGCATTGCGCAGCGTCACTTGAATGGCATCGATACAAAACTCGCCCACTCTGGGAAATCTAAATTCAAAGTGCGGTGCAAACCATGCAGGATCAAAGTGAAAACCTGCATCACCCAGTTCAGTCAGGACATCGTCAAAATCCATTTTGACAAAGGTCGGTAGCATGAAACGATCGTGCAATGCGGTGCCCCATCGGGTTACTGGCGCTGTATAGTTTTGATCCCAAAACCTGGCTACCAGTGCACGCAACAGCAGTTGTTGAACCACGCTCATGCGGGCGTGAGGCGGCATTTCAAAGGCCCTTAATTCAAGCAATCCCAAACGGCCGGTTGACGAATCTGGCGAGTACATTTTGTCAATGCAAAACTCACTGCGATGGGTGTTGCCCGTCATGTCCACCAAAATGTTTCTCAGGCTTCGATCGACCAACCAAGGTGGCATGCTTTGACCATGAATTTGTCGATTGCGAACAATTTCTCGCAGCGCGATTTCAAGTTCATACACTTGGTCATTGCGGGCTTCGTCCACCCGCGGGGCTTGGCTGGTCGGACCGATGAACATGCCACTGAACAAATAGCTAAGGCTAGGATGGTTGTGCCAATACAGCACCAAACTTGCCAGCAATTCAGGGCGACGCAAGAATGGACTGTCTGCTGGTGTTGCGCCACCCATGACCACATGATTGCCGCCACCGGTCCCGGTGTGCCGACCATCGGTCATGAATTTTTCTGCACTCAGGCGCGTTTCAAAAGCAGCTTGGTATAAGAACTCTGTGTGCTCAACCAC
>JACCDI010146737.1_pt1 | contig 13942 bp, 16 predicted proteins | sample 7442791 | NCBI WGS metagenome assembly JACCDI01 (sample SAMN15323434, study PRJNA562643) | freshwater metagenome | isolation source: river surface water | place: USA:Blue River Watershed | collected 2017-08-15 | reverse complement strand
TTGAGTTGGCGGGCCATACCAACGCCACCCTCTTGCGCCGCTTCCCCATCGAGAATGAAAAGATCTGCCCTGAATTCTCCGGCTACATTTTTTGAATCAACATAGGCCCGCAACGCTGGTCCGGTAGCGAACTCATGGATCTCATGTTCAGGTAGATCCTTCGCAACTCGCGCTCCCAAAGCCGACACAATTGAAGATCGGACTGAAGAGTCATCTGAGTACACAATGATCTGTTTTTTGCTCTCGGCCATGGCATCAGTCTATTGAAAAATCCCCAGTAACCCGACACAAGGCATTCCCAGATTGCACCTTTTTGAGGTGATCCGTTTCACCTCAGATGAGCCGAAATCGAGGCCTTCGGAGGTGGCCCTAGGCAGACGTGGAGCCTGTTTTCGGGAATAATCGCCCCTATGTCAAGCGCCGTAGCACACCACAAAATAACCCGCCCCAACGCAGTCGCGGTTGGAACCATCGTCTGGCTTTCAAGTGAGCTGATGTTCTTCGCCGCACTCTTTGCGATGTACTTCACGACACGTGCCGTGCAAGGTCCGGCTATTTGGTCCGAGTCGACAGAGATGCTCAACATTCCTTTTGCATCGTTCAACACAACGATCTTGGTTCTTTCATCTGTTACATGCCAGTTCGGCGTATTTGCTGCTGAACGTTTCCAGAACCACCGTACTGGCAAGCTCTACCAACTTAATAAATGGGGAATGCGTGAGTGGTTCGCGTTGACCTTCCTGATGGGTTCTTTCTTCATCGCTGGACAGGTGTACGAGTACGCGATGCTTGTCTCTGAAGGTCTAGCACTTTCAACAAATGCCTATAGCTCGGTCTTCTACGTTGCAACCGGGTTCCACGGTCTGCACGTAACTGGCGGATTGATTGCATTCTTAATTGTTATGGTCCGCGTTGCTAAGGCTCGTCGATTCACGCATCAACAGGCAACAACTGCAATTGTCGTTTCGTATTACTGGCACTTCGTCGACGTCGTATGGATCGCGCTATTTGCCGCGATTTACCTGATTAAGTAGTAAGGAAAATAAGTGAAGCGTCTATCTCGCTACCGTCGCCACAAGGCGGCTGGTCCTGCATTGTTAATCTTTGCTCTGCTTGCGATTGGAACAACATTTAACGTTGCCAGCGCACAAACAGCATCTCAAACAACAACTGCAGATCGTTCAGCACTCATTGAAGAAGGTCGACAGATCTTCTTGAAGGGTTGCTCTTCATGCCACGGACTTAACTCTGAAGGAGGAGCGATTGCTCCTTCACTAGTAGGCGTTGGTGCAGCTTCAGTTGATTTCCAAGTTGGTACAGGTCGTATGCCAATGGCCGATATGAGCACCCAGGCGATGCGCAAAGAACCTCTTTACACTCCTGAAGAAACCGCGGCATTGGCTGCTTATGTAGCTTCACTTGCGCCAGGACCTGAAATTCCAACAGAAGAACAGTTGAATTACGAACGCGATGGAAGCACAGCAGAGGGTGGAGAACTCTTCCGCAATAACTGCGCGATGTGCCACAACTTCGCTGGTCAAGGCGGAGCACTTACACAGGGAAAGTACGCACCAACTCTGATGGGTGTTGAACCAAAACATATTTATGAAGCAATGGTCACCGGTCCACAGTCAATGCCGGTATTTAGTGACAAGACAATTACTCCAGAAGAGAAGATGTCAATCATTAAGTGGATCAAGCATGCAGAATCAGAACCAAACCTAGGTGGCGCTTCTTTAGGTCGCGTAGGTCCAGTAACTGAAGGTTTGCTTGCATGGACTTTTGGTCTAGGAATTCTTATTGGTGTTGCTGTATGGCTAGCGATGAAGGCGAGATAAAGAATGTCTAATGAAATCGAAGCTATCAAAGATCCAGGTCTTCCTGCTCACGTTCACCGCAAGGCTGATCATGATCCAGTTGCAGCAAAGCGTGCAGAGCGCCAAGTAGCGATTCTTTTCGGAATCTCTTCACTCGGAACTTTGTTGTTGATCGCATCATTCTTTATTCCTGATGACATCTTCATCTTTGTTCCGGTGATGGGAAATCAGAACGCCCATCAGCTAGGTCTCGGTCTTGGAATGGCGATTTCACTCTTCTTCATTGGTATGGGTGCAATCCACTGGGCAAAAACATTGATGCCTGATCAGGAAGTAATAGCGCATCGTCACGAGTTCCGCTCCCCTGATTCAGATCGCAAAGAGTTTGTCGACGCAGTTAAAGAAGGAGCACAAGCTTCAGGTTTAGGTCGTCGATCTCTTATCAAGCGATCTCTCGGAGCTGCACTTGGACTCTCTGCGCTTTCGCCAATTCTTTTACTTCGCGATTTGGGTCCACTGCCAGGAAATGATCTGAAAGAGACATCATGGAAAGCAGGTACTTATTTAGTAACTGATCCTGGTGATCGCCGTATTAAAGCTTCAGATTTAGAGGTCGGAGCGGTAGCTCAAGTACTTCCTGAAACTTCAGATCCTGAGCACCGAAAGCTCAACGACATCGCCAAAGATGCACTTCTTTTGATCAGACTTCGTCCAGAAGAGTTCAACCTTGACGCAGAGCGATTGAGCTGGACACATGAGGGAATCATCGCCTTCTCAAAGATCTGTTCACATATGGGTTGCGCAGTGGCTCTTTACGAGCAACAGACCAAGCACCTTTTGTGCCCATGTCACCAATCAACATTTGATGTGACTCGAGCAGCAAAGGTTATTTTTGGACCTGCGGCTCGACCACTTCCGCAGTTAAATATCACCGTGGATGAAGAGGGTTACCTCATCGCCCGCACACCATTCACCGAGCCAGTTGGACCTAGTTTTTGGGGGCGTAACTCTTAATGACAACAGAACATCGTTTGGGACAAGTCGCTAACTACGTCGATGAGCGCACTGGTGCTGCAGCATGGATGAAGAAGAACCTGCAAAAGGTCTTCCCTGATCACTGGTCATTCTTACTTGGTGAAGTTGCGCTTTACTCTTTTGTGATCCTGCTACTTTCAGGAACGTACCTCACTTTTTGGTTTGACCCTTCTATGAAAGAAGTTGTTTACGAAGGTAGCTATGAACCGTTAGAAGGCGTAAAGATGTCCGCTGCTTACGCCTCTGCACTGCATATCTCTTTTGAGGTACGCGGCGGATTGCTGATGCGCCAGATTCACCACTGGGCAGCTCTTATCTTTATGGCAGCTATCGTTGCTCACTTAATGCGTGTTTTCTTTACAGGTGCATTCCGTAAGCCTCGTGAAGGAAACTGGATTATCGGTGTTGGTTTGTTAACCCTTGGAATCGTTGAAGGCTTCCTCGGTTACTCACTTCCAGATGATCTTCTTTCAGGAACTGGTATTCGCATCGCCGAAGCGATCATCCAAGCGATACCTGTTGTTGGTTCCTATCTTTCATACTTTGCCTTTGGTGGCGCCTTCCCGGGTGAGGCATTCATCCCACGTATTTATACCGTGCACGTGCTGCTCTTACCGGGAGCGTTTCTGGCGCTGATTACAGTTCACTTGATGATGGTTTGGTACCAGAAGCACACACAGTTCCCTGGTCCAGGTCGCACAGAGAAGAATGTTGTTGGCTACCCATTGATGCCTGTTTACATGGCTAAAGCTGGAGGTTTCTTCTTCATCGTCTTCGGAGTAATCGCATTTATTTCTGCGGTTGCATCGATCAACCCAATCTGGCTCTACGGTCCATATACACCGGGTCAGATCTCTGCAGGTTCACAACCTGACTGGTACATGGGTTGGCTCGATGGATTGGTTCGTATGTCACCACCTATTGAGACTTACTTCTTTGGTTACACAGTTTCCTGGAACATTTTGATTCCTGGTTTGATCATTCCTGGAATTTTGTTCACTGGAATGGCGCTGTATCCATTTATCGAAAGTTGGATCACTGGAGACAAGCGCGAACACCATCTTCTTGATCGTCCACGCAACGCACCAAACCGCACAGCGTTAGGTGCAATGTCGATTACCTTCATGATCGTTGCCTTGATCAACGGTGGAAACGACTTGATCGCTACCCACTTTGATCTCTCTATTAACCAGATCATGTGGGGAACTCGATTTGGAATCATTATTCTTCCTCCAATCGCCTTTGTTGTTACAAAGCGTTTGTGTCTATCACTACAACGTGCAGATCGTGAACTTGTTCTCCATGGTCGTGAAACTGGACGCTTGCTTCGCTTGCCTAGCGGTGAGTTTGTTGAAGTACATGAGCCAATCTCACCTGAGAAGGCTTATCTGCTAACTTCACATGAACAAGCCCCTGCCCTGGAACTTCCAGCGGTAGATGGCCGAGGTGTAAAGCGCGCGGGGGCGATCAGAAACAAGCTTCGTTCACGTATGAGCGTTGCGCACTCTGAAGCGGTTCCTAAGGTTTCTGCAGATGATCTCAAGGAGATCGAATCTCATTAGATTACAAAAACTGGCTAACCTCTAATTACAAGCCAAACACCCAAGGCGGTAATTCCTATTCCTAGGAAGCCTTGGGTGTTTACTTTTTCACCAAATAAAAAGAAGGCTTCGATTGCCGTAGCTGGTGGAACAAGGTAGAACAATGAAGAAACAGATGCCGCACTTCCTGAATTAAGGAGCCACAGAAGAAGCAAAATAGCGCCAACAGATAACACCAGCACTAACCAAATAAAGGCAGCGGTGAACTTGAGATCCCATGCGAGATCAAGGTTTCCAGAACCGATTGCAACTGCGCCTAGAACAGCGCCACTGAATAAGTATTGATAAGCGGTACCGGCCACCAGTGGAATATCTGATCCGATCTTCTTTTGCAGCAAGGTCGCAGTAGTACTTCCAATAAGGGCAACGATAATTGCCACAACGGCTACTGCAGGAATCTGCGAATCCAATGTAGGGCCAAGTACTAAAAAGACACCAACAAGACCTAATAAGAGACCCACGAGTTGTCGAGGAAGCAGCTTCTCCCCCAGGATCCTTACGGCGAAGATCGAAACCAGCACCGGTTGAAGACTCGTCACAACGGCGGCTACTCCAGCTGGCATGCCTTGCGAGATCGAATAAAACACTCCACCCAAATAACAGGCATGAAGAAAGAAGCCGATCAAGAATGATCTAGATACAGCGCTCTTGCCAATCTTGATGGGCATCTTCATCAAACGAACTAGAACTAGTAACAAGACGGCGGCGATTAATACGCGAACAGATAAGAAAATGAATGGATCTGCATACGGCAATCCATATTTAGCCCCTACAAAACCTGTGCTCCAAAGAAGAACAAACAGGAATGGAGCGAACTTTTGGAGCTTCAACCTTCGCAAATCGCCTTAAGGGCAACTAGAGATTTAGCCATCCACTTTGGGTTGTGCGCCATGGCTCCCGTTTTTTTAAGCCACCAGGTAGAAAAAGCTGGAACCATACTTGCATCAAAGGATTCAGTGACAATGGTCCGCGTTGGAGAGACCGCCTCAAGTTCGTAACACCAGGTCCACTTGAGAAAGTGACACCAGCTGATCTTCTTGTTCTCTTCAAAGGCAATAACAGTGTTCTTGATGCGATACGGAACTTTAATCTTCATTGCCATACCAAACTGCGCGCCAAGGAAGAGACGCTCAGGACCTGAAATAGCCTTTTGAATGGTTCCTGATCCATCAAAGAGGCGATGTGATGCAGGATTAGCTAAGAGATCAAAGATAGTGTGAGTTGGTGCCTCGATGGTTATTCGCGCAGCCGCCGTGTTAGGGAAATCAACTGGCAGAATTTCTGCGCGAACAGAACTCATTAGTGAGCAGATGCAATCTCTGGCTTTTCATACTCAGTAACCATACCGATGATGGAGATTACTAGAGCACCTAAACCAATAAGGGATAACCACCAACCGACGATCAAACCCAGAGCAAATACACAAGCGCTCATGGCAACTGGCAATGGCCACCATGAATGAGGGCTGTAAAAACCAAGCTCTCCTGCACCATCTGAAATTTCAGCGGTTAAATTATCTTCAGGAAGAGTCACGCCGATTCGCTTTTGAGTAAACCAAACGTAAAACCCAATCATTCCGGCTAGTGCACCGGATAGGAAGAGCGCGCTAATTCCAAGAGGCTCTCCACCCACTTGAAAGTAAACGATAGTAACGATGAAGTAGAAGAGACTTAATCCACCGAATAGTTGCCATGAAGCCTTCATGAATTACTTCTTTCCTTCAGTTTTAATGTGCGGGTGGTGAAGATCAAATGCTGGACGCTCTGATGTAATGCGAGGCATCGTGAGGAAATTGTGGCGAGGAGGTGGACATGAAGTAGCCCACTCCAAAGACGCACCATAACCCCAAGGATCGTCGACTCCTACCATCGGAGCTTTGCGTGTGATCCAGATGTTAATCGCAAATGGAATCATCGAAAGCGCCAATAGGAATGAACCTACTGTTGAAACAGTGTTCATAAAGGTGAATCCATCGGTAGGAAGGAAGTCTGCATAGCGACGTGGGAAGCCCTTAATTCCTAACCAGTGTTGGATCAAGAATGTTAAGTGGAAACCAAAGAAGAGAGTCCAGAAATGAATCTTTCCAAGGGTTTCATTGAGCATGCGGCCTGTGAACTTTGGCCACCAGAAGTAGAAACCGCCAAACATTGCAAATACTACGGTTCCAAATAGTACGTAGTGGAAGTGCGCCACCACGAAGTAACTTGCAGAAACCGCGAAATCTAGTGGTGGTGAAGCAAGAATAATTCCAGTTAAACCACCGAATAAGAAGGTAACCAAGAAGCCCATAACCCACAACATTGGGGTTTCAAAGGTTACGTGACCACGCCACATAGTTCCGATCCAGTTAAAGAACTTAACACCTGTCGGAATACCGATTAAGAAGGTCATGAAAGAGAAGAACGGCAATAGCACCTGTCCACTTGCAAACATGTGGTGAGCCCACACTGAAACTGACAACGCCGCAATCGCAATCGTTGCAGCGATCAGACCGAGGTAACCAAAGATTGGCTTGCGGCTAAAGACCGGCAGGATCTCAGTTACCACTCCAAAAAATGGCAAGGCCAGAATGTAAACCTCAGGGTGGCCAAAGAACCAGAAAAGATGTTGCCACAACATAGCCCCGCCATTTGCTGGATCAAATAGATGAGTTCCATACAGTCGATCTACTTCTAGTCCTAAAAATGCTGCAGCTAGCGGAGGGAAAGCAAGAAGCACGAGAATAGAAGTTAGTAAAACGTTCCAGGAGAAAATCGACATTCTAAACATTGTCATACCTGGTGCACGCATGGTGAAAATAGTTGTAATGAAGTTAACGCCACCAAGAATTGTTCCTACACCGCCAATCGCTAATCCAATCAACCATAAATCTCCACCGATTCCAGGAGAGTATGTTGAGTTAGATAGCGGTGCGTAAGCGGTCCAACCAAATGAGGCAGCTCCACCTGGTGATAGAAAACCTGCGAAAGTCATCAAGCCACCGAAAAGGTATAACCAATAAGAAAGCATGTTCAGACGTGGGAAGGCCACATCCGCAGCACCAATCTGCAAAGGCATGATGACGTTAGCGAAACCTACGAAAAGAGGCGTTGCAAACATCAGCAACATGATGGTTCCGTGCATAGTGAATATCTGGTTGTACTGATCATTGCTGAGGAACTGCATACCTGGGCGAGCTAATTCCGCACGTAGGGCAAGTGCTAGAACTCCACCAATCAAGAACCACGCAAAAGAGGTAATCAGGTACAAGTACCCGATTGTCTTGTGGTCAGTCGAAGTTACCCATTTAACAAAAGACTTACCTTTAGGAGTCGGCGCAAGTTGAGTCGCTGTCATCGTTGGCTTCTCTGCATAGGTTGTCATGCTTGGCCTCCCTTAATAGTTTCAAGATAAGCGTCGTACTCAGCCGGTGTTACTACCTTTACAGTAAATAACATTTGAGTGTGATTACGTCCGCACAAAATGTTGCAACGTCCTGGAAATTCGCCCAACTTATTTGCGGTGAATTCAAGATGATTGGTAACGCCAGGAAGATTCTGCATTTGAATCATAAAAGCTGGAATCCAGAAACCATGCACGACATCATTTGAAGTGATTGTGTAGCGAACTCGTTCTCCCAGGGGTACCACTAAAGTTGGTGGTTGTTCAGGTGTTCCAGTAACCAGGGCCTTGGGCCCAGCCTCGGGGTAACCAAACTGCCAAGACCACTGAATTCCTTCAACCGTAATTTCGTGGGCATAGTCGTTCGTTTTCTCTGTAATGACATTTTGCTTTTGCACTGTGTAGTAAAAAAGAAAAACAGTGATGATGATAGGAATTAGTGTGTAGGCAACCTCTACGGGAACGTTGTACTGGGTTTGCTTTGGAAACTCTGGGCCATCCTTTTTACCGCGGTGAAAAACCGCTGGCCACAAGATCAACACCAATGTAAAAATTCCTACGACTGCTGCAGTTATCCAAAAACCTTGCCACAAAGGAAGTGATTGCTCATTAACGCTGGTTACATCTTCTGGATAACCCAAACCAGAAACTTTGGAACATCCGGTCAATAAGAGGATTGGGGCAAGAAGGAGCAGCGCTCTAAGGCGGCTAAAAACAGTGCGTCGGGACATGGGGTAAGGATAGTTTGAAAACCCTCTTAGCGTGGCACGAGCCTAATCTCGGCGAGGGGTGGCACTGCTCACATTACTTAAGGTGCTGTGCAACCTCATCTGCCGCTGACTTTCCATACGCCTCTTCAAAACGGGCGACGAACTCCCCCGTGGTAAAGCGGTACTCCTGGGTGCCCAAAGTTTCGATGACGTAGGTCGCGATCAATGCACCTAACTGGGCGCAACGCTCATGAGATAGGCCCCATGCCAACCCAGCAATAAAGCCAGATCGGAAAGAGTCGCCAACACCGGTTGGATCGGTCTTGGACTTTTCCTTAGGAACGGTTACTTGAACAAACTCACCCGCTGCGCTCTCGACCTTTGCTCCCTGAGAGCCAAGTGTGACAACTCGGTACTTCACGCGTTCGAGAATCTCGCGATCGCTCCACCCTGTTTTCTGCATAGCCAGAGCTAGTTCATACTCATTCAAGAATAGGTACGAAGCACCATCGATCAATAGCTTGATCTCTTCGCCGGTCATACGTGCCATCTGTTGGGATGGATCTGCCGCAAACGGAATATTTAATTGACGGCAGACTTCAGAATGTCGAAGCATCGCTTCTGGATCATCAGGTGAAATCACCATCATGTCCAAGCGACCTGTCTTTTCCATGATGGGACTTAGTTCAATGTTGCGAGCTTCAGACATCGCTCCTGGAAAGAATGAAGCAATCTGGTTGAGATCTTGATCAGTTGTTACAACAAAGTGAGCAGTGTGCAAAGTTGTTGAAACAAGTGCATGAGATGTGTCAACGCCATGGCGCGTCAACCAAGCTTCATAATCAGCCCAGTCCTTACCAACGGCAGCAATCAGAATTGGATTTAATCCAAGTACACCCATTCCATACGAGATATTTGCCGCACAACCTCCACGGCGAACATCAAGGCTATCTACCAAGAAACTAAGGGATACCTTTTCTAAGGAGCCTGCGACAAGTGAATCGGTGAACTTTCCGGAGAAAGTCATCAAATGGTCGAGACCTACCGAACCCGCTACACCGATTTTCATGTAGGGATCCTAATGTCTAAGAGTCAGTTACTTAGTTGAATGAATCGCCGCATGCACAAGAACCTTGCGCATTTGGATTATCGATCGTAAAGCCCTGCTTCTCGATAGTGTCAACAAAATCAATTGTTGCGCCAGAAAGGTATGGATCTGACATCTTGTCTGTGATCACCTTTACTGCGCCGAACTCGCGGACGATGTCGCCATCCATATTGCGATCATCAAAGTACAACTGGTACTTAAGACCTGAGCAACCGCCAGGTTGGACAGCTACACGGAGGTTAAGGTCGTCGCGACCTTCCTGTGCAAGCAGGGCAGCAACCTTTGAGGCCGCTACATCTGTTAGAAGAATTCCTGTTGTCGCTGTTGCTTCAGTTGTCATTGTTGCTCTCCTCGATTGACTACATCCGTAATCCTACTCCCCGACCACCTTGGCTGCGAGTCGAACAGATTAAGAGTCGGGCTCTATAGTTGCCCCATGACTAGCAATGAAGGCAAAGGCCGCCCAACTCCAAAGCGTAAAGAAGCAGAATCAAAGCGCAAGGTTTCTACCTTGGCACCGATTGTGACCAAGGATCAAAAGCGCGCATCAAAGGCGCTTGCTCGCGAGAACCGAGTTGCTCAACGCGCTGCCTACCTTCGCGGAGATGAAGCAGCATTGCCGGCCCGTGATAGAGGTCCAGCCCGACGTTACGTTCGAAACTATGTGGACTCACGTCGTTCAATTGGCGAATACTTCTTGCCAATTATCTTCGTTGTTCTCGTACTTACACTCTTCCCAATTGCTGCGGTACAGATTGGTGCAATCGCGCTGATGTACGCAGTGTTGGTTACCGCTGTTATTGACGGATTCTTTCTTTCACGAAAGATTCGCAAAGCGGTTGAAAGCAAATTTCCGGGAACTTCAACAAAGGGTCTTGGAATGTATGCATGGCTTCGATCAACACAGATGCGTCGCTTGCGTGCACCACATCCTCAGGTGAAGGTCGGCGATTCGATTAATTAAGCCCGAGGTTTCGGACTTTCATTTTTCTTAGGATCTCGCTCGGGAAGTTTTCCAAGAGCTTTATCAATCGCTTTCATGACATCGGCATCTAGCTTGACTCCTGCTGCCTTCACATTTTCCTTTACCTGTGATGGTTTTGTCGCGCCCATGATTGCACTGGAAACATTTGGATTTTGAAGGACCCATGCAATCGCTAATTGAGACATGGTTAATCCAGCTTGATCAGCGATTGGTTTCAGATTTTGTACCGCCTCTAAAACTTCATCGCGCATCCAACCCTTAATCATGTTTGCGCCGCTGCCCTTATCGGTTGCACGTGAACCTGCTGGTGCTTTCTTTCCAGGCAAGTACTTTCCAGTGAGAACACCCTGTGCCATTGGCGACCAAACGATCTGGCCAATGCCTTCTTTTTGAGACAAAGGCACAACCTCTGACTCGATGACTCGCCACAGCGCTGAATATTGAGGCTGACTAGAAACAAAGCGGTTATATCCGCGAGCATCTTGAATTGATAGAGCTGATTTGATCTGCGAAGCATTCCACTCAGAAAAACCAATGTAATGAACCTTGCCCGCGCGGATCAGATCATCCAAAGCGCTCAGTGATTCTTCCAAAGGAGTCTCATAATCAAAGCGATGCATCTGATACAAATCAATGTGATCGGTTTGCAAACGCTTTAAGGATGCGTTGCAGGATTCGATGATGTGCTTGCGAGACAAGCCACGATCATTCTTGCCTGGGCCAGTTGGCCAGTACACCTTAGTGAAGAGTTCATACGATTCACGGCGAACACCTTTGAGCGCTTTGCCAAGAACTACTTCGGCTTTTGTGCCGGCGTAAACATCGGCGGTATCGAAGGTTGTTATGCCCTGATTAAGCGCTTCCTTTACACATTTAATAGCGGCATCTGATTCGATTTGGTTTCCGTGTGTGATCCAGTTTCCGTATGAGATCTCAGAAACGTACATTCCGGTACTGCCAAGGCGCCTGTATTCCATACTTAGAAGCCTACGACTAGCGCGCCTAGTTGCCAACCCCAAACCGTTGTGGTTTGGTTCGCTCACAACTACATAGCTCTTCTAGTGGGGGAAGTTCGGTGAAAATCCGACGCTGACCCGCAACCGTAAATCACTCAAGTAGTAAAACTTTTGAGCGATAAGTCGGATTACCCATTAGATCGAGATGAGACAAACACCCGCCGAGGTTTGCGGGGTGTGCTCCTGAGGTTAGATAGATCGGCATCGCCATCTACTCTAGTTATGGTTCACTCCCTGTGAGACTCTTTCAACAATGAGAGGCTACACAGCAATGAAGTTCAAATTATTTTTAGCAACATTAATTATCGCCGCCCTATCAACACCAACGGCACAAGCTGCCGACACTGGTTGGCGTTATTGGGGCTACTTCCAAGCAGCTCCCGGTGCAAAAACATGGACACCCGCAATGACGGGACCCACGGTCAATGTCGCTGATGGATCAGTAGAAGGTTGGGCTTTTACTTTTAGTAGCGATGCGGTTCCAGATGCGAAGGCACCTAAGGTATTACCTGCGTTTGCATCGATTTGCGGAAAGACCAAACCAGTAGCTGGAAAAAAGCGAGTCGCCGTCATGGTTGATTTCGGTTCATCTGTATTGCGTCCAAAAGGCGAATCAACTCCCCGACTGATTCAAAAATGCATCGTCGCAGATAAGGCAGCACTTGGAATTGAAGTCCTAGGTCAAGCGGTCAAGGTGCGCGCCGAAGGTTCAGGTTTCATCTGCGGACTTAACGGTTATCCGGCTAAAGAATGTGGCGTGGAAATCAAAACACCTAAGGGTTATCTCAAGAAGTAATTATGAACAAACCCTCACTGCACCCATTTACATGGTGGCTGTGGGCTATCGGATTGGCAATCGCCATAGTTCGTTTCGATAGCACATGGTTCACTGTGGCATGCGTGGGTGCAGTGTCGGTTGTTGTTTATCTATGCAGAGATGATGCGCCCTGGGCCAAAAGTTTTAATTGGACTCTCAAACTTTCATTGTGGATCTTGACGATTCGAACCTTTATTGGAATCACTATCGGCGTACCAATTCCTGGGACTGAAATCTTTAGAGTTCCTATCGTTCCCTTGCCATCATGGATGCCTGGTATTCGTATTGGTGGATCAGTGACTTTAGAACGACTTACATCTTCTGTAACTGAGGGCCTTCTTATTTGTTCGATCATCGTTGTTTTCGGAGCTGCTTCATCGCTGACAAGTCCCCATCGTTTATTGCGAGTTCTTCCGATTTATATCTATGAGTTTGCGGTCGCTGTAGTGATTGCAGCATCTGTTTTGCCACAACTAGTTGGTTCGGTAAAGAGAATTCGAATGGCACAACGATTGCGCGGTCAAAGCACCAAGGGCTTCACCTCATGGAAGCGAGTTGCAATTCCGTTATTAGAAGAGTCATTGGCGCGTTCGCTGGATTTGGCTGCAGCGATGGATAGCCGTGGATACGGCGTTAGTAAAAACCGTTCTCGTTACCGTCCTATTGCATGGCGCTTGAAGGATTCCTTGGTTGTTGTTTCAGCTATAGGGCTAGCGGTGCTCGCATGATTAAGTTTTCTCATGTTTCATTGATCTACCCGAACTCAACAACCACTGTTCTAGAAGATCTCAACCTCACCATCGATGAAGGTGAATTGGTATTGGTTATTGGGCCGACGGGATCAGGTAAATCATCATTGCTGCGTCTTATAAATGGCTTAGTTCCTCATCACACTGGTGGAATCCTCGCCGGCGATGTAAGTGTCAATGGGATCTCAACACAATTGACCAAGCCTGGCGGAATGGCGCACTTGATTGGAATTGTTGGACAAAATCCTGCAAATGGCTTTGTTGCAGATACCGTTGAAGAAGAACTTGCCTTTGGCATGGAGGTGCTGAACTTAAGTAACGATGTCATGCGCAAGCGCGTTGAAGAGGTTTTGGATTTATTAAGTCTTGCTCCACTTCGTGATCGATCCATTGCAACTTTAAGTGGTGGCGAACAGCAAAGAGTCGCTATCGGTGCTGCATTGGTAACTCATCCAAAAGTGTTGGTTCTCGATGAACCAACAAGTGCCTTGGACCCAATCGCAGCGGAAGAAGTGCTTTCAATTTTGCACCGATTGGTACATGACCTTGGGTTAACAGTTGTCATCGCTGAACATAAACTTGAACGAGTAATCCAATTTGCAGATCGAATTGTTCATATCAATGGCGATGGTGTCGCAAATGTTGGAACCCCAGAAGAGATTTTGATGCAATCCCCCATTGCACCGCCGATTGTTCATTTGGCAAAAGCTCTTGGTCTCAAGG
>JACCDI010860406.1_pt1 | contig 13947 bp, 13 predicted proteins | sample 7442791 | NCBI WGS metagenome assembly JACCDI01 (sample SAMN15323434, study PRJNA562643) | freshwater metagenome | isolation source: river surface water | place: USA:Blue River Watershed | collected 2017-08-15 | reverse complement strand
TCCCAGAAGAAGGCCGGCGCGAACAGGTAGCGGCCGAACACCACCTTTTCCCAGATGCAGCCGGTGATCATGATGGTGTAGAGCAGCAGCGTCTTGATAACGATGGACACGGTCGCCGCGCCCTCGCCCTGCCCGGTCTGCAGGTAGCGCAGCACCAGCACGACACTAGCCAAAAAGGCAATGAACTGCAGTGGCGCGAGCACACCCTGCACGAGCGTCCAGCGCGTCGCATCACGCCGCGCACGCTCTTCGGCGGTGTACAAAGGCCGCGCGCCCCCCACTCCTTGGCTGTTTTCTGGCATCGGAAGGTCTCCGCCTTCGTGTCTGATGCCCTGAATGTAGGTCTCTGGACAATCTATGTCAATATAAGTTTACATAAAGCCGAATTGACATTTAATTGACATCGAGCTTCAATCGGACATTAGTGACATATATTTTCTTTGACACAAATACCCGACCCGCGTAAAACGATGAAGAACAAGAGTTTTTCGGCGGTAATCCAGCCACCGAAACTTGTTCTTTGTGACCGCCAAAAAGGATCCATGCCGCGCCGGGCCATGCCTGACGACCAAAGAGACCCGCGCGTAGCAGGAGACATGAATGGACAAAGCCTGGAAAGGCCGCGCGAAGTTAATGGCGGCCAGCAGCACGGGGGCGCTGACAGAGGCAGAGGGTGGCAGGACCTTGCTCGACCTGGTCGAGGTCGAGATCATTCCGCGCCTGGTGCACGCCCACCGCGACCGACGGGAGTTCCCGTCGGAGCCCGATATTCTCTACGCAGAGTCGGTCGCTTTCGGCTGCGCGCTGCTCGAGCGCTCGCCCGCCCCTGCACGGCACATCGTGGATGCCTATCTCGAGCGCGGTACACGCCTTGAATCGATTTTCCTGAACCTGTTCACGCCAGCCGCCCGCTATCTGGGCGAACTGTGGGAGAACGACGAGATCAATTTTTCGCAGGTGACGCTGTGCGTATGGCGGCTGCAGAGCATGCTGCATGACCTGAGCCCGTCCTTCCACGCCGGCAGCGGCGGCGCGGAGCTGGCCCGCACCGCCGAGCGCCGCATCCTGATGGCGACCCTGCCCGACCAGCAGCACACGTTCGGCCTGTCCATGTTGTCCGAATTCTTCCGCCGCGAGGGCTGGGTCGTGCTGTCGATCCCATCGCCGGAACCCGGTGAGACCCAGGCGGCCCTGTCGCGCCACTGGTTCGACGTGCTGGCGCTGTCGGCCAGCATGGATTACGAAGTCGATGATCTCGCAAGGACCATCAAGGCGGCGCGCAAGACCTCGCAAAACCCGCGACTTGCGGTCATCGTCGGCGGCCCGCTGTTCCTGCGTCAGCCGGAACTGGCGACCAGCATCGATGCCGACGGCGTATCGGCCGATGCGATCGATGCGTTGCTGCTGGCCGAGCGCCTGATTCAACGCCAGAAGGACGCCCGCTTCAACTAAGAGCCTGCCTCGTGAGGCCGCTAGCGGCGTTGCGCCTCCTTGCCGTACAGGTCGTACTGCCTGCGTCGGCGCGCCTTGCTACCGACCTAACGAGACAGGCTCGACCTCCCGGCCTGTTTTCGGGCTGCAACGCGTCAGCGTTACATGACAGCCACGACTGACTAATCTCATTGATATATCAGGCAATTACGGTCACAATCCGACTCAAAGGTATTTTTATCTCCGGCCCGCTTCAATTTGTGCCGGCCCATGACGATATGCGACCTGGAACCGGCTCTCCTTACGTGACCCAATTCGAATCTCCCAAGCAATCGCTGTCCGGGCTCGGCACGGATGCGGTGGTGGCGCTGTTGTCCGCGTCCGCCGACGTGGTGCTGGTGCTCGACAAGGATGGCGTGGTGCAGGATGCCTCCGCACCCGGCGGTGTGCTGAACGATGCCGGCGGCCCGGGCGCGTGGGTCGGGCATCCGTGGGAATACCAGGTCACCATTGAGAGCAAGCCCAAGATTGCTCGCCTGCTGAAGGAAGCGGGCGACAGCAGCCGCGTCAACTGGCGTCAGGTCAACATACCGTCAACCGACGGCGCCGATATTCCACTGTCATTTTGCGCGATCCATGTGGGCCCGAAGGGCCGCGTGATCGCGCTTGGCCGCGACCTACGCGCGCAGGCCGAGTTGCAGCAGCAACTGGTCGATGCGCAGCAGGCACTGGAGCGCGACTACTTGCGCCTGCGCCATCTCGAATCGCGCTACCGGCTGCTGTTCGACCTGACCAGCGAAGGCGTGCTGATCGTCGATGGCAAGAACCTGAAGATCGTTGAGGCCAATCCGGCCGCGGCGGCGGCGTTCGATGAAACCGTGCTGAAGCTGGTCGGCCGCAGCATCCTTGACTGCATCGACAATGCGTCGCGCCAGTCCCTGGCCAAGCTGCTCGATACCGTGCATGCGAGCGGCAAGCCGGCGCAGCTGTCGGTGCGTCCCGGCGGGCAGCGCATCACGCTGTCGGTATCGGTGATGCACGAGGAAGCCGGCGAGCTGTTCCTGTTGCGTCTCGAAAGCCCGGCGCCAACGTCAGCTGCGGCCAATGACAGCCGCACCGAGGTCGTGATGCGCGTGCTCGAGCAATCGCCGGATGCGTTCGTGGTCACCGACAATGAGGGCGAGATCATCGCCGCCAACCGCGCCTTCGGCGAGATGGTGCAGCTGGTGCGCACCGAGCAGGCGCTGGGTGAATCGCTGGACCGCTGGCTGGGCCGCGCCGGCGTCGACCTGAAGGTCTTGCTGGCCAACCTGCGCCAGCGCGGCAGCATACGGCTGTTCGGCACCACCCTGCGCAACGAGAGCGGCGCGACCATCCCGGTCGAGATCTCGGCCGTGTCGGCGCCGCAAGGCGACAGTGGCGGGCTGGGCTTCACGATCCGCGATGTCGGTCGCCGCCTGCGCAACGAATCTGGCCGCCATGAGATCCCGCATTCGGCCGAGCAGCTGACCGAGCTGGTGGGCCGCGTACCGCTGCGCGAGATCGTTGGCGAGACCACCGACCTGATCGAGAAGCTCTGCCTCGAGGCCGCGCTGAAGCTGACCCAGGACAACCGTGCGACCGCCGCCGAGGTGCTCGGCCTGTCGCGGCAGAGCCTGTACGTGAAGATGCGCCAGTTCGGCATCGGCAACCTGGGCCAGGACGACACCTGAGCGAAGCCGGAGCAGAGACAGAGCGAAACCTGCGCTCTGTTGCCCTACCTGTGGCCCGCCCTGTGGCCCGACACTAGCGTCAAATACTTCTTACTAGATATGGCGTCAATTTAGATTGACGCTCGTTTCCGCCGCGTGCCACAATTTCCGCATGGCGCGCCCCTCCCTTTCCGCTGTTGCCGAACTACTAAAGCCCATCACCTGGTTCCCGCCGATGTGGGCCTTTGCCTGCGGCGTGGTGGCCTCCGGTGTCGCACTGTCCGGCCAATGGCCGCTGATCGTGGTCGGCATCCTGCTCGCCGGGCCGATGGTCTGCGCGACCAGCCAGGCCGTGAACGACTGGTTCGACCGTCATGTGGATGCGATCAATGAACCACAGCGTCCGATACCGTCCGGACGCATGCCGGGCCGCTGGGGCCTGTACATCGCCGTGCTGTGGACCGGGCTGTCGCTGCTGGTGGCCACCGTGCTCGGGCCATGGGGCTTTGGCGCCGCGATCCTCGGCCTGTTGCTGGCCTGGGCCTACAGCGCGCCGCCACTGCGCCTGAAAAACAATGGCTGGTGGGGCAATGCGGCCTGCGGCCTGTCGTACGAGGGCCTGGCCTGGGTGACGGGTGCTGCGGTGATGGCCGGCGGCCTGATGCCCGGTGCGCGTTCGCTGCTGCTCGCGCTGCTCTACAGCATTGCCGCACACGGCATCATGACCCTGAATGATTTCAAGTCGGTCGAAGGTGACCGCCAGATGGGTGTCGGCTCGCTGCCAGTGCGGCTCGGCATCGCGCGCTCGGCACGCACCGCCTGCATCGTGATGATCATTCCGCAGCTGGTCGTCATCGGCCTGCTGCTGGCCTGGCAGCAGCCACTGAGCGCACTGGCCATCGTCGCGCTGGTGCTCGGGCAGTTGAAGCTGATGCAGAAGTTCGTGGCGTCACCCGTAGAGAGGGCATTGCAGCTCTCCGCATTCGGCGTGCCGTTGTTGGTGACGGGGATGATGGTCGCGGCCTTCGCGCTGCGCGCCATGGGGGGATGAGCATGGCAGGTAATCGATTCGGCTGGCTGCAGATTGTGCGGCTCGGCCTGGTACAGGCGTCACTGGGCGCGATCGTCGTGCTGATGACCTCGACGCTCAATCGCGTGATGGTGGTCGAGCTGGCGCTGCCGGCGCTGCTGCCGGGTGCGCTGGTCGCGCTGCACTATCTGGTGCAGGTGTCGCGGCCAAGGATGGGCCATGGCTCGGACCAGGGCGCGCGCCGCACGCCCTGGATTATCGGCGGCATGGCGATGCTGGCCGCCGGCGCCATCAGCGCCACATTGGCTACGGTCTGGATGCCGGACTCGCCGGTGTTGGGCATGCTGATGGCCGTTGCCGGATTCATGATGATCGGCCTTGGCGTCGGCGCTGCCGGCACCTCGCTGCTGGTGCTGCTCGCGATGCGCGTGGTGGATGAGCGCCGCGCAGCGGCCGCCACCACGGTATGGCTGATGATGATCGTCGGCTTCGCGGTCACGGCCGGTACCGCCGGCAAGCTGCTTGATCCCTACACACCGACCCGGCTGCTGGGCGTCACGCTGACCGTCTGCGCGATGGCGCTGGTTATCACGCTGATTTCACTGTTCCGGCTCGAGAATGATCCGGGCGATGAGCTGCTGCTGCCAGCAGAGTCCCCACCGCCGACCGAGGTCGTTCCGTTCCGCGCGGCGCTGGCCGAAGTCTGGCAGGAATCGGCAGCGCGCCAGTTCACGATCTTCATCTTCATTTCCATGCTGGCCTACAGTGCGCAAGACCTGATCCTTGAACCCTTCGCCGGCAGCGTGTTCGGTTTCACACCCGGTGAATCCACCAGCCTGTCGGGCGTGCAGCACGGTGGCGTGCTGGTCGGCATGCTGCTGGTCGCGCTGGTCGGCAGCAAGTTCGCAAAGGGCCGCGCCGGTTCGCTGCGGCTCTGGTGCGTTGGCGGCTGCCTGGCTTCCGCACTGGCACTGGCCGGCCTCGCCGTGGCCGGACACATGGGTCCGCCGTGGCCGCTGAAAGCGAATGTCTTCCTGATGGGTGCCGCCAATGGCGCGTTTTCGATCGCCGCGATCGGCCAGATGATGCGCCTCGCCACCCGCGGCCGTGCGCAGCGCGAAGGCGTGCGCATGGGGCTATGGGGTGCGGCGCAGGCAATTGCATTTGGTTTCGGCGGCCTGATCGGCACCGCCGCCAGCGACCTTGCGCACTGGCTGATCGCCGACAGCGGCGTCGCCTACGGCAGCGTGTTTGCGCTGGAAGCCCTGCTGTTCATTGTCTCTGCCCTGCTGGCCTCGCGCATCGCGATGGGCGAGCGCGACTCAACCCTCTCAGGAGAACGCTATGCAGCAGCATGAAACCTTTGACGTCGTGGTCGTTGGCGGCGGCCCCGCCGGTGCGACGGCGGCGCATGACCTGGCCCGGCTCGGCCGGCGCGTGATGCTGCTCGACCGTGCGGGCCGCATCAAGCCCTGCGGCGGCGCGATCCCGCCACGCGCGATCAAGGACTTCGACATTCCCGACCATCTGCTGGTGGCGAAGGCGCGCTCGGCACGGATGATCGCGCCCTCCGGCATGAAGGTCGACATACCGATCGAGGGTGGCTTCGTCGGTCTGGTCGATCGCGAAGTGTTCGACGAATGGCTTCGGCAACGTGCGGCCGGCTCCGGCGCAGAGCGCCGCGATGGAAAATTCGAGACCGTAGGTCGCGACGCCGATGGTATGGCCACTGTCAGATACGTCGATGGCCATGATGGCCAGGCGCGTACGGTGCGCGCGAAGACCATCATCGGCGCCGACGGCGCGAAGTCCGCCGTCGCTCAGCAATGCGTGCCAGGCGCGGACAAGACCAAATACGTGTTCGCGTATCACGAGATCGTCGAGGCGCCGGCCGTGAAGCCCGACGATTACGATGGTTCACGTTGCGACGTGTTCTACCAGGGCCATCTGTCGCCCGACTTCTATGGCTGGGTATTCCCGCACGGCGGCACGCTGTCGATCGGCACCGGTAGCGCCGACAAGGGCTTCTCATTGCGGAATGCGACCACCGCGCTGCGCACCGCCGTCGGCCTGCAGGATGCCGTCACTGTGCGCCGCGAAGGTGCGCCCTTGCCGATGAAGCCGCTGCCACGCTGGGACAATGGCCGCGACGTGGTGCTGGCCGGCGACGCGGCCGGCGTGGTCGCGCCGTCCTCCGGGGAGGGCATCTACTATGCGATGGCCGGCGGCCGCATGGCTGCTGATGCGGTCGAGGACTTGCTCGCCACGGGCGATACGCGCGCGCTGGCCAGTGCACGCAAGCGCTTCATGCGCGATCACGGGAAGGTTTTCTGGGTTCTGGGTATCATGCAGCACTTCTGGTACTCGAGCGACAAGCGGCGCGAGCGCTTCGTGACGATGTGCAAGGACAAGGACGTGCAGAAGCTGACCTTCGACGCGTACATGAACAAGGAACTGGTACGCGCGAAGCCGATGGCGCATGTGAAGATCTTCTTCAAGGACATGGCCCACCTGCTGGGGCTGGCCAAGGTCTGATCCCTGCCCTGCCCGCATCGCGCAAAAGCGATCACAACAAGCGCCGGCACTGCCGGCGCTTTTTATTTGGAGAGACAACATGACCGTGATGGCCATGAATGAACGCAAACCCGTCTACATCGCGATCCTGCTTGCTATCGCCGTCGGCGGTATCGGCGGCGCTGCGACCATCATCGGCCCCTGGTACTACGGACTGGTGAAGCCATCATGGCAGCCGCCGGACTGGCTGTTCGGCCCGGTCTGGACCACGATCTACGTGCTGACTGCGATCGCCGGCGTGAAGGCCTGGAACCGTGGCAATGAAGTACAGCGCCGCCACTTCCTCGGCGCGCTGCTGCTGAACTGCGTATTGAACATGCTGTGGAGCATGATCTTCTTCACCGCGCAGCGACCTGATATTGCACTCATTGAAGTGGTACCGCTGTGGCTGTCGGTGCTGCTAATGGCTGTACTGCCGTGGCGCTACTCGCGCGTATCGAGCTGGCTGTTGCTGCCCTACCTGCTTTGGGTGGCTTTTGCTGCCTACCTGAACTGGACTATCGTCAGGCTGAACGTACCGTTCTAGTCGAGAATTCCAATCGCACGAGCAGATCGGACAGCTCATCGACGACCGCTGCGGCCTCGTCGAAGCGCTCGTCACCGAAAAACTCGCTGCGCACGATCGCGACTGGCAGCCCGGCCATGCGCGCAGCGATCATGCCATTTCGTGAATCCTCGATCGCGCAGGCATGTCTTGCACTAAGCCGCAAGCGATCCAGCGCCAATTGGTAAGCCTCCGGATCGGGCTTTTTCTCGGCCACGTCCTCGCCGACCACCGTGACTACCGGTGGTGGCAGGTGCAAGGGCGTCAGTGAACAGGTCCACAGCGCCTGCCAGTTCGCGCGGCTGGTGGTGGTGACTACCCCCCACGCGATATTGTTGCGCGCCAGTGCCAGCACCAGTTCGGCGAAGCCTTGGCGGGCTTGCACCTTGCCTGACGCAAGGATCTCGGCAAAGTGCTTGTTCTTCGCGACATGCACCCGCTTCAAGGTTTCGGCAAGCTCGTCGGGATCATGGCCACTCTCCTGCGCAAAGCGCAGCAGTCGTTCGAAACCACCTGCGGTCTTCAGCAGGCGCTTGTAGTCGTCGCGGCTCCAGCGCCATGGCAAGCCCGCGTCTTCCAGCGCGCGGTTGAACGCCGGCAGGTGTGCCTGCCCTTCGGTCTCGGCAATGGTGCCGTCGACGTCAAACAATACGCAGCGATGCTGGCCCGGGATGAACACGTCAGTGCACCTGTGCGCGCAACGCGCCCTTGCCGTACAGGTCGGCCATGCGGTCGAGCGACATCGCCTTGATCTTCGATGCCTGGCCGGCCGAGCCAAAGGCTTCGAAGCGGTCGCGGCAGACCTTCTTTGCCGCGGCCGTGGCCGCCTTCAGGAACGCGCGCGGATCAAATTCATCGGGCTTGTCGGCCATTGCCTTGCGCATCGCCGCCGTCATCGCGAGGCGGATGTCGGTGTCGATGTTGACCTTGCGTACGCCATGTCGAATGCCCTCGACGATTTCGTCCACCGGCACGCCATAGGTTTCCTTGATGTCGCCGCCGAATTCGCGAATCATCTGCAGGTATTCCTGCGGCACCGACGACGAGCCATGCATCACGAGATGCGTATTCGGGATGCGCGCGTGGATGGCCTTGATACGGTCGATGGCCAGGATGTCGCCGGTCGGGGGTCGGCTGAACTTGTACGCACCGTGGCTGGTGCCGATCGCGATGGCCAAAGCATCGACCTGGGTCGCGGCGACGAACTCGGCCGCCTCGTCAGGGTCGGTCAGCAATTGCGCATGGTCGAGCGTGCCCTCCGCACCGACGCCGTCTTCCTCGCCAGCCTGCCCGGTCTCCAGCGAACCGAGGCAGCCCAGCTCGCCTTCCACCGACACGCCGACCGCATGCGCCATGTCGACCACGCGGCGCGTGACCTCGACGTTGTACGCATAGTCGGCCGGAGTCTTTGCATCCTCTCGCAGCGAGCCATCCATCATCACGCTGGAAAAGCCGCTGCGTATCGATCCCTGGCACACCGCCGGCGATGCGCCATGATCCTGGTGCATGCAGATCGGGATGTCCGGGTACTGCTCGATCGCCGCTTCGACCAGCTTGCGCAGGAAAGGCTCGCCAGCGTACTTGCGCGCGCCGGCCGATGCCTGCAGGATCACCGGGCTGTCGCAGTCCGCCGCTGCCTGCATGATCGAATGGATCTGCTCCATGTTGTTGACGTTGAACGCGGGCAGGCCGTAGTGGTTTTCTGCCGCATGGTCGAGCAGCTGGCGCAGCGATATCAGTGCCATGGTATCTCCTGTGGGTGGCGTCGGATGCCGGTTATCTGATTTGAGGTTTGGGGTCAGGTCGTTGTTATGGGTGCTGCAGGCAGCTTCCGGTCAGTGCCGGAAGTAGCCGGGTACCTCGCGTATGTCCGGCACGATGCGATCAGGGTTGGATTCTTCGATGGGTCGGCCCTTGTTGTAACCATAGGGCACCGCCCAGCAGGTAACGCCGGCCGCCCTTGCGGTGGAGACGTCGATCTCGGAGTCGCCGATGAACAGCGCCTCGCCTGCGGTGGCGCCCAGCATCGCAAGACAATGCTCGATCACGCCGGGGTCAGGCTTTTTGACGGCCAGCGAATCACCACAGATGACCATGTCGAATGCATCCAGCAGGCCATGCTTCTGCAGCACCCGCTCGGTGAAGCGGCGCTCCTTGTTGGTGACGATGGCCTGGCGCACGCCGTAGTCACGCGCCTTCTTCAGCGTCTCCAGCACATACGGGAACGCGGTGCTGGTGGTACCGGCGGTGGCGTCGTAATGATGATGGAAGCGCGCCATCACCGCATCCCAGGCGACATCGGTCGGACCTTCCGTGGCCTTCCAGGCAGTCTGCATCAGCCAGCCAGTACCGTGGCCTATCCAGCGCCTCACTTCATCTTCACTCACGGTCTTGTGACCGAACTCCTGCAGGGTCAGGTTGACCGCGTGCGCGATCTCGCCTGCGGTATCGAGCAGCGTGCCATCCAGGTCATACATCACAACAGCCATGGGTTCTCTCCTTTATTGGGCGCGGCGCTTGCGGTCCATCAGGCGCAGGATCATCGGCGTGAAAATCAGTTGCATCGCGAGGCCCATCTTCCCGCCCGGGATCACGAAGGTGTTCGGGCGGGTCATCCACGAACGCTCGATCATGGACAGCAGATAAGGGAAATCGATGCCCTTCGGGTTGGCGAAACGAATGACCACCATGCTCTCGTCGGCGCTGGGGATGTCTTTCGCGATGAAGGGATTCGAGGTATCCACGGTCGGCACGCGCTGGAAGTTCACATGCGTGCGCGAGAACTGCGGGCAGATGTGACGCGTGTAGTCCGGCATGCGGCGCAGGATGGTATCCATCACCGCTTCCTGCGAATAGCCGCGCATGTTCTGGTCGCGGTGCAGCTTCTGTATCCATTCGAGGTTAATGATGGGCACCACGCCGACCAGCAGGTCAACGTGGCTGGCGACATCGGCGCCATCACCGACAAAGCCACCGTGCAGGCCTTCGTAGAACAGCAGCTCGGCGCCCTCGTCCATGTCGCGCCAAGGCGTGAAGGTGCCCGGGTCCTGCCCGAACTCGGCCGCCTCACCGTCGTCATGAATGTATTTACGCACGCGCCCCGTGCCGCTTTCACCAAAGCTGCGGAAGGTGTCGGCCAGCTCGCCGAGAAGATTCGCATCCGGCGAAAAATGGCTGAATGACAGATTCCCCGCTGACTGTTGCTTCTTCATCTCCTCGCGCATCTCCATGCGGTTGTAGCGATGCATGGAGTCGCCTTCGAGGATCTGCGCGCGTATGCCCTCGCGACGGAAGATATGCTGGAAGCTCTTCATCACCGTGGTGGTGCCGGCGCCAGAAGAGCCGGTGATGGCGACGATGGGGTTTTTTACGGACATGGGGTCTTACCTTCAAAGGGCGGTATTGGTATCTTGGAAATGGGTCCCAGCTTTCGCTGGGGTGAGGCAGGGGTTTCGGCGCGCATGCGCGCCGCCTGCCGAAGCGGTTTCGCTTGCAAGCGAAACCGTGGGGGGAGCTCAAAACCGGTGAGTCTCGCCCGCAACAATTCAACTCGCAAACAACGACCGCTCCTGAAACAACGGCGACGTGTATTTTTCGTCTGCACCGCTGTCATACTCACGGTGGTAGCGCTCGATACGCTCGACCTCGTTGCGCGAGCCGATGATCACTGGCACCCGCTGATGGATATCGTTTGGCACGACATCGAGCAGCCGCTCGCGACCTGTTGAACCCACGCCGCCGGCCTGCTCGACGATGAAGCTCATCGGGCTGGCCTCGTACATCAGCCGCAGGCGTCCGGGCTTGGCCTTGTCCTTGGTGTCGCGCGGGTACATGAACACGCCGCCGCGCATCAGGATGCGGTGGATCTCGGCCACCATGCTGGCGATCCAGCGCATGTTGAAATCACGGCCGCGCACGTCGTTGCGCCCGGCCTTGCACTCGTTCACATAACGCTGCACCGGCGGCTCCCAGAAGCGCTCATTGCTGGCGTTGATCGCGAACTCGCTGGTCTCGGCCGGCACTTCCATGTGCGGGTGGGTCAGGATGAAGTTGCCGACCTCACGGTCCAGCGTGAAGCCGTGCGTGCCCTTGCCGACGGTGATCACGAACATCGTCGACGGGCCGTAGATTGCGTAACCGGCGGCCAGCTGCTCGCGACCGGCACGCAGGAAATCATCGACGCCGGCCGTTCGGCCCTGAGGCGCGCGCAGCACCGAGAAGATGGAGCCGACCGACACATTCACGTCGATGTTGGACGAGCCATCGAGCGGATCGAACACGGCGAGGAAACGGCCGCTGCCATCTTGCGGGTCGATCTCCATCGGCGTATCCATCTCTTCAGACGCGAGGCCGGCGACCAGGCCGCCCATCGAGAAGGTATTAATGAACGCATCATTGGACAGCACGTCGAGCTTTTGCTGGGTCTCGCCCTGTACATTCACCTGCTCCATGCTGCCGAGCACGCCGGCCAGCGCACCCTTGGCGGTCATGGCGGAGATGGCCTTCACGGCGGCAGCGATATCGACCAGCAACGCCGCAAGGTCGTTCTGCTCGGGGCTGCCCTTCAACTGCTGGATCAGGAATTTCGATAAGGTGGTGCGTCCGAGATGCATGGCGGTCTCCTGAAGTCTTTGTGTTGTTATGCAGCCGCGTTCAGGCCGCCCGCAAACACGCGCGAAGCGCGGATGTCGTCGGCTGAAATCGAAGACAGCTCTTGCGCGCTGACCTCTGCCCGGCCCTGCATCGCCTGCTGGAAGATGCGGTTGGCTTGCCGCAGGCGTGCGCGGTCGAGCGCATTGCGTATCGAGCGCGCATTCGCGAAATGCGGCTGCGTCTTGCGCAGGCGGATGTACTCGTCCATCGCCTGCTCGGCGTCGGCATCGAGCCGGTAATTCATCTGCCCGACCATCTTGCCGGCAATCTGCAGCAACTCCGGCTCGCTGAAGTCAGGGAAATCGATGTGGTGCGAGATGCGCGAGGACATGCCCGGGTTGGACTGGAAGAAGGTGTCCATCCTGTCCTTGTAGCCAGCAAGGATCACGACCAGGTCGTCGCGATGGTTCTCCATCACCTGCAGCAGGATCTCGATCGCTTCCTGCCCGTAGTCGCGCTCGTTCTCGGGCCGGTACAGGTAATAGGCTTCGTCGATGAACAGCACGCCGCCCATCGCCTTCTTCAGCACTTCCTTGGTCTTCGGTGCGGTATGGCCGATGTACTGGCCGACCAGGTCGTCACGCGTGACCGACACCACATGGCCTTTGCGTACATAGCCGAGCCGGTGCAGGATCTCGGCCATGCGCAGCGCGACCGTGGTCTTGCCGGTTCCCGGATTGCCGGTGAAGCACATGTGCAGGCTGGGCGTGCTCGCTTCCAGCCCCATCGCCGAGCGTGCGCGCGACACCACGAGGAAGGCTGCGATCTCGCGTATGCGCGCCTTGACCGGCGCCAGACCGACCAGCTCCGCATCGAGTTGCTCGATCACGGGCTGGATATCGGCATCGCGCAGGATCTGCTGCAGGTCGACCGACGTCGGCATTGCAGCTTTTGCGGCCTCGGCTTCGACAGTATCAGGCGCATTCATCGCGGCTCTCCCTCAGTGGCTCGGTAGTACAGGCAGATCAGGCCGAATAGCGCTGGCCGGCCGGACGCTGGGTTGCGTAGCTGTGCGTGGTGTAGCGGACCGTACGACCATGCTCCTCGGTACGCTGCAGACCGAAGCCGGGCTCGTGGCTCGGGCGCTGCACGATGTAGCTCATCACCATCGACTCGACGCCGCGCGTGTTGTCAAAGGCGTTGACCTTGATGTAGGTCTCCGGGTTGGCCTTGCGGCAGGCATTGACCTCGTACAGCACGGCTGCGCCATCCTGCACCTGGAACATCGGGATGCCCCACATGTGCCAGTAGCAGTTGCGCGGGTGCGGGTCGTCGGTCCATTCGACCGACAGCGCCCAGCCCTTGCTGATCGCGTAGTCGACCTGCGCGCGGATCTCGTCGTCGGTCAGGTCGGGCAGGAAGGAAAACTGGCCTTGGGTGATTTTCATGGTGTATCTCCGGTTTTCAAATCGTTGCGATACTTCGTATGGTTTCGGTTCACTTGCATGGGTCCCAGCTTTCGCTGGGACGACATTTCAAAGGCCGCCGGTGCTCGGCATCGTCGTCCCAGCGAAAGCTGGGACCCATGGTCGATTTGCCGATGTCGTGCTCATGCCTGATTCACTCAGGCTGCTGTCGGGGTCGCCACAAAATCCGGGGTGTCGGTCGACGTGTAGTTGAACGACACGTCTTTCCAGGTCTCGAGCGCAACCTCGAGCGGCTTGCACCACTTGGCGGCGTCTTTCAGAATCTGCGGGCCTTCGTTGGCGATGTCGCGGCCTTCGTTACGTGCCTTGACCATCGCTTCCAGGCCGACACGGTTCGCGATCGCGCCGTGCTGGATGCCGCCCGGGTGGCCAATGGTGCCGCCGCCGAACTGCAGCACGACGTCATCGCCGAACAGGGTCAGCAGCTGGTGCATCTGGCCTACGTGGATACCACCCGACGCGACCGGCATTACCTTCTTCAGGTCGCACCAGTCCTGGTCGAAGAACAGGCCACGCGACAGGTCTTGCTGGTTGTAGCCTTCGCGGCAGACGTTGTAATAGCCCTGCACGGTCATCGGGTCACCTTCGAGCTTGCCG
>JACCDI012041704.1_pt1 | contig 13951 bp, 28 predicted proteins | sample 7442791 | NCBI WGS metagenome assembly JACCDI01 (sample SAMN15323434, study PRJNA562643) | freshwater metagenome | isolation source: river surface water | place: USA:Blue River Watershed | collected 2017-08-15 | reverse complement strand
TTATCCTCTTCTTGTACGCATCCTTTCTGCAAGCCTTCTCTTCTTGTTTTGTGAATGGATGACTGCTAAAAAAGTTCCCACACGAGGATAGGTACATACCTTGAAATTCCTGCATATCTGAACCATCAGCTGAATATCCTGTGTATATTGGCATTAGTCTTGTTGTTTATGTAAAGGTGTAGGCAACCAACCAGATACATCTATCTGATACTCGTGCCATAATTTTCTCCAATTGTTGCCATCCCACCATCCCCAACTGATACCATTAGCACCAATGTTAACGATGTATTGACCAACCTTTGGTGGTTTGTCTGTTCTCCAATAAATGTTATCCATTGTCTTTTTGTTTAGCAATCTCTATAAGTTTATCTATACAAGCATTCTCTGCTTCTTCGTAGGTAGTCCAAGTATCATTTGCATCTATAAATGGAGTGTACTTTTTGCACAATATTTTAAAGCTAAATGCGTACCCATCTGTTGTGGAATAAACATTAATTTCATGCACAAGTTTATACTTCTCCCTAAACCATCTAAATACTTGTTGTTTAAGTGGGGCAAGTATTGTGTAATTTCCGTGATTAATATATTCTCCTATACCTAATCTTTTGCCTGCGTGGTAATAAGAAGCTAAACAATCTTCTTTAAACCCTAATTCCTTTAAGGCTAATGCTTGCTCGTATGTTACAAATTCTTTTTCCATTGTCCTAAATATTTAGCGATTCCTTTTTGCACATCTTCAAACTTCTCAGGATATAACGTAGCCATACTGAAATGACGTCGCTCATATTCCCATAGTCTGTTGCGTCCTGTGATTACAATCATCAGGTAGTGGTTATTATCTCCACCATCTTTCAATAACATTACACTGCCCGCGTCTGGAACCATATAGTAAAAGTATCCAAGCTCAGTGATATACCTTTTAGTCTTGTTAAGAAGGATTAGTTTACTCCGCGTCATAGTCGTATAGTAATAAGAATCTTGATATTACATTTTCATCCATATAAACGTATTCGTTGTCAGAGAACTTAATCTCTCCGTCGACCAATGTCATCTTGTACTTCTTAATGAACTTGATGAAATCGCCAAGGATTAACTTGGGATTAGATAATTTCTGATTAATCAGGAACTGACTCTGTTCGCCGTGTTCGTAGCCTCTCATATAGGCATCTCTTAGATAGATTCCGACACCTTCTTTGATGTCTTCTATCTCATTGTTTAGTATATCTTTCATTGTTTGGTTGGGTTAATCGTTTTCGTATGGGTTTTTAGTTGTTAAGTATTTGTAATAATAAATACTCATTGAATCAGCTGAGTTCCTTGGATTGCATCCATATTTTAATATAGCATCAGTGTTAGCGTTAAATTTCCTAAAGTATGTAATCATCCAGTTATCGTACTCCATATCCCTAACCCAAACAACATCCCCAGGCTCAGGTGCTGGCTCAGGTCGCTCTTGGCTAAATCCTTCAAGGGTATATTCGGTGAAGGATAGCATTGGTGGACCTTCTGAATAAAATCTACCATCTTCAGTAAACGAACCATTGCCTAATGGGAAAGAACATCTAATAGGGAATACGATATTTTTTAAATATATATTTTCAACCACACCCCAACCTCCAAAGTAATGGCAAAAAACTTTATCTCCTTTTTTAAATACTGTTTCCATTATTTCTTGTGTTTAAACATTAACTCTATTGTTGATTGATAATCCTTACATTCAATTACCTGATACGATTCGTTCTCCTCGAACAACCACACCAAGTACAATCGACCAATCTTAATATTGGTGTTCTTCTCAATGATATACTTGTAAAGGTTTAGCTGAAGCGAATATGCCTCGTACTCACATTCCTCTATGAAAGAGATAGGCGCTTTGAAACGCTTGCGGTAATCTGACTTCATCCGTATCTGCTTGTTGGTCTTATAGTCCCATATCTGATACTCCTTAAGTTTCTCATTATAGAATAGACAATCCACCATACCCCCTACCCCAAGTTCTGCGTCCCCAATAACTAACTCCATTGTGATAGGTGTCAGGGCAGGGGAGGCGTCACGATAGAAGTCAAGGAACATCTGAACGCATACATCATAACGCTCTTTGATATGGTCTTCGCCGAACTTATCTATTACAATTTGTGAATTGTAAGGGAATATCTTATTGAACCAGTAGTTCTCCGCAAAGTTGTGGACTAGTGTCCCCTTCATACCCGCGAACTCTCGTTTGTAATCCCATTCGGCAAGGACATCCTCTACAGGAACACCTAACTTCTTAGCTGACTTCTCAGCCATTACTTTAGCATTGAACTCAGGCTTAAATAGCTTGAGGAATCCCGTACCTGATACTAACTCTTGCTCTCCTATGAAATACTTATGAGGCTCGTCATAGTATTTGATATGGGAAAACTTCTTAAGTTCTTGGAAAATATTCATATTAAAAAGGGTCTATTTTTACGTCGTTATCAAAGTCTACTTCCATCTTAGATAATACAGAGTTCTTGTAGGCGGGCTCTTGAGCCGTGAACCTGAACAATTCCTCCTCCTCATCTGCGATTCTATTTGTGGTTACGTCGCAGTACCTAACGATACCGCCCGTCATACCATCTCTGTTCTTAAGTATGATAAACTCTAGCGTGTAGTCGTTGTCTGGCACTGGCATATTGTTAGCGCGCGCATCTGCTTGGGCATAGTAATAAGGTCTATACAATCCAATAACAACCGACGCATCCTGCTCGATGTTACCAGAACTTCTGATATCAGATAATTGAGGGCGCTTGTCGCTCCGACCCTCCGCTCCACGAGATAGCTGACTAAGGCATACGATTGGGATATTTAACTTTCTAGTTAGCTTTTGTATCTTATTGGATACAGATGATACTTGAGAAAAGTCATCTTGCCCGCGCATCTGATTATCTCTAATCAATTGCATATAGTCAATGACTACCATATCAATTTTGTTCTTGCGACACTCGCTTGTCAACACCATTGATAGGTAGTTGATGTCCCGATTATCTGAGTCGTAAAAGAATATAGGCAAGCGCTTAAGTTCTCTAGCATTAGATAATCTAATCTTAGATACGTCCTCTTGGGTGATACGATTAGCTTTGATGTCTGAATACTTGTAGTCGGGTGCTTCAGATGAAATGTATCGATACATTAGAGACTCCTTTGGCATTTCTAATGAAAGAAACAACACACGCTTACCTGATTTAGCTGACGCCTTCGCTATATCTAGCCCGACAATAGTCTTACCCATTGATGGTCTAGCCGCGATAACAATCATTCCCTCCTGCCATCCGCCTAATGCGTAGTTTAACTTACGAGAGCCAGTGTCAATACCAGAAAACTTGACGTTTCCAGCGTTGACTTGTAGCTTATCCATTACATTGTCATAGACATCTGATAGGGAGTAAATCTCACTACTAGCCGAACTTGTTTCAATCAATGACTCACCTTGCTCGATGATGCTTTGAAGTATAGATACATCCTCGTCGTGTGTTATTGCTCTCTCTAATTCAGTAGCGATTGACTGATAGATTCTTTTCTGCTCTAACGACTTTAACTCTTGACACGCTGAGGTCAACTCAATTGTTGTCTTAGGCGTCATTGTTAATAGCTTAGGAGGTTCATCCGCTAGGAAGCGAGAACTGTCACTGATGGGCTTAAAAATATCAAAACGAGTGTATGCTTTATTATTCAAATAAAACTCCCTCATCGCCAAGTATGCGTCCTTGTGTAGGTTGTTAGTAAACGCTGTCTCACTAATAATCTTAACCGCGTCCTTAACTAAGTGTGGTTTGTCTAATAGGTAGGCAATGATGTCTGCTTCCAGTAGTGTGTCGTGTATTCTTGCCATTGTTAAAAGTTGTCTGGTATAATGATTTCGGTAATCTTATTTGCTGATAGTGGAATATGAGCAGGCGTGTCGCTCGGCATCTCATCCTCCCAAACTCTGTGAGTAAGGTAGCGTTCTGGGTCTTTCCTGTACTTCACCTCTCTGTTAGCTATGTAGCTAGGTAGTGCCTTGAATATAGCATCTATCTCTTTCTCTTTTAGCTTAGACCATTTAGCCTTAGTCTTGTCCTTCCCTACCTTCTTATTGTAGATATTCCAGAACTCTTCAAAGCGCTCAATAGAGTTATTATTTACTTTTATATTAGTTTCTTTATTATGTGGTGTTTCTACACCAGAGGTATGGGGTTTTAACACCAGAGGGGTATGGTGTTCTGACACCAGAGGGGTAAGCAATCTAATCTCTCTATAATCAACCTCATTATTCTCTTTTCTCTTGATAGTTCTGCTAATAACAGACTTCTTCTCAAGATTATTTAGACAGGTTCTAACTCCCTCTAATTTCATCCCCAAAGCGCTCGCTAAGTATTGGTTACTTGCGAAGCAGTATCCCTCCTTAGCTGACAAACTATGAATTAATCCCATCAGATTTTTTTCTGATGCGTTCAAGTCTGTTCGCGCCAATAAATCGTAAGGGATTATTATAAAATTCATATTGCCTCTTTTAATTTTTCGTTTACATCATTCAAGTCTACAACCATATCATCTACAAGGGTTAACAACTTCTTAAATGATTCCATCTCAGGTCGCGCATATTTAAATAAAGCGGAGTATTCTCTTATCTCTCGCTCAAGATTAACCTTGCGCATATTAAGTACCGCCCGATGACACATAATCTCAAGTTCATCGCCTACAAATGGATTGATTACTTCTTCTTCCATAGTACAAAAATAAACCCCCAAACCTTGTTGCGCAGGTAAGGGGGCGGTTCAAGTTGCCTTGAATACCGAATGAGATGACCGCAACTTCACCTCATCCGATTGTACGATTCAAATGTACAACATAAGTTTTAATTAGTCAACTAATGTTAGATTATTTATATTCATTGTCGGAATACCAATAGTCCTAAACATCTCGCGCGGGTGGGTGAATATTAATGTGCGAAAGTCTGGAGTTCCTTCTAAGAATACACCAAAGTCAGAGATTATCCTGCTACCTAATCTGTAATCGACAAGGTATCTCGCGCCTTGGATTAACTTGCTTGTGTCTACGTTAGGATTGTATACCTCGTAGATTTCTTTTTTAAGACCTGATTCTTTACCTAAATATGTTCCTACTACTTTTCTCATAATGTTATAATGTTTTAGCTATGTTTAAAATTTGTTCTTCTTGTTCTAATGATAATCTTAAGTGATTCTTGCTAATCTTTTGTAGTGCCTCAAAGAAATCTGTTGTGGCAAGCGAACTCGTGTCGGGCGCGTTGAATTCTGCACCCCACTTGTTTACTTCATACTCCCAGACCTCTTCGTGTTGCTCTTGTATTTCCTTAATTAACCTTGTTACTTCGGATGTCGTGCACTCCCGCACGTACTCCCATTCGGATATCTCTACCTCTGCAGTAAATTCTGGCATTGTATTGTGATTTACGTATTATTAATTCTTACCCAATACTCCGTTTCTTGTAATAGCTTAAGTAGAACACCAAGTGTTACTATCTCATCAGAGCCATTGCTCTTGATTCTATCTTCTACTTCTTCTATTAATTGATTCAATACTTCCATCTTATTTCTTGTTTAATATTATCTCAAAATTTCCTTGTGTTACTACTACCTTGCCATCCTTTGATGTAAAGGTTATCCCGTGTCCATATACCCTAAAGGTGTCCGCGCAATAGGTACTGAACTCCGTCTTGATGGTATATTTGCCAGTTGAGCGTGATAGGTATAGCGTTGAAGCTACACCCACCAAGCATACAAATCCAATAAGGATTACTACTAGTTCATTTGATATCTTTCTCATACTTCTGCTTCATATGTTTTAAGAATAACACTTCCCTTGTAAGGCGTATAGTCTGGGTACTCAGTTAACTTAGGGAATAGCGCACCATCTATAGACTCTACGATGTGAACCCACACCTTGCGTGGTCTCTTAGCTAGGTACAACTTACTGATGTGAGCCCCCGATGCTACGTCGCCAACCCATCCAATAGCATACTCATTCTTGACCGATGTCAACTCAAAAGGGTGTTCGTCATTGTCTGTAATATAAGCATCATAGATGCCCATTGTGTACAAGTCTTGATTAAATTCGATTTTTTCTTTTTGATTTTTCATTTTTTTGTTTGGTTTTATAATACAATTAAATAATAAGCTAAGCATATTGCTGAAATAATTATGATGACCTCTAATAGGTCAACGTAGGTGTTCTTAGAATTCATCTTTAGTTCTGATAGTTAATTTAACAAGGCAAGGCGCGTTATAGTCTGAAGGATGACCATCAGTAGCGTCATATATACTAACCGATACATCTTCCTCATACAATAGATGTAGGTCATACAACCTGCCATTAAAATCGAAGGAATGCCATTCGTCTAGTTCTAGATAATCTATTAGGGTCTCGCATTCAACCTTGTTGACACGAGCATACACGCACATCCTTTGTTTAAAAGGATTAATTATCACGTTGAAGTGTGTTGCCATTCTCTATAATTTCTAGTAGTTTAAGATTCTCTGTGTTAGCCTTAGAGATGTTATCCTCCAAGGCTTTATGTAGTTCATACAATTCGTTAATCAACACGTCGACTAGGTCATCCGTGTACAACTTTGCTAAGTGCTCCATCTCCCGATATTCCACGGGGCTGATGCGACAATCTAATATCGCATTGATAATTTTCTCGCGTTGGTTTGCCATTACTTGTTGTTGTTTAGTAGCCACATTAGGTGGGCTAAGTCTTCGTGATTCATATCTGTTTAGTCTAGTGCGCTGATAAGCGCTTGAATGTCATCTATTAAAGTAAACTCTTCGTAGAACTCTCCATTAGTTCCGCCATCGGACGTGTACATTCTGTCCGCTAATTTCGTGCGTAATTCTTCTAGCAATCTATCTGCTAGGTCTTTGGTTGCTTCGTGCTTGGTCATAAGGTTGTTATTCAGTTATTAATATTTTTAGTTTAGATAGCATATCTTCTCCGCCATCAAATACACCGTTATAGTGTAGCCAATATGCGAGTAAATCAAAATCCCTCAGTTTCATATTTTTAATGAAGTGTTCTTCATAAGTTTTTTCGGGAAAGTTAATGGCATCTATTTCTGCCATATAATCTGCTAGGTACTGCTTAAGTTTATCTGATTGTCTCATCTTTGTCTATTTAAGTAATCTAAATAGTTATTAATGTGGGCATCAATTACATCCCAATTAACACCTACTTCTGCATCGTGGTAATGAAAGACATTTTGCAATATCTCTTCGGCTTGATTTTCAGTAATAAATAATAGCCCCATATATTCGGCTCGTATTAGCACATCGTCCGTGCTCCATTTGATTTCAATTGTCTTCATTTGTTTAGTCGATTAAGTTTGCTACATATTGTTCCATACATTCTTCTAATTTCTTGGTGTCGTCATTAAAATCAGATTCAACAAAGTCTTCATATAAGTCGATTAATTGCACAAAGATGTCTAGATGCTCTGCCTCTTCGGTGCGGGTAAGGTATGCTCTCGTAGCTATTCTACTGAACATAAAGAAATCGTAATTGTACTTTTCGTAAGGTGTGTTATTGCTCATCGCTTTAGTTGGTCTATGATTGTATAATACTCATCGTATAATCTATCAAAAATATCTTGTGCGGTTTCTGAATATATCAAACCGCCGTGTTCGTCATCGACAAATGCTTGCCCATCACGAAAGTCCCATTTCGCTTGTAGTTCTTTGTCAGCAAGCTCGCTTGCTAGTTCTAAAATGTTGATAGTGACATTCATCGCTATTAATTTAAAGTGATACGATTCTTGGTAGCGTACTTCACTACCCAATCTAATTGCTTCTCTGAGATTTCGCCCATCCAAAAGAAGATGTCCATAATGTTTCTGATAGCGGACGCTTCTTTGTCACCCGAGTTAGAATACATACGTTCCTTGCAAAAATTTCTGATTGTTTGCGCATAGCGTGAGCGCAAGTCGTTGTTGGTTTCTAGGATTTCTCTGACGTTCATAAGATTATGCGGTTACCTATACTCCGCAAGGTTATATACTATTAGTTTCTTTCATTTAAGTAAATCATATATTGACGATTTCGCTCTTCGTTTACCCAATTCTTAAAGTCATCTATAGATAAAGATTTTGATAGGTAAACATTCTCTTCCTCTTCATCATCGAACTTATCCCAAGCATAAACGTATCCTCGTTCAGCAGTTTCTACTAATGCTTGAATTTTAAAGTTCATCTGATAAAGGGAATCAAAATAAATAGTTATCTCATCGTCATATTCGCTATGGTAATATGTTAGTCTTTCAGCGTATGCGAACTTCGCTATGATTTCTGAATACTTTGTTCTTAATATTAATAATTGATTATCCATAAGTAAAGTAGCGGTTACCTATACACCGCAAGGTATTGTGAGATTAGATAATCTATTAGGACGCTAAGATTAAGTCAAACAAGCGCTCATCGATTTGCTTTTGTTGGTCAAAAGTCTTCTGCAATTTGTTGTGTAACAATTCATTGAAAGCATTGTACACAATCCACTTGTTAGGCTTAGTGTTTAACACCTTCGTCTCACGCTTCACTACATCTAGGATGAAACGTGCGTTCAAGCTAGGCGCTGGGTTTTTATCTGATGACTCGTACTTGATAAGACTTAACTTCTTATTAACATCTTGGATGTACTTCTCTACATTTAAGACACGCGCCTCAGCAAGGATGTCGAACTTCTTCTTAAGGCTAAAGAATTCATTGTCCATAAAATTCTCTACCAATTCGCCTAGCTTAGGCAACACAATCTCAGCAATTGACCCTGTGTGTTTAACGCTGAATCCAATCTCAGTTTGAGCGATACACAAACCATTGTCACATACCTTGCGATACATTCCGAATGAACCACTAGTCTTATTAGACCCATCGTAACTATTAGTGAAGCGTAGCATAGGGAATAGGATATCTTGGTCTCCCTTAACTTCAATCTTGTAGCGGTCATCTGCTAGGATATAGTCCACTGCAAATGAGCGATTGTCGCGGTTGATAGAGCGTGACTTGTAGTAGATGTCCGCATCGATTAGCTTGCGCTCCGCTTCTAGGAAGAATACCTCATTAGGCAGGTGTCCATAAGACTTAGACACTACGTTAACTAGTGTACCACCGCATATGATACCTTGCTCTAGACCCTTTCTTGTAGGCATCCCTAGTAGGTCATTCATTTGTACGATTTTGTTCTCTACGAATACATCGTCGTGGCGTGAGCGCTCTAATAGATTGTCTAGCGTAGGAACTGACTTGACATTGAACGATGCGCTATTAGAATTTAATAACGTGTTGATTTGGCGATTTGCTGTTTTTGAAATAGACATAATAGTGTGTGTTTAGTTAAATTTTACCCGATATTGGGTTGAACCTAGGAGGGAATCGAACCCTCCGTGCTCCAAGCTAGGTTAATTAAATCCAATGTCTGCATTTACATACCCGACATTCTTCGCTCATCATAGAAGCTACCATTTTTGCTTCTGCTTTGCTTACATAGCTACCTATAAATCTGTCATTTGAATTAGCAATTACTGCATATTTAATATAGAATTTCATAATAAAGTGTGTTTATAAAAGTTGAGCGTGATAGATTAAAGTAATGGTAAAAGGAAAGCGCATAGGGATGCGATTACTAAAGCGGTGATTAGCTCACCCTTGTCTTGTGATGCCTCCTCCCCTAGGAAGAAGACAATTACTTTGTTTAGGGTCTTCATTATTTCTTTTCGTCTTTGAATTGCTCTACTGCACATACTATAATCGTAGAGATGAATAGACTGCCGAAGATGTAGCCTAAGCGCGCGCCTTCTGTAGTGTGTGCTAGGACTGCGATGTCCCAAGATACGAATGCGCATACCGCATAAAGACCAATAAAAGAACCGATGATAATTTTGATGATAGGATTCATAAGATTTGTAAGCGGTTGACCTAAGCACCGCAAGGTTTAGTTGAAAGATTTATTAAAGACTAGCTAAGCCTATGTTAAACGATGGGAAGTTGTTGCACATTCTACGTAGGAATGGTATGTTCTTGCGGTAGGATATATAACCCTCTTCGCCTTCAGCGTTTCTGAACTTCTCAAAATGAACGCCATCTTCTGATATGAATACGCGACCAACTCCGTCGTATGCGCTAAGGCTTGCCGAATATTCCACCACTCTAAACTGACGAACACCTTCGATTTCATATACAACCCCTACTTCGCCTTGAGAATACTCGCTACGTCCCTTGCCTAAGTCATAGAATTTGGCATCATACTTAGCGTAGCTTTCAATCTCGCGCTTCCAAATGCGGGGATTATACTCGCGACGGATGTGGTTGATTGCTTCTTCTTGAGTCAATTCAATTGCTTGATTAAATAACTTTCTCATAATAGTGTGTGTTTAAGTGAGCGACTAGGAGTGGAATCGAACCACGCTAGCAAGCCATTGCCTAGTCGTATACATAACCCTTGTATGGGTGGGGCTTTGATGACGCAGTGTGCTCTGCGATGGGTTTATTTAGCAACCCTTCTTCTAAAACTTCAACCGCCTTACTCGAGAATCCATTATCCTTATGGGTAACTCTTCGCCTATTACAAGAAGCGCGGTGGCTTCGTCGACGAGACCCTCTCGGGTTGGCTTCGTCATTGTAGGGCTCTTTAGCGTCTAATCATCAAGTATCTCATTTTTCCCTGATGGCATTACAAAGGTATACTAAACATTTAGCTTTACAAATTATCTAATCTGTAATTTCACGAAATGACCCAAAATAATCGATTTTCTTTACTCAGTACAATTATTTCTTGATATAATACCGTAAAAACGACATTTGCCTGCCATTTTCTAGGGATAGTACAATAATTCTTAGTTTTATCATATATTCTCCCCTTATATACTATATGTATAGCGCATATGAACCCCTCAAAATACCCCCATTTTGCGCCTGTTGTATTATCTCACACAGGGCTTATAGAATGGACATCTGAAAGAGAAAATGTCTTAAATCAAAGATTTGACCCCTTAAATCGAATGCTAGTAAATTGGGAGGTTTTTCTAGGAGGATGGATGTGAGGGAGTTATTCCCTTAGGTCAGATACGCCCTCCATTTAATCCTATGGCACATTATTCCACACAACAACCCTAGCAAACCACTAGACAATCATTCTCTTTCACACAACACGTGCACATTTTTCTTTCTGAATGAATGAGTGAGGGAGAGAGTAACCACCGACAAGGCACATTGTACCGAAGTGATACATTGGAAATTGTTTATTGTATCATTAATATACAATGGGCTAAATTTTGGAATTTGGATTTGAGAAAGTGACCCCACCCCATCGCAAAATCCCGTTTGTCGTCTGCGCGCGCGACCCTGCGTGTAATATATATAACCCCGACAATCCACCCACACGGTCCAAAAACAGCGTTTAAAGCAATCTGGCAGTGGAAACATATGGAGATAAGAATTGGATATATGTAGGTATCTGTCTATCTTTACCTTTACAAACCAAACAAACATTATTAATGCTTACTTACGATATCAAAAAATCCGCGCCAAATACGGTTGTGGTTGAGGTCGGTGCAACGATGGATGACACTGTCGAATACGGTAATTTAAAGCTGCATATAGACCCAGAATTCAATCCTACGCACTACGCTAGAATCTATGGTCGAGTAATCGCTGTGCCTGACGGTAAAGCTTACAACGAAGAGGGTGTTGAGATAGAAAAGAATGTGCAAGTAGGAGACATTATATACTTTCATTACTTAACTACATCGGATGAAACGAACTGTATCTACGGGAACTATTATAAAGTACCTTATTATTGGGTATTTTGTATCGTTAGGAGTGGTAATATATTACCTGTTGGCAGCTGGACTTTGTGTGAAACGGTGGTTGAGGAAGAATTCAATCACGTTGAAGTTGATGGTCAAAAGATTGAAGCAATAACATCCGCGTCAGGGCTTGTAATTGGTATCAACAAGAAGCCATCAACTAAGTTTGCTAGACTAGTGTATATTGGTGCACCAGTAGGTGAGGGAATTGAGCTTGAGGTGTCGCCTGGTGAGCTAGTTTTGTTGAACAAAAACTCAAATTTTGTAAACAAGATTGAAGGCAAGGAGTACTATACGGTGCGTCAAAGCGATATTTTATCATCAAAACTATGATGTACCCCTCTGGTGTAGAAACCCCATACCCTCTGGTGCTAAAACACCATACCTCTGGTGTAGAAACACCACATAATATATAATATAATAAATAAGGTTAATAGATACTATATTGCGGAGCCTAAAGGCTATCCGATATTGCAACAAAAAAAAGGAGCTTGCTCCTTTAGAAGACAAAAAGAAAAAAAAGAAGATTGGGACGCCGCGCCGCCCGCCGACTTCAATACCGCGTAACATATAGTAAGAGCATAACAGATATGGCACTATTCAACAAAGAAGATTTCGCAGACTTAGCAATACCTATCTATGATAGCAACCTTGCAAAAAATCCAATTATCAAACAGGTATTTGGCAACGTACCCGCTTCGGAAATTCCGATTCTTATTTACGTTGCACTGATATACGACCAGAAGAGTCCGCTGCGATTAAAAATATCTAACATACAGGAGCGCAAAGAGGAGGCTGCTGAGATGGCTGGCATCAAAGGAGATGCATCTGATATCTTTGATTTAAAGGACAATAATATCCTTGCCTATATAAACTCCTATCTGCGCTATCAATCGTCCAAGGTCTGGTCTATACTAGCCGCTAACGAGGAGGTATTGTGGCAGTATCAAGGAGAGTTGTTGTCTCCTATCACCGCATACAAGACTGATAAGGATAAACTGCAAGCGCTTGAGATTAAGTCAAAGCTAATGGCTGAGTGCGATGCCATAATTAAACGTATTGAAGCTTACGAGGATAAACTCTTTGGCGACACTAAAGAGAAGAAGAGTGAGATTCTAAACCTAACGCCCGAGGCAATAGCAAATGTATAGAAAGCATCCTAAAGGCAAGCCCTACGAGATAAACGGTATAACGGTCAACATTCCGCCAAATGGGTATGTCTATAACATTATAACCAACCAATGGGAGAAGCGTGAGATAATGTCTCGCTCGGTCAAGAAGGACTATCAGTACTGGGAAAGACCAGAACCTCCTAAAGACTACGAGACAAAGCGCAAGAAGGAGATTGCTACCCAGAAGACCAATCCTGGATACTTTAATCCTGAGCTTCAGGAATACCGCAATCAAGAGTGGGACAGACGCCTTAACGGATTCTGGTTCTACAACAACGGTCACGCGACATATATTACTGGTCTACATTACTTCTATCTAGTACACTGGAAACTTGACGTGGGATATCCATCCTTCAGGATGACAGATAGGGACTTCTTTATGTTCTTAGAGTACTGCGTACAAGACCCTAATTGCCTAGGAATGGTTGAGGTTACCAAGCGTCGCCAAGGAAAGACTATGAGAGCAGGTGCATTCCTATTTGAGCTAACCTCTAGAAGCAAAAACAAGAACGCAGGTATCCAATCAAAGACTTTTGAAGACGCCAAGGAGAACGTATTTGCTAAAGGCGTTATTATGCCATTCAAGTACTTACCCGACTTCTTTGTCCCTATATACGATACTGAAAAGGGTATGACCCCCAAAGGTGAACTAAGATTCTTTAAAACAAACAAACGAGGTGCAACTGACGACATTTTTGCTGAAAAGATTGAGCTTGAATCATCTATTACTTTTAAATCGGCTGATAAGTTTGCTTATGACGGTATGAAGCTACACCGCTACCTAGGCGATGAGGCAGGTAAGACCAAGAACGTAGATGTCTACGATAGACACCAGGTCCTTCAGTTCTGTCTTCAACAGGAGGAGAACATTATCGGCAAGGCTTTATATACAACAACCGTCGAGGAGATGGAGGATGGCGGTGAGTCATTTAAGATGTTATGGGAC
>JACCDI011574359.1_pt1 | contig 13954 bp, 12 predicted proteins | sample 7442791 | NCBI WGS metagenome assembly JACCDI01 (sample SAMN15323434, study PRJNA562643) | freshwater metagenome | isolation source: river surface water | place: USA:Blue River Watershed | collected 2017-08-15 | reverse complement strand
ACCTCATCTGGGTTTACTGAACGGTTTGGTTTTTTACCAAAGAATTTCTCTACAATCTCTTGTACTTTAGGAATTCTTGAAGATCCACCTACTAAAATCACTTCATCAATTTGTGCTGTTGTGTAACCTGCATCTTTCAACGCAGCTTCACATGGTTTTAAACAACGTGCAAATAAATCATCTGCAAGAGATTCAAATTTAGCTCTAGTTAATTTTAATACCAAGTGCTTTGGAACACCGTCTACCGCTGTGATATAGGGTAAATTAATTTCTGTTTCAGAAGAAGAACTTAATTCAACTTTCGCTTTTTCAGCAGCTTCCTTTAAACGTTGTAAAGCCATTGGATCTTTTCTTAAATCAATTGCTTCTTGATTTTTAAATTCATCTGCTAAGAAGTCCATGATTACTTTATCGAAGTCATCACCTCCTAAGTGCGTATCACCATTCGTTGATTTTACTTCAAATACGCCATCACCTAAATCTAGGATAGAGATATCAAAAGTACCACCACCTAAGTCGAACACAGCGATTTTTTGCTCCACATTCTTTTTATCTAAACCATAAGCTAATGCAGCTGCAGTTGGCTCATTTACAATACGACGTACTGTTAAACCAGCAATTTCACCTGCTTCTTTAGTTGCTTGTCTTTGTGCATCATTAAAGTAAGCTGGAACAGTAATAACTGCTTCCGTTACTTCTTGTCCTAAATAATCTTCTGCCGTTTTTTTCATCTTTTGTAAAACCATTGCAGAAATTTCTTGAGGTGTATACATACGACCATCAATGTCAACACGAACAGTGTCGTTTTCACCTTGAACTACTTTATAACTCCAGTGAGATTTCTCTTCTGTAATTTCATTAAAACGACGACCCATAAAACGCTTAACACTTGAAATGGTGTTTTCAGGGTTTGTGATGGCTTGTCTTTTTGCTGGATCACCCACCTTACGTTCGCCATTCTTTAAAAACGCTACAACCGAAGGGGTTGTTCTTCGTCCTTCATCGTTAGCGATAACTACAGGTTCGCCACCTTCCATAACTGATACACAACTGTTTGTGGTACCTAGGTCAATTCCTATTATTTTTGCCATAATGCTTGATTTTCAATGATTAATTATTCATAATTGAGCAATGATTATGCCACAATGACTTGAAGCATAATTGGGTGTAAAAATGTCATAAATGGCAGTAATTAACACCAAAAATGACCCAATAATGGCATTAGGCCTTATAAAATGAGTAGAAAAGGCAGTTAGATTGGCTCAATTTCATCTGAATTCGAAGCCTTAAAAGTGAAATTCTTTTGACTGGTGTAGCTAAAAATGACCACAAAAAAGGTGGTTACAATTTTAGCTGGGGTTGCAAACCAGCCTAAATAGTCTACAAATAATTTCAAAAACACATAGTTTAATAATATACAACCTATCACGACTAAAAAATACTTTAATAGTTGCGCTGTTTTTTTTACAGCGGTTTCTTGAAAAACGACATATCTACTCAGGTAAAATCCAATGGGGAATGTTACACAAAAGCTTACCATAAAAGAGGCAATATGAGGGCTAATGGTTAACAACCCTATATGAATAGGCGTTTTGTGAAACAGAAAATTATAAGAAAGGAAAAAACCCAAAATATCTAAAACTGTATTTCCACCGCCACAAGCTGCATATCGGAATGTTTGCAAAGGCATGAACTTCCTAAATAAAGGATATACCCAATCAATTAGGTCAAGGATTAGTTTGCTAATAAAATCGTGTAGTTTCAACATGAATAGTTCAAAGGTAATCTTAATTAATTACTTTTGCATTCGGTAACCCCTTTTTATGAATTTGATAACGAATTTAAAGCAGTCCACTGCCCATTGTTTACAACAGTTATATGGTGTAAACATACAACCTGAACAAGTATTAGTGAATGCTACTAACCCTGAATTTGAGGGTGATTTTACCATTGTACTTTTTGCTTTTGTGAAACAATTAGGAAAAAGTCCCGAGGTTTTAGGTAATGAATTAGGGGCAGCTATGCTAACTGCAATGCCTGGCGTAATAACTCAATTTAATATTGTAAAAGGTTTTTTAAATTTCTCTATTAGCAATCAGTTTTGGTTTGATACCATTAAAAATGCAAGTACTGAAAATTTGTTGCCGAAAAATAATAGTCCTCGTAAAATTATGGTGGAGTACTCCTCCCCTAATACCAATAAACCTTTGCACCTAGGTCATTTAAGAAATAACTTTTTAGGATGGAGTATTGCTGAAATTTTAAAATTACAGGGTAACGATGTCGTTAAAACTTGTATTGTAAATGATAGAGGGATTCATATTTGTAAAAGTATGATTGCTTGGCAATTATTCGCTAACGGCGCAACTCCTGCTGACACAAATCAAAAAGGAGATCATTTTGTAGGCGATTATTATGTAAAATATAATGACGCCTATATAGCACAGGTGGCTGAATTAGTAGCGGGTGGAATGACACAAGAACTTGCAGAGAAAGAGGCACCCATTCAAAAAGGTGCACAGGAAATGTTGTTGAAATGGGAACAAGGCGACGCTGCCACGATGGATTTATGGAAGCGCATGAATAGCTGGGTGTATGAAGGTTTTGATACAACTTATAAAAAAATTGGATCCGATTTTGCCAAAACATATTATGAGAGTAATACTTATTTATTAGGTAAAGAGCTTGTGGAACAAGGGTTGACTAAAAAAGTGTTTTATCAAAAGGAAGACGGATCCGTTTGGATTGATTTAACAGGAGATGGATTAGATGAAAAGATAGTGCGCCGAAAAGATGGCACTTCAGTATACATAACACAGGACATTGGACTTGCCGAAGTAAAGCAAAAAGAATTCAATACCGATGCAAGTATTTATGTAGTTGGTGACGAACAAAATTATCACTTTAAAGTCTTGAAATTAATTTGTCAAAAATTACAATTACCTGCATCAGATGGTATATTTCATTTAAGTTATGGTATGGTGGAGTTACCTACAGGTAAAATGAAAAGCCGTGAAGGAACAGTGGTGGACGCCGATGATTTAGTAGCCGAAATGATAAATATTTCAAAAGAAAAAACTGAATCATTAGGAAAGGTTTCAGAATTCACTACCGAACAATTAAATGAACTATATAATACCATTGGATTAGGCGCCTTAAAGTTTTTCTTATTAAGAGTTGATCCTAAAAAGAAAATGATATTTAATCCAGAAGAAAGTATTGACTTTCATGGTTTCACTGGGCCTTTTATACAATATACCCATGCGCGTATCAAAAGTATATTAAGAAAAACGGGCACTGCCATTCAATTAAATACCTCTGAATTATTACCGCTTGAAAAAGCATTGGCTATTGAACTATATAACTTCCCTGCCGTAATTAATGAAGCAGCTGAAACATTAGATCCTTCTAAAGTAGCTATATATACTTTTAATTTAGCGAAGTTATTTAATAGCCTTTACGCAGAACTGTCCATTGCAAATGCTGAATCTGAGGACAAGAAAAACTTAAGAATTCAATTAGGTATATTAACTGCAGCCACCTTACAAAAAGGCATGCGCGCATTAGGAATTGATGTACCAGAACAGATGTAAACTTATATAGTTTATATAAAATTGAATTATTAAATAATCACTAAGTAACTACTTACGCTTTGGCTTATAGGGAACATAAGTTTCAGGCGTTAATTCCTCAACACCCCATTGCGTCAACAATCCATCCATTTGCTCCTTGGGTAAACTAGCATGGTCATAATGTCCTGCGACCATTTTTTGACGCATCGCTTCATAAATACTCACCGCACAAGCCACTGAAATATTTAAACTTTGTATAATACCCATTTGTGGAATAATAAAATTACCATCAGCAAGAGCACGACATTCGTCAGTCACACCAGCATGTTCATTTCCAAATACTAAAGCAACCGAATCTGTAAAATCAATATCATATAATTGCACCGCATCACTTGATAAATGTGTAGTTAATATTTTAGAAAAGTTTTTCCTGACTGCCTTCATACATTCTTCTAAATTATCAAACTCATGAATAGTTAACCATTTTAAGGCACTACTACTACTCTTATAACCAAACTTTTTATGCCTTGGAATTTTTGTTGTTAAAATATAAACATCCTGAATGCCCACTGCATCACAGGTTCTTAAAACAGCTGAAATATTATGGGGGTCTTGAACATTTTCCATCACCACCGTCAAATTTGCTTGACGCTTACTTAATACTTTAATTAATTTATCGGTACGCTCTGGTGTCATAATTCAATACAATTATTACTATGTGCTTATTATTCAATTTACTTTTTAAATGGAGTCCTATATTGAACGCCTAAGCCATAATATTTTAAAGGTTCAATACGGCCATTTTCATTTTCAAAACTATAGTTCAGTCCTACTCCGTTTATTTCCGTCATCAATAAAGGGCCATCCATGTCTACATAATCTAGTTGAGGCAAAAACTGTGCAATTGCCGCTGAACCAATTACAGATTCATTCATACTTCCCATCATAACTTTCAATCCTAATGATCGTGCCTCATTAATCATTCGTAAGGCAGGTGTTAATCCACTGCACTTAGTTAACTTAATATTGATACCGTCAAAATAGTTTGCACAGGTAGCAACATCTTTTTCATACACACAACTTTCGTCTGCAAACAAAGGCAGTATTCCTTGCTGTTTTAATTGTTGCATTCCTTCCCAATTGTCTTTGGCTAAGGGCTGCTCCACTAATTCAACACCAAGGGAAGCAAGTGCAGGTATTTTTAATAATGCTTCCTCAGTTATCCATCCCGCGTTTGCGTCAACGCGAATGGGTTTATCAGTATGCTTTCTTAAAGCCGTAATCATTTCAATGTCATACTCGGTTCCCACTTTAACTTTATAAATTGGCCAAGGATGCGCTTCCATTTTTTGTACCATTTTTTCAATAGGATCAATACCTAAAGTATAATCACATATGGGCGGCAAACTAGTTACGGAATCAGACTTTGCTGCATACCACTCGGTTCCCCATAATTTATGTAAAGGTTGCTTTTTCATTTGCCCCCATAAATCCCATCCAGCCATATCTAATGCACAAACTAAAAAAGGATCATTGGGAAATAAATGATGTAAAAAATGCCAAAAACGTGCTGGGTCAATCAATGCGAATTTCTCAATTACTTTTCGGTGCTTTTCTAATTGCTCCATCATGCCTTCAACCGATACGTTGTAATAAACAATTGCCGGAGCTTCACCAAATCCTTCCCAATTACCCAACGACAATCTAACCATTAAACTATGTTGATGCGTTTTAGTTCTGCCATTTGAAATGGTAAAAGGATATTCGAAAGGTAATTTTTGTTCCCAAAAAGATAATTCCATTAAAATCGTTTTAACGAAGATAGTAAAGTGGTTATTAAAATATATGTTTAACTAAAATCACATAGCTTTAATTATTTATCTCCCACTTGCTTTAATAGCCATACTCCATTCAGTGTTAAATGCGTTTGATTTAATTAAATCTTCTAAATTTAAATGCATTCTATACCTCCAGTAATGTTTTGGATTGGCAGGTACATTTATACGTTCCTCATTTGGATCGCTACGACGTATTGATTCATCAACCCCTAAGTAATCCTGTAATTGGAAAATAGCCCACATGGCAGGAGAATATAAATGTTGTAATAATATGGCTTTATTAATCCACGCTTCACAATGCAAAGGTGCATCACCCCATTGACCTATTTCATGATTATAAAACTGTTGTGTTTTTGCATGATCTTCCTCCCACCATCCACGAATGGTACTTGTATCATGAGAGGAAGGGGTTACTACACTTAAATATGGCGCATCATTTGGATGGAAAAAGGTTTTATGCGAAGCCTTTGGCATACGCTGCACTTCCAAACTCAACATGCCTAATTGATACATTACATTTGGAACACAGGAAGGAACTAAACCTAAATCCTCCCCACAAATCAACATGTTAGTAGACAATTTAAGCATTGGTAATTTTTGCATGGCTTCTTTTTCCCATGCTGCATCCTGACGCTTAAAGAAATAATCAACATATAAGTCTTTCAACAAATGTTGTGTGTTATGATCCAAATGTTGGAAGGAACTGGTTGCTTCAATATTAAATCTAAAGTGAAATGTATGTGGTTTCTCTCCATCCAGTAAAATCACGTTACTTATTAAACTGTATAGCCCGTTTTTAATTTTTTCATGCCATTCATCCTGAGGCAAATGATTAAAATAAGCTTCTACTTGTCTTTGTGTTTTAAAATCAGGCATTAACTCATAATGGCCGTCGCCAATGAATTTTAAATAATCTTTTTTAACGCGATCATTGTCATACCCAAATACTTGAAACAAAATTGTTTCATTAATATATGGATGCGTTAATCGGTAATGATCACATCGTATTCCTTTAGCGTTTAACTCATTAATGGATACTGGAATTGCTGGTACAAAATGACCCATGATACCTTCCACTGCGTGCATGGGTATACTCCATATTCTGAAAAAACCTAAAATGTGATCAATTCTGAATGCATCAAAATAAAATTTCATTTGATCGAAGCGTGACTTCCACCAAGCAAAACCATCACTAGCCATTACTTCCCAATTATATGTTGGGAACCCCCAGTTTTGCCCACTTACTGCAAAATCATCAGGTGGTGCGCCAGCTTGCATATCCATGTGAAACAAACCAGGACTTTGCCAAGCATCTGCACCAAAACGATACACACCAATTGGTATATCACCTTTTACAATCACCCCATTTTTATGCGCATAATTGGTGGCATCTAATAATTGTAAATGCAAATGATATTGAACAAAAAAGAAAAAAGCAATAGATTGATAGGTGCTTGACTTAGGGTCAATCAACTTATTGATTGAAGCTTCATCATACTTTGCATGAGTTGGCCATTTATTAAAATCAACCGTACCATGCAAATCTCTCAAATATGAAAAAACACTATAAGAAACTAACCAGTTTTTATTTTGTTCAAAAAAGTTTTTAAAATCTTTAGAAGCTAAATCCTTTTTCCCATTTTGTTCGTAAATCAACTTTAGCACTTCCCATTTCAATTTCATTACTTCATCATAGTCAACATCAGTCTGACTATTTAATGAAGCGATTTTAGATTGATAAGGTTTCAAAATACTTTTCAGATCCTTATCAAGCATTTCATCAAGTCTTATATACATTGGATGTAAAGCAAATGCAGAAATCGCTGCATAAGGGTATGAGTCCATCCAAGTATGCGTCGCAGTAGTATCATTGATAGGTAATATTTGTATCAACTTCAACCCTACTTTATTTGACCAATCAACTAATAATTTCATGTCAGCAAACTCACCAACACCTGCACTATCATTTGACCTTAATGAAAAAATAGGTATTGCAACACCTGCACCTTTCCAATTACTCGTTGTCATTTGCACGAAACCATCGTTAACAATCACTAATTTATCTTTTGCAACAGGTTCATATAAAACTCGATTATCTCCATTCTCAAAACTTACAAAAGTATTTGTATTCAAATCGACAATACAATATTTATACACAAAAGGGAAATTACTTTTCTTCGTATCAATACTTAATTCATAATAATCCTCTCCTTTAACCTTTGTTAAAGCAACTGCCTTAGTAGCATCCCATGCTCCAATAACGGGTGATTCACCAACAATACAAATTGAATGGTGCGCTGATAACAGTGGTGCTTTTACCCTAAAAACATGTGTGGCTGTTTTACTAATGGATACAGCTTTCTGTGTCTCAGGTTGTTTTAATAAAACATTTTTGAAGGGTGAAGTATAAAAAGTATTTTCCTTGTATCCCGTAAAATTCCAACTATCAATAATAACCAATTCGGATTTATTGATTTCAGTTAAATCAAAGGACTTATCATTACCCGCCTCAAATGATTTAGTCCCGTCTTCATTTTTAATAAAATAATGATAAACAATTTTATTATTTTCTTTTGTCGGATCTAACTCCAAATGTAATACCCAATAATCGTTATTCAAATAAACCAGTGGCACCGCATTTTCAATATTATCATTACCTAAGGCAGGGTGATTTCCATAAATATAAATACCCTGACCAAAATGGGTTTTATATTTAAGGTGGAAACTTACTTTTATTAATAGTGAGTCAGCTACTTCCTTTTTTACACTGTTTTTTTTTATTGTGTCAACAGAATTCATAATGGGCTATTTGTCAAACAATCGTTAATTTTTATACAAGCGAATAAAGATAAAAAAATAGTGTGTAAAAAAAACACATTAGGTATATTTTGCCTTTGTAATTAAAACCAAAAATGGTATATTTATATATATTATTAATTATCAATCATTTAGGAAAGCTTAATGGATAAAATAGTCATTTATACAGATGGATCCTCGAGAGGAAATCCTGGCCCAGGGGGTTATGGAGCCATATTAATGTGGGGAGATAAGGTAAAAGAAATGCGTGGTGCTTTCCGTAAAACAACCAATAATCGGATGGAATTATTAGCTGTCATCCAAGCTTTAAATGCTTTAAAAACTAAACAATTACCGATTCATATTTATACCGATAGCAAATATGTAGTTGAGTCGGTGGAAAAAAAATGGTTAGATAATTGGATTAAAACAGACTTCAAAGGTGGTAAAAAGAATAAGGATTTATGGAAGGCCTATTTTGAGTTAGCTAAACCGTATAACATTAAATTTCACTGGGTTAAAGGACACGCAAATAACCCATATAATAACAGATGTGATGAACTTGCCACAATAGCTGCCGATAATGGTCCATGGGAAGTTGACGAGGAGTATGAAGCGCTAACCTAGCTATTTTTAAACCGAAAATTAAGCTGCTTTGAACTTAGGCACTAATAAACGGAAACTTCCGAATAATAATGCTCCAAATACAAGCGTACTTACCAAACTATATGGATAAAATGGTAAACCATCAACCATTGTTTGCGTTAATCCTGTTAATGTAATTGGATGATGATATCCCCCACCTTGCGCCCACACTAAAAAATTAGAAACAAAAAAATAAGCGGTTGGCGCTGAAAGAAATGATATTATAAATTTAGATGGTTTAGCAGTTTGTAAGCTAAATCCAAACACAGTTGTTGCAGCGATTAAAATATAATTCTCCAATTGTCCTGTATAAAACCCTTGGATTGTTGTTAAACCATTTACATACAATGCTTGATACAATAAATCTGAAATAAACAAAGAAAGTATCGGCAATAAAAATGAATACTTTTTATTACTTGCAAACAAAGAACCACTAAACAATGCAATTGCAATTTGTGGTGCAAAGCCTAATGGTCGTCCTGGCATAACTCTGTATAAGGCGCTTGTTGTTACCATGATTACCAATGCAAGGATTATTTGTTTATTTAATTTCATAAAAATTTATTTATTAGAATGGAAACAAAAATAAGGGTTAACTCGCTTATTTTATGATATTCATTTTCCTCAAATGTGAATAACCTAAGGGACAAAGCTTTTAAACATGAGGGAGGGCTGCATTCCTATTAGCGTAATTTCCTGCAAAGGCTTTACCATGGCTACTTCACCTGGCTTATAAATTAACCCATCAATATCAACTTCCCCCTCCATTATTAATAGCATTTCAATTTGCTGGGATTTTATTGTGTAAGATTCTCCCACATTTAATACTATTTTGCTTAAACCAAAATCAATGACCGGACATGGATAAATAGTCTCGTGATGATTAATATTATCTCCCGTTAATACCTCGGGATAAGTTGGGGCAAAATTAACATGCTTTAAAAGTTCATCTATGTCGATATGCTTTGGTGTTAATCCACCTCTTAATACATTATCGCTATTAGCCATCAATTCAATATTCTGTCCCTCCAAATAAGCATGTAATAGTCCAGCTCCCTGAAAAACCGCCTGGTACTTTTTAACAGAAACAATGTTTAAAATATAAATGGAGAAAATGCCTTTATCAATATTGCTTTCAGGAACTATACCATTGTAATATTTATTAGCCCACCAATGCGGATGTGCTTTATTTACTTCACCACTTTTTACACTAGCAACCGCGTCCTCCATTAATGGCTTTAATATTTTATCAGCATCCTGTGAAGACAATTGCATAAAAAACTGGTATAAACCCTGATAGTCCGATTCCTTAAAATGATCCATCAAAGAATGGAAATAACTATAGGACTGCAAACGATTTTTTAATAAGTCGGGCGCTAAAAAACCATGTAATAACCAAAAATCACTCAATGCCACCATTACTTCTGGCTTATGATTTTGATCCTTATAATTTCTGTTGGGTGCGTCAATGGCAATACCCGCCTTTTGCTCTAATTCAAAACCAATTAAAGCATTTTCTTTAGTAGGATGTACTTGAATGCTTAACATTTTTGCAACATCCAATACTTTAAATAAATATGGAATTGTGCCAAATTCATTAATAGATAATAAACCATTTTCTGCATCAATCAAAGCTGGAGCAGATGCATGCGCCCCCATCCAATATTCTGCAAACGGCTTTTTGCTTTCATTTTTAACCTTCATTAAGTTGGGAATAAATTCAGTTCCACCCCAATCATAATGCCTATGCACTCCATGTAATTTATACGCTTTCTGCATGTTTAAAATTTCCCTATTATTACTTAAATCTATTTATGAATAACAAAGATACTGGGTTTTTAGGCGAAAATATGGCTGCCGAATATTTAATCAATCAAGGTCATGAAATTTTAGAAAAAAATTGGCGATTCAAACATTTAGAAATAGATATTATCACAAGCCTACCCGGTATGTTACATATTATAGAAGTAAAAACAAGAGGCTCTGTCAATTTTGGCTTTCCTGAAAAAATGATTAATAAAAGAAAAATGCAATTCCTGAAAAATGCAGCAGCTCATTACCAATTTGCAAACCCGCAATGGAAATGGCTTCAATTTGATGTCATAGCCATATACAAAAAGCCCACTCAAGAGTGGGCTTTAGATTATTTCGCTGATGTTTATTTTTAATTTATGAATTGATACTCATTTTTTACTACCCAATCAAGTCATTCATTTTCTCAACCATTTTATAAGTAGCAGGACAATATTCTATGTTTTGCTTATGTACATGAATATATTCAGTCATTTTTTTCTTCGTTAAATGTGGGAACCCAGCACAGTCAGCTGGTCTTACTTCATATATACTACACATATTTGTTTTTAGATCTAAAAATTGACATGGTCTTGATTTATTCAACCAATCTTTATCTTTTTTATCATATTCAAGCCATTGCTCAGTAAATGCTTTAGGGGTTGTATTTAAATGAGCCGAAATTCTTTTAATATCTGTTTTTGTAAAAGTTGGGCTCATGTTTTTACAACAATTTGCACAACTTAAGCAATCAACTTCTGCCCATACCTGTGGACTAATATATTCAGCTAATTGATCCAAACCTTTTGGCCCTCTTTTCTCTAACTTAGTTAAAAACGACTTGAATTGTTTTGAATGTCTACTTACTTTTTGCTTAAATGACCTTAAATTTACTTGCATATCTTTATTTGTATCAAATGCGAAATAAACTCATTATCAATTAACAATCAAATCTTTTATATATACAAATGAATTGGTCAATTTATAAAAAAGGTTTTAAAGCTTTTCTTCAATTAGAAAAATCCTTGAGTGCTCATTCAGTTGAGGCCTACTTAAGAGATATAGACAAGCTCACAAATTACTTTGATAGTATTGGCGAATCATTAGGCCCTGGCGATGTTACGCTTTCTCATTTACAGCTTTTCATACAATCCATCGGCAAACTAGAAATGGCTCCTACCTCTCAAGCACGTATTATTTCAGGCATTAAATCATTTTTTAAATATTGTGTTCTTGAACAAATATGTACCGTAAATCCGACTAGTTTACTGCCTACGCCTAAAACAAGGCGCAAATTACCCGATGTCTTAAGCTTTGAAGAAATTGAGCGCATGATTGGTCAAATAGATTTAAGTAAACCTGAAGGTGGACGAAATAAAGCCATTTTAGAAACCATGTATAGTTCAGGCCTTCGTGTAACGGAAGCCATCAATTTAAAAATATCCTGTTTGTATTTAGATGTAGGATTTATAAGGGTAATTGGAAAAGGAGATAAAGAAAGATTAGTGCCTATAGGATCTGATGCAATTAAATATATTAAACTTTATAAAGACACCATTCGCGTTCACCAAACACCAGCAAAGGACTTTGAAGACATTTTATTCCTAAATAATCGTGGTAAAGGACTTAGCAGGGTGATGATTTTTTACATTATTAAGGATTTAATATTAAAAACGGGCATCAAAAAAACCATTTCCCCGCATAGTTTCAGGCATTCATTTGCAACCCATTTGGTGGAAGGTGGCGCCGATTTAAGAGCCGTACAGGAAATGTTAGGACATGAAAGCATCACTACAACTGAGATATATACCCATATCAATAGAGCGTTTTTAAGGGATACCCTAGACAGGTTTCACCCTGCTTTTCAAAAAAAATAATACAACCTTAAACTAAAATTAATTAGGTTTGTTATCTAATAAAAAATAGAAATTATGAAAAGAATAATTTTTGCCGTATTATCCTTAATAGTATTAAGTGCAAATGCGCAAATTAAAATGCCAGCGGCAAGTCCTACCCAAACAATTTCACAAGAATTTGGACTTGGGAAAATCGAAATTACTTACTCTCGCCCATCCTTAAAAGGCCGTTCTGTTTTTGGAACAGGTACCTTATTAGCTCCTGTTGGTGATGTATGGAGAACTGGTGCAAATGGGGCGACTAAATTAACTTTTTCTGATCCAGTAAATATTGGCAATAAAACGCTTCCTGCAGGATCATATGGCTTGTTCACTATTCCAGGTAATGGCGAATGGACAATCATTATTAATACTAACTCTAAGGGTTGGGGAAGTTTTGACTACAAAGAAGCTGAAGACGTTGTTCGTTTCAAAGTAGCTCCTGAGACAACTGGTAGCAATACAGAAACATTCACCATTAGTATTGACAATATTACTGCTCAAACTGCAACCATCAGTTTAAATTGGGGTAAAACAAAAGTTAATATCCCAATTAGTACCGACATTAAACCAACCGTTCGTGCTCAAATTGAAGCAGCTACTTCGGCTGCAACTGTAAACCCAAATGTTTACCAAGCAGCTGCAACTTTTTATTTAGAAATCGATCATGATTATAACAAAGCATTAGTTTTTGCTGATAAAGCAGTTGCATCAAATGCAAAAGCTTATTGGTTACAATTAATGAAAGCTAAAGTACATGTTGCATTAAATGACAAGAAAGGCGCGAAAGCAGCAGCAGAAGCTTGCAAGCAATTAGCAACTGAAGCAAAAAATATGGACTATGTTAGATCAGCTGACGAAGTTTTAAAGTCTTTGTAAGCTTAATCATACCTTATTACAAAAGCCCTCCCATTTTTCGGGAGGGCTTTTTTTGTACATTTGCATTACACGCGGAGGTGGCGAAATTGGTAGACGCACTACCTTGAGGTGGTAGCGCCCACACCCGGGCGTGGGAGTTCGAATCTCCTCTTCCGCACAAAGCCTGTCACGAATGTGACAGGCTTTTATCATTTAAGACTGCGAATCAAGCTTGCTTGAATGAGCAGGCATGAATGATAAAAGCCAACAATCTTCTTTAAATAAAATTTAAAGAAGATTGTTGAAAGGCTTTGGGTACGCGTCACTTTTAAAATCAGCGAGCGAAGTGAGCTAATCTAAATAATTTATATTGAATAAATTATTCCCAAGTTACACAAGTCACACAAACATAATCCTCCCCAAAATGATAATCTAAATTGACTTTCTTTTCAACACCTTTATGTAAAATTTGTGCTGCCACCACCCCTCTGTCCTCCGCAGCTAAATCTAAAATATTAAAATGATTCGCAAAGTCTATTCCTAATTGTTCATGTTCTTT
>JACCDI011541294.1_pt1 | contig 13960 bp, 9 predicted proteins | sample 7442791 | NCBI WGS metagenome assembly JACCDI01 (sample SAMN15323434, study PRJNA562643) | freshwater metagenome | isolation source: river surface water | place: USA:Blue River Watershed | collected 2017-08-15 | reverse complement strand
TGGCAGAACGCCACGTAGAAATTCCTGAGCAGGTTGTTGCTGTAGATGACGAGCTATTCGTCAAGATCATCGATATCGATCTTGAGCGCCGCCGCATCTCACTCTCATTGAAGCAAGCTAATGAAGGTACCGAAGTTGAGATCGAAGCATTCGATCCAACACAGTACGGAATGGCAGCTCGCTACGATGCAGATGGAAACTTCATCTACCCAGAAGGTTTTGATCCTGAGACTCAGGAATGGAAGCCTGGCTTTGATGCTCAGCGTGAAGAGTGGGAACGTCAGTACCACGAAGCACAAGAGCGCTTCATGGCTCATAAGAAGCAGAAGGCAGAGGCAAAGGCAGCAGATGCAGCAAGCGCACCTGCTGAAACTCCAGCCGAATAAGTTGTATTAAAGAAAGAGAGCCCCGTGCGATATTCGTGCGGGGCTCACTTCTTATAGAGGCAGGTAGGCTCTTCCTATGACAGTGATTGCACTTACCGGCGGGATCGGCGCAGGTAAATCCACCGTCGCACAATTCTTTAGCGAGCTTGGTGCAAATGTTGTCGATGCAGATCAGTTAGCGCGAATCGCCATTGAACGTGGCAGCGAAGGATTCGACGAAGTAGTTGCTCGCTTTGGTCAAGAGATTTTGTCCAATGGAGATATCGATCGCAAGGCACTTGCTGCCATCATCTTCTCTGACCCGCAGGCAAAATCTGCACTCGAGGCGATTGTTCATCCACGTGTGCAGTCTCTCTTTGCCCAAGCCCGCGCTGAGAACGATCCTTCTATTCCAATGATCTATGAGATCCCGTTACTTGTTGAGACAGATGCGGCAAAAAAGTTTGACTTTATCGTCACAGTTGAAGCCGATGAAGCTCTGCGTATTGAGCGGCTACTCAAGCGTGGAATGTTTATCTCAGATATCAAAGCCCGGCTGGCAAACCAAGCTTCATCTGAATCTCGGATCTCTATCGCAGATGCCGTGGTCACCAATGATGGCGATGAGGATCATCTCCTGCGACAGGTCGAGAACCTCTGGGAGGGTCCTATCGCTGATCTCTCATCAGAGCGCGCACGCTAGTAGGCTACAAAGATGTCTGGAGCAAGTGATCTCACGCGCAACACCTCACCTTTTCAGGTGATCTCAGATTACGTTCCTGCAGGAGATCAACCGCAAGCTATTGAAGAGATTTCACGACGCCTCAACGCTGGTGAAAAAGATGTAGTACTCCTTGGCGCAACGGGTACCGGTAAGTCGGCCACAACTGCGTGGTTAGTTGAACGACTGCAACGCCCCACATTGGTCTTAGCTCCAAACAAGACACTTGCCGCCCAGTTAGCGAATGAATTTCGTGAGCTTCTACCCAACAATGCCGTCGAATACTTTGTTTCGTACTACGACTATTACCAACCCGAAGCGTATGTTCCTCAGACGGATACCTTTATTGAGAAGGACTCCAGCGTCAATGACGAGGTCGAGCGTCTGCGACATTCTGCAACTAATGCGTTGCTTACTCGCCGCGATGTGATCGTCGTTGCCACCGTCTCCTGTATCTACGGCCTTGGAACACCTCAGGAATACATCGACCGAATGATCCATCTCAAGGTGGGGGATGAGATCGAACGCAACGCCCTTCTTCGCCGTTTTGTTGATGTTCAATATAAACGTAATGACATCGCCTTTGAACGCGGAACCTTCCGCGTCCGTGGAGATACGATCGAAATTATCCCGATGTACGAAGAGCTTGCAATACGCATTGAGATGTTTGGCGATGAGATCGAAAAAATCATGACTCTTCACCCACTGACCGGTGAGATTATTCGCGACGAGGATCAAGTACATATCTTCCCGGCCACGCATTACGCGGCTAGCCCTGAGACTATGAAGCGCGCGATTGGCGATATCCAGGATGAGTTGCAGATCCAGCTCAATCTCTTTGAGAAGCAGGGTAAGTTGCTTGAAGCCCAACGTTTACGGATGAGAACCACCTTCGATATCGAGATGATGGAGCAACTTGGCTTCTGTTCGGGTATCGAAAACTATTCACGCCACCTCGATGATCGCTCACCAGGTTCAGCTCCGCACTGCCTCTTGGATTACTTCCCAGATGATTTCCTTGTTGTCATTGATGAGAGCCACGTTACTGTTCCGCAGATTGGAGCGATGTATGAAGGTGACGCCTCCAGAAAGCGCACACTCGTAGAGCATGGATTTAGATTGCCAAGCGCACTCGATAACCGACCATTGAAGTGGCCAGAATTCTTAGAGCGCGTGGGTCAGACTGTCTACCTTTCGGCAACTCCAGGCAAGTACGAGATGGAGAAGGTCGGGGGAGATGTAGTCGAGCAAGTAATTCGCCCAACTGGACTTGTCGATCCTGCCATCATCATCAAACCAATTAAGGGACAGATCGATGACCTTCTAGAAGAGATCAATATTCGTGCGGCAAAGAATGAACGCGTTCTTGTCACAACGCTGACAAAGAAGATGTCTGAAGATCTCACCGACTACTTGCAAGAGCGTGGAGTACGCGTGCGCTACCTCCATTCAGAGGTCGATACCTTGCGTCGCGTTGAACTCCTGCGTGAACTTCGCACCGGTGAATATGATGTTCTCATCGGCATCAACCTTCTGCGAGAAGGTCTGGATCTTCCCGAAGTATCACTGGTTGCAATTCTCGATGCTGATAAAGAAGGATTCCTTCGATCTGCAACCTCATTGATTCAGACGATCGGTCGTGCTGCGCGAAACGTTTCAGGTGAAGTCCACATGTATGCCGATAACATCACACGTTCAATGGCGCTAGCAATTGATGAGACCAATCGTCGTCGCGCAAAGCAGGTGGCCTACAACCTTGAACGTGGCGTCGATCCCCAGCCACTGCGCAAGAAGATTGCAGATATCACCGACCTCATCACAAGAGAGAGTGAAGATACCTCAGAGCTTCTAGCCAGTGAGAAGAAATCTGGTAAACGAGGTAGCGATGGTCTCTCTGCTGGACTCAACGCTAAGGGTGTGGTCTCGCTACCGCGCAAAGACCTGATCGCCTTGATAGGCTCGCTCACCGATCAGATGCGCAGCGCCGCTGCTGATCTCCAATTCGAAGTGGCGGCAAAGCTTCGTGATGAGATTCGTATCTTGAAGAAAGAACTTCGATCTATGGAAGAAGCAGGTGTCTAAAGTGACTATTGAGAAACTTGTCGTGCGTGGTGCGCGCGAACATAACCTCAAAGATGTCTCGCTCGACCTTCCTCGCGATGCCCTCATCGTCTTCACCGGCCTATCAGGCTCAGGAAAATCAAGTCTTGCCTTTGACACAATTTTTGCCGAGGGTCAGCGCCGCTACGTTGAATCACTATCGGCTTATGCGCGCCAATTCTTGGGACAGATGGATAAGCCTGATGTGGACTTCATCGAAGGACTTTCACCAGCTGTTTCGATCGACCAGAAATCTACCAATCGAAACCCTCGTTCTACGGTCGGCACCATCACTGAGGTCTACGACTACTTGCGCCTGCTCTTTGCTCGCGCAGGTCGTCCGCACTGTCCGCAATGTAAGAAGCCTGTTTCGCGCCAGAGCCCACAGCAGATTGTTGATCAGATTCTCGAATTACCAGCAACGACAAAGTTCCAAGTTTTAGCTCCCGTAGTCCGCGAACGCAAAGGTGAGTTTGTCGACCTCTTCAACGATTTGGTTAAGCAAGGCTATTCACGAGCGATCGTTGATGGTGAAGCAATTTCGTTATCGGAGCCGCCAAAGTTAAAGAAGCAGGAGAAGCACACCATCGAAGTGGTGGTCGATCGCCTGACTGCAAAGGCAGAGTCGAAGTCACGCCTGACTGACTCCATCGAGACTGCGCTGAAACTCTCTGCTGGAATCGTCCTTCTTGATTTTGTTGATGCCAAAGAGGGTCAAGAGAAGATCCATACCTACAGCGAGCATTTGGCCTGCCATGATTGCAATCTCTCCTTTGAAGAGCTTGAACCGCGGTCATTCTCATTTAACTCACCCTTTGGCGCCTGTCCTGAATGCTCTGGAATTGGCACCAAACTTGAGATTGATCAGGACCTGGTCATTCCAGATGACAGTTTAAGTATCAATGATGGAGCGATCGCACCATGGGCAGGAAGTCAATCAGATGGTTACTTCATGCGATTGGTGGAGGCGCTTTCGAAAGACGTTAAATTCTCACTGGATGTTCCATGGAAGAAAATATCGGCTAAGGCACAAGATGCGATCCTCAACGGCTATGAGTACGAAATCAAAATGCGTTACAAGGGTCGCTATGGAACTCGTAACTACACGACAGGTTTTGAGGGTGTCATCCCATTTATCCATCGTAAACATAGCGAGACTGAGAGTGATTACAGTCGCGATAAGTACGAGGCATATATGCGCCAGATTCCGTGTGGTGCTTGTAATGGAGCACGCCTGAAGCCAGAAGTTCTTGCGGTAACGATCGGCGATAAGAGCATCGCACAAGTCTGTGAACTCTCTATCGATCAATGCGCTGCATTCCTCAAGAAGATCTCACTTTCAAAGCGAGAGGCGCAGATTGCAGAGCGTGTGATGAAGGAAGTTCATGCCCGCTTGGGATTCTTGCTCGATGTGGGTCTTGATTACCTCTCACTCGATCGTCCTGCCGGAACGCTCTCAGGTGGTGAAGCACAGCGCATTCGTCTTGCAACGCAGATCGGATCAGGCTTAGTCGGAGTTCTCTATGTCCTGGATGAGCCAAGTATTGGCTTGCATCAACGCGACAATCGCCGTTTGATCGAGACCCTTACACGTCTTCGCGATCTCGGAAATACATTGATCGTTGTCGAGCATGATGAGGAGACTATTCGCACAGCAGATTGGGTAGTCGATATCGGACCAGGTGCCGGTGAACATGGCGGCAAAGTAGTCGTCTCTGGATCCTACGAAGATCTGATTGCTTCAGAAGAGTCGATTACTGGTGCATACCTTTCTGGTCGTCGCGCTATCGAGATTCCGAAGAACCGCAGACCGATTGATCCCAAGCGCCAACTAGTCATCAAGGGCGCAAAGGAGAATAACCTCAAGGATGTAGAAGTTGTCATCCCGCTTGGCACATTTGTCGCCGTTACAGGCGTTAGCGGTTCTGGTAAGTCAACGTTGGTTAACGACATCTTGTACTCAACTCTTGCCAATAAACTTAACGGTGCACGTATCGTTCCTGGTCGCCATAAGACCATTACCGGAATCGATCAGCTCGATAAGGTAGTTCACGTTGATCAATCACCGATTGGTCGCACACCTCGCTCAAATCCGGCGACGTACACCGGCGTATTCGACAAGATCCGTGCGCTCTTTGCAGAGACTACCGAAGCCAAGATTCGTGGCTATCAGCAAGGGCGCTTTAGCTTTAATGTGAAGGGCGGCCGCTGCGAGAATTGCACAGGCGATGGAACGATCACCATTGAGATGAACTTCCTTCCCGATGTCTATGTTCCCTGCGAGGTCTGTCACGGCGCGCGCTATAACCGGGAAACGCTAGAAGTCCATTACAAGGGCAAGACCATCGCTGAAGTTCTCGATATGCCTATTGAGATTGCACACGACTTCTTCGAGTCAGTGCCAACGATTGCACGCTTCCTGAAGACTCTCTGCGATGTCGGTCTAGGTTATGTCCGCCTTGGGCAATCTGCTCCAACTCTCTCAGGCGGTGAAGCACAACGCGTTAAACTTGCAACCGAGTTACAGCGACGCTCAACCGGTCGTACGATCTATGTTCTCGACGAACCAACAACTGGTCTCCACTTCGAAGATGTCAATAAACTCTTAGGTGTATTAAGTCGCCTTGTTGATTCAGGTAATACAGTAATTGTTATCGAACATAACCTCGATGTGATCAAGTGCTCTGACTGGGTCATCGATATGGGTCCAGAAGGTGGATTTAGAGGTGGCATGGTTGTCGCTGAAGGAACACCCGAGCAGGTAGCTGCCGTGAAGGAGAGCTACACAGGTCAATTCTTGCAAGAGATCCTTGAGACTAACCGCGCAGTTAAACCAACTGCAGCGAAGAAATCCGCAACTAAGAAGAAGTAACGATGGCAGATCCAGCCTCGTATCGCCCTCCGGAGATCCCTGAAGATCCCGGTGTCTATCGCTTCTATAACAAGAGCGACAAGGTGATCTATGTAGGCAAGGCGAAGAACCTCAAAAATCGTCTGAGTTCATACTTTGGATCAAATTTGGCGCAGAAGACATATCGGATGGTCCACGAAGCAGTTCGCGTCGATTGGACGATTGTAAAGACCGAGCTTGAGGCACTTGCCCTTGAATTTTCATGGATCAAGCAATACCACCCGACATATAACGTGCAATTCAAAGATGATAAGTCCTATCCCTACTTAGCGATCTCGCTGGAGGATGAATACCCGCGCATCTTTATTACTCGAAAAGAGAAGCGACCAGGACTTAAATACTTCGGCCCCTATACAAATGCGTGGGCTCTGCGTAATACATATGAAGTACTCCTAAAAGTATTCCCGGTGAGATCGTGCAGCGTTGGTAATTTTCAGCGAGCTCAACGAAGCAAACGCCAATGCCTTCTAGGAGATATTGGAAAGTGTGCGGCACCGTGCGTGGGATGGGTAACGCCAGAAGAACATAAAGAGATCGCGGTGAAGCTCAATGATTTTATGGAGTCAGGTATGGAAGATCTCCTTCCTACGATGCGCAGCGAGATGGAGCTGGCAGCCTCACGCGAAGAGTTCGAGCGTGCTGCCCGCCTTCGAGATCAAATTGAATCTTTTGAAAAGGCGCAGAGATCTACCCAAGGAAATCTCTCCGATGATCTCGATGGAGATTTCATCGCCATTCACGAAGAGGGATTCCACGCCGCAGGTTCAATCTTTATGGTGCGTCGAGGCTCCATCAAGGGATCGCGCTCATGGATTGTTGATCAGGAGAGAACTCTCGAAGGTGAAGATCAATGGGCCTCACTACTTTTCTCAATCTACGGCGATGGTGCAACTGAGATTCCTTCAACCATTCACATGAACCAAGAGCCGGCCGACATCACCGCTTTGACTGAGTGGTTGGGATCGCTATCTGGTCACAAAGTCACCATCAAAGTTCCACAGCGTGGAGAGAAGGTTGAGCTCCTAGAGACTGTAGGACGCAATGCTCACTATGCGCTGATTCAGTTTTTGAGCAAACGAGCCAATGATGCCGCTGTGTCAGGTAAGGCCCTCATCGAACTTGAAGAAGTTCTTGAGCTGCCGCGGACTCCGCTACGAATTGAGTGCTTTGATATCTCAAATATTTCTGGCACAACGGTCGTCGCCTCGATGGTCGTATTCGAAGATGGCATTGCCAAGAAGAGTGAGTATCGCCGTTTCATTATCGATACAACAGAGGCAACTGATGACACGCGAGCGATGCATCAAGTCATTACAAGGCGACTCAAGAGGCTTCTGGCAGATCGCAAGGTTGATCAGAGCGAAGTCAACGAATCAGGTGGCCGCCTTGGAAAGTTCTCTTACCCACCGCAGCTCATTGTTGTAGATGGTGGAGCTCCTCAGGTTGCCGCAGCTACCCGTGCGCTAGAAGAGCTAGGTGTTACAGATATTGCACTGTGTGGATTAGCGAAGAGACTAGAAGAAGTCTGGTTGCCTCATAATCAAGATCCGCTCATTCTTCCGCGTACTAGTGAAGGAATGTATCTTCTGCAACGTATTCGTGACGAGGCGCACCGCTTTGCTATCACCTTCCATAGATCGCGCCGATCCAAGGTGATGTTGGAATCTGTTCTTGATGAGATCGAACAGCTCGGCCATATTCGCCGCGCAGCGCTCTTAGACCGTTTTGGCTCTGTCGGTGCAATTCGTAAGGCTTCGATTGAAGATATTGCAGCAACCCCTGGCATCGGAGAGAAGATCGCGACGATTATCTACAGCCATCTTTCACATATGGGGGAGAGCGCAATCAATGCAGGCGTTGATATGGCCACAGGTGAAATCTTAGAAAAGTAAGGCTGGTTGCCGCGGGTAGATAGGTACTTGACGAGGATGGCAGACTGTAGCCATGAGTACACGAGAGCTCTTGATCCTTACTGGAATGTCTGGCGCTGGACGATCAACTGTTGCCCATGCTCTCGAAGATCTCGGTTGGTATGTAGTTGATAACTTGCCACCTGCGCTACTTCCACAACTTGCGACTCAAACAACAGCGGCACAACTTCAATCAGTTGCCGTTGTTGTCGATGTTCGCGGAGGAAAGTTCTTCGATGAACTAAGCGCTTCGCTGACTGCCCTGCGCAATGAAAAAGTTGCCTTCAGATTGCTCTTTCTCGATGCCAGCGATCAGATCTTAGTGGCGCGCTTTGAATCTACGCGCAGACCACATCCTTTGCAGGCACAAGATCGCATCGTTGATGGGATCTCCCGCGAGCGTTCCAAGTTAGATGAACTCAGATCTCAGGCAGATATCGTCATCGATTCCAGCAATCTCAATGTGCATCAACTCGAAAAGCGCGTGGCAGAGATATTTTCACCAGGCTCTCTAAGCGCTATCCGTATCAACGTTCTCTCCTTTGGTTTTAAATACGGAATTCCCGTCGATGCCGATCTAGTCCTTGATGCGCGGTTTATTCCAAATCCACATTGGGTACCTGAGTTGCGTCCCCTTACTGGCTTGGATGAGAAAGTCTTCTCGACTGTCCTCGATAGCGATGGAGTGAGAAAGTTTGTAGAGAGCTACGTTTCGGTCGTGCTACAGATGATTCCTGGTTACCTGCGCGAAGGAAAACGTTTTGTCACGATCGCAATCGGCTGCACCGGCGGCAAACACCGCAGCGTCTCAATCGCGCGAGAGATCGCGCGTCAACTCAGCGATGCATCATCTGATTTAGAGATCTCGGCACATGCCACCCATAGAGATGTTGGTCGCGAGTAGTAGATGAGATCCCCACGCGTTGTCGCCCTCGGTGGAGGGCATGGCCTCTTTGCAACTCTGACCGCACTTCGTTCGATCACATCAGATATCACGGCGGTAGTAACCGTTGCAGATAATGGTGGATCTAGCGGAAGACTCCGCGATGAATTTCCAATCATCCCTCCCGGTGATCTTCGTATGGCACTTGCTGCTCTCTGCGGTGATGATGAGTGGGGGCGTAGTTGGGCAGAGATTATGCAGTATCGCTTTACAAGCGATGGAGCGCTTAACGGCCATGCTGTCGGCAATCTCTTACTTGCAGCGCTCTGGGATCGTGATGAAGATCCAGTTGCAGGTCTTGATCGGGTAGGTGCACTTCTTAAAGTTGTGGGACGAGTTCTTCCTATGGCTAGCCAACCACTAGATATCCAAGCAACTTTCCTTGATAACGGCGTTGAGAAAACTGTGCGCGGTCAGAAAGAGGTTGCAACAACAACAGGTCACTTCCAATCCCTGGAATTAATCCCAGCAGATGCGCAATCACGGAGTGAAACCCTTGATGCAATTGCGCAGGCCGAATGGATCACCATGGGGCCAGGTTCATGGATCTCAAGCGTGCTGCCGCACTTACTTCTTCCACAGCAGCGTGAAGCTCTCATTGCAAGCAAGGCAAAGAAGATCCTTCTCCTCAATCTCGATGATCGGCAGAGCGGAGAGTTTGCCGGCCTGAGCGCTCTCGAACATATCAATGCGGTGCAGAAATTAGCCCCAAACCTTCACTTCGATTTTGTGGTTGCAGATTCATCTTTGGTCGAGAAGGCCGATTCAGCCGCACTACTGCGCGAAAAAGTTTCAACCCAAGGTGGAGAGTTGCTCGTTCAGGATCTTCGCCTCGCAGGGGAGCCAATCCATCACGATACGAAGAAATTAGCCTCACTTTTGGCACACATTGCCCAGCAAACTTTGGTTGGATAGACCCATGGCAATGACAGCAGCAGTTAAGGACGAGTTAAGTCGTCTCTCAGTCACACGCCCTTGTTGTCGCAAGGCTGAAGTTTCATCGCTTCTTCGCTTCGCAGGCGGACTCCATATCGCAGCAGGCAAGGTTGTCATCGAGGTCGAACTCGATACCTCTCAGAGTGCGCGGCGCCTGAAGAAAGATATCGCCGACATCTACGGCCACGATAGTGATCTTGCAGTGCTCTCATCCAGTGGTCTGCGCAAAGGTTCTCGTTACGTTGTTCGTGTCATTGAATCCGGAGATGCGCTGGCTCGCCAGACTGGCCTGATCGATGGAAATGGTCGCCCAATTCGCGGACTTCCGCCACAGGTTGTCTCTGCAAATATCTGTGATGCCGAGGCAGCATGGCGCGGAGCATTTGTTGCACATGGTTCGCTCACAGAACCTGGCCGTTCATCATCACTTGAAATTACCTGCCCGGGACCTGAGGCAGCGCTTGCCCTAGTTGGCGCTGCTCGTCGTTTAGGGATTGCTGCCAAGGCTCGCGAAGTACGCGGGGTGGATCGTGTAGTTATCCGCGATGGAGATGCCATCGGTGTTCTCCTCACACGACTTGGCGCACATGAAAGTGTTCTGGCATGGGAAGAGCGGCGAATGCGCCGTGAAGTACGTGCAACAGCTAACCGCCTTGCCAACTTTGATGATGCAAATCTTCGCCGCTCTGCACGTGCGGCAGTTGCTGCAGCGGCCAGAGTTGCGCGCGCAATGGAGATCCTCGGCGATGAGATTCCTGATCATCTCAAGGAAGCTGGCGAACTTCGCATCAGCCATGGTCAAGCAAGTCTTGAAGAGCTTGGATCACTTGCCACTCCACCGATGACAAAAGATGCAATCGCAGGACGCATCCGCAGATTGTTAGCGATGGCAGATAAGAGAGCTGCCGAACTAGGTATCCCAGATACCGAAGCCGGGCTCTCTCCAGATCTCCTTGGTGAATAATTTCTACCAAGATCTCTGAAGGAAAAAATCCTGTAGGAAATGAAATTCTTACGCGTAATCTCTCTTGTGATCCGGAGTACTTTTGGGTAGCAAGACGTTGCGGCTGCCGTCCTGATAAGGTTGGCCCCAGACACAGCGCTGTGGCAGATAGTGTGCCGACTCTCTTTACACTCCAGAAAAAGGTTTACTCATGATTAATGTTGGAATTAATGGTTTTGGACGTATTGGCCGTAACTTCTTCCGCGCAGCCCTTACCAACCCAAATATCAACATCGTTGCGATCAACGACCTCACCGATAATGCAACTCTTGCCCACCTTCTCAAGTACGACTCAATCTTGGGTCGCCTAGGTCTTGAAGTCACACATACTGATGACACACTCACAGTCGGTGGAAAGACAATCAAGGTATTTGCAGATCGCGATCCAGCAAACCTTCCATGGGGAGCAGTTGGCGCAGATATCGTTATTGAATCAACCGGACATTTCACCAAGGCAGCAGATGCCAAGAAGCACATTGCAGCCGGTGCCAAGAAGGTCATCATTTCAGCCCCAGCAAGTGATGAAGACATCACCATCGTCATGGGTGTTAACCACGAGAAGTACGATCCAGCTAACCATCACGTGATTTCAAATGCATCATGTACAACAAACTGCCTTGCACCCATGGCAAAGGTTCTTCAGGATAACTGGGGAATTGTTAAGGGCTTGATGACAACAATCCACGCCTATACAAATGACCAGGTCATCCTTGATTTCCCTCATAAAGATCTTCGCCGCGCACGCGCTGCAGCGACAAATATGATCCCAACCTCAACTGGTGCTGCAAAGGCAATCTCACTGGTTCTTCCAGAACTCAAGGGCAAGCTCGATGGCTATGCAATGCGTGTTCCAGTTCCAACAGGATCTGCAACAGATCTCACCGTTGAATTGGCTAAGGAAGCTACCGTCGAAGAGATCAATGCTGCGATGAAGGCTGCCGCACATGGCGCACTCAAGGGTTACCTTTCATATACAGAAGATCCAATCGTTTCATCAGATATCGTCACCGATCCTTCATCATGTATCTTCGATTCAGGCCTGACAAAGGTCATTGGAAACCAGGTAAAGATTGTTGGTTGGTATGACAATGAATGGGGTTATTCAAACCGTCTCGTTGATCTCGTAGGTCTTGTCGGTAAATCACTCTAATGTCGTTGCACGATCTTGATGTAGTTGGCAAGCGAGTCTTTCTTCGCTGTGATCTCAATGTTCCATTGAAAGATGGAGCCATTACAGATGATGGACGAATCAAAGCATCCTTGCCAACTATCAAGATCTTGCTTGCAGCAGGTGCCAGCCTTGTGATTGCAGCTCACTTAGGTCGCCCAAAGGGTGAAGCTAAGCCAGAACTTTCATTGGCACCTGTTGCGCAACGCCTTTCAGAGCTCCTTGCAACCCCCGTCATCTTCCTTGGCGAAGTTACTGGAGCAAAGGTCACCGCTGCAGCAGATGCGCTCAAAGCCGGTGAGATTCTCCTCCTGGAAAATATTCGCTATAGCGCGGCCGAGACATCAAAAGATGAATCTGAGCGACAGGTATTTGCCAAAGAGTTAGCAGCTCTTGCTGATGTATATGTAGGCGATGGCTTTGGCGCCGTTCACCGTAAACATGCATCTGTCTACGATCTTCCACAACTTCTGCCACACGCTGCAGGAACGCTCGTCAGTGCTGAGGTTGAGGTATTGAAGAAGCTGACAATTGATCCTGCCCGTCCATATGGAGTAGTCCTTGGTGGAGCTAAAGTCTCAGACAAGATTGGTGTTATCTCAAATCTTCTCAATAAGGTCGATGTGATGGCGATCGGCGGGGGAATGGTCTTCACCTTCCTTGCCGCTCAAGGTAAAGAGATCGGTACTTCACTTGTTGAGAAAGATCTCATCCCTACAGTCAAGGATCTTATTGAAAAGGCTGAAAGCTCTGGCGTGAAGTTAATTCTGCCAACAGATATCGTCGTAGCCTCTGAATTTAAGATTGATTCACCAGCAACAACTGTCTCTGCAGATTCAATTCCAGCAGATCAGATGGGTCTAGATATTGGCCCTGATTCAGCTGCCGCCTTTGGATCGGCAATTGAAAGTTGTCAGACAGTCTTCTGGAATGGACCAATGGGCGTCTTTGAATTTCCAAACTTTGCTCATGGAACCAAGGTCGTAGCAGGTGCGCTGACCAAGGTCTCTGGGATCTCTGTCGTCGGAGGCGGCGATTCAGCTGCTGCAGTACGCGCTCTAGGCTTTGCCGATAGTGATTTTGGATATATCTCAACCGGTGGCGGGGCATCCCTTGAATATCTCGAGGGTAAAGAGCTGCCAGGTCTGCGCGCACTCGATCTCTAAAGATTAGAATCAGAACCACGGTCAAGACCACCATCAGAGACAGCAATAACAGTAAAGGGAGATAAGCATGCGTAAGCCGCTCATGGCAGGCAATTGGAAGATGAACCTCAATCACCTCGAGGCGATCGCAGTTGCTCAGAAGCTTGTCTACTCGCTCTCCGATAAAGATTACGACGAAGTAGATATTGCGATCATCCCTCCCTTTACAGATATCCGCTCAATCCAAACTCTTGTTGATGGTGATCGACTCCGCCTTCTCTACGGCGCACAAGATCTCTCACCTGAAACAGGTGGAGCATTCACCGGCGATATCTCGGGTTCGATGTTGAAGAAACTTGGCTGCACCTTTGTCGTCATCGGCCACTCAGAGCGCCGCGCGATCCATAAAGAAGATGATGCTCTCGTAAATAAGAAGATTAAGGCAGCTCTTGCCAATGAACTCACACCAATTTTCTGTGTTGGTGAAGAGCTCTCTATCCGCGAATCTGGAACTCATGTCTCGCACGTTATTCGCCAGATCCGCGCAGGTCTTGAAGGATTTACCAAGCCAGAGTTGAAGAAGTTAGTGATCGCCTACGAACCAGTCTGGGCCATTGGCACCGGAAAGACTGCAACTCCTGAAGATGCGCAAGAAGTATGCGCTTCAATCCGTGAAGAGATCCAAAGTATTGGCTCACCTGAGATCGCCGCAAATATGCGCATCCTCTACGGCGGATCAGTTAAATCATCTAACGTTG
>JACCDI010039101.1_pt1 | contig 13969 bp, 13 predicted proteins | sample 7442791 | NCBI WGS metagenome assembly JACCDI01 (sample SAMN15323434, study PRJNA562643) | freshwater metagenome | isolation source: river surface water | place: USA:Blue River Watershed | collected 2017-08-15 | reverse complement strand
TCTACGACGGATCCTGCCCGGGCAACGACACGTATGTCGCGGCGACGGCGCCGGACTACGCGACGCTCGCCGCGTTGCAGCGCGTGCTCGTCGCGTTGAAGTGGAACTGCCGCGTGGTGATCGTGGAACCGAATCCGGAGGACGCTAAGGAGTAGCTCACGAAGTCGCTCGCAGCAAAGGAGCCGGCTCCAGCCGCGCTTGGAACTGGGATGAATTCCAGACGGGTCGGTCTGCCCCGCCGAATCGGGTCAGTATTCTCGCGGCATCCGGAGAGTCCGGCTTTCGGGCTGGGTAGTAAGGTCATGCTAATAGTGATATTTCGTTGCGGCGACTGACGCACTTACTACTAATCGTCTTATGATCATCCCATTCATCGCAGTCATAGACGGTCCGGTTTTCTGGTCCATCGTCCCCTTCATCGTCCTCGCTTCGTTTTTGGCTAATCGCGGCCGCGGCGGTTCTCCGCTGGTCTTGAAGTCGTGGTATGCCAGCAGCACGCCGATGGCCGATGGCTCTTTTATCTGTATCACCGGCCGCCGCTCCGGTCTCATGGGGTGGATCCTGGCCGTGATTGGCATCGACCCCGTCACCACCCTCAAGGTCAGTGCGACGCGCGTCGAATTCCACTCCTCTTCGATCACCGGCACCGCCCACCGTATCACCCCTTTGACTTCGGTTTCTTCGAGTTACTTCGGCTTCCATAAGCCGATCGCCCGCGCCATCGCGGCCGGCTTCCTGGTATTTGTCATTTTCGGCGTCGTCGCTTCCGCGATTCTGGGCGGAGTGATGGGTAATCCCGAGGTCGGCGCCATTGTCGGACTACTCGGAGGCGGCTTGGTCGGAGTGGCTGCCGCACTGCTCTATCTCTATTTCAACAAGACGCAGACCATCGGCTTCATCGAGGTGAGCGGCGATATCTGTGCGATTCAGTTCAAGCCCTCCGTAATCGAAGGCGTCAATGTCGACGAGAAGCAGGCCAAGTATGCCGCGGAGTTGATGCAGCATCTGATCCAGACGCGCCTCGATCGGTGAGGCTAACCGTTAGCGTTTTCCGGCGCCCACGTTGCCGGCGATTAAGGTGGCGAAGGGCGGAGGGTTGGAGTCGAATGGCTCGGTCGGCGGCAGCGTCGGCGATCTTTCATGGATTATCTCCTCATCGCGCTCACGCTCACCGTCTCGCTCGGCATCCTCAACGTCTGGGTCCTGCGTCGCGACCAGCAGACCGCCTATCGCGGTCAGGCCGCGCGCACCTTGCGCGAAGAGTTCGCGGCGTATGGTCTCCCGGCCTGGGTCTTCCCCGTGATCGGCGTGACGAAGGTCCTCTTGGCGACGGCGCTCCTCGCCTCCTTGCAGTTCTCTTTCTTGGGCAAGCCGTCGGCGATGGCCTTGGGGGTCATCATGCTCGTGGCGTTCGCCCTGCACCTGAAGGTCAGGGACGCGGCGATCAAGTCGCTCCCGTCGCTCGCCGTGCTGGCGATGTGCGTGGGGATCATCCTGCTCTGATCCGGCTTCAGAAGCCGGCGACGCAGAGGCCGGCGTTGAGCGCCAAGTAGCCTGCCGCCGGCACCATCTGCAGGAGGCTGTCCTTGATGCGGATCCGCACGGCCACCGCGACCAGCATCATCAAGGCCAGTCCGCCGGCGGCGGCCTGGCCGAGCCAAGGCAGCCAGAGGCCGGCGGCCAGCCCGACGGCCGCGAGGCATTGGAGGGCGCCGACGAGCCGGCATTGCGCGGCGAGCTGGTAGCGACGGAACTCCTGCTGAAGGTAAGCCGAGAAAAAGCAGCCCAAGCCGTAGCCCAGGAAGGACGTGGCGGAGAATAAGATGAGCGTGGTTTTCAAGGCGAACGGGTAGAAGTATCACCCGAGACCGTATTCACAAGGCTTGCTTGGGAGGGATTCCGTCGGGTTGGGCGAAGGGCGTGAGGCAGGGGCGAGGGCGGTGTCGCGACCTTTGAGGGGCGAGGGCGGACGCGTCGCCGACGCGTCCCTACCTGAGATGCAGCTAGGGCAGCACGCGGTGCTGCCCCTACCAAGAGACAGGCGGAGGCGATGTCATCGCCTCCCTACCTCTTGACGCACAGATCCGGGAAGTCGGTGAAGAGTCCGTCGACCTTGGCTTCGGTGAAGAGAGCGGCGAGCAGTTCGTCGACGGAAGTGACGCACTTGGGGAGCTCGTCGGCGCGGAGGGTGTAGGGGTGCGACTTGAGGCCGGCTTTCCGGGCGCGAGCGGCGAGGTCGGTGACCTGGCGTTCGGCGGGGGTCTTGCCGGTGACATAACTGCTGATGGGCGGGCCGATGCCATCGACGACTTGGACGAGCTCGTTCAGGCCGGCGTCGGTCTGCAGATACGTGAAGTCGGTCTCGCCGGGTCCCTTGCCTTTGCCGCCGAGGAGCATGATGAGTTTGCCCGACCACCCGAGTTCGCCGCGCAGACGCTTGATCTCGGCGTATTCGAAACACTGCAGGTAGCAGGCCGAGCCCTTGGCGTCGTAGCCGTACTTGCGCAGGATCGGCAGGACCGTCACGGAGAGATCGCGGCCTTCTTTGCGATGCCAGGCCGGAGCCTTGAGTTCAGGGTAGAGGCCGACGTCACGTCCGGTGGAGCGATTCAGGGCCTGGATGAACTGGATCTCCTCTTCGAGCGTCACGACTTGGAATGAGCCGACGCCGACCGGGAAGCGTTTCGGAAAGGCGGCCTTGCCCGTCTTCGGGTTGAAGCGTTCGGTGACGTTGAGCTGTTTCAGTTCGGCGACCGTGAAATCGAGGGCGTAGAAACGTCCGTCCGCGCGCTGTCGTCCGGGGAACTTCTGCGCGACATCGGTCGTGGTGTCGATGTGGGTGTCGTGGAAGATCACCGGCACGCCGTCTTTGCTCAGGACCACGTCCTGTTCGAGGAAGTCGGCGCCCTGGCCATACGCGAGGGCCTTGGCCGCGAGCGTGTGCTCGGGCAGGTAGCCGCTGGCGCCGCGATGCGCGATGATCAGCGGACGCGTCTCCGCGGCGCCGAGCGCGACGACGAGGAAGAGCGGCAGGAAGGACCTCATCGGACGGCCGAGCTTTCGGCGCGATGGCCGAGGGTGAGGGCGCTGAAGGCCATGGTGAGGACGGAGCAGACGCACATCACGACGATGACCCCGCCCCAGCCCCAATGGTCGGCGATCCAGCCCACGCCCGTGCCGGCGAAAGCCGACCCGAAGACGTAGCCGAAGAAGCCCGTGAAGCCGGCGGCGGTGCCCGCGGCCTTCTTCGGGACCATGTCGAGCGCCTGCAGCCCGATGAGCATGATCGGGCCGTAGATGAAGAAGCCGATCACGATGAGCGCGGTGATGTCGATCCACAGCGGACCCTCGCGGTTGAGCCCGTAGACGACGAGGCCGAGGAGCGTCGGGATCATGAAGAGGATCGTCGCGGGCGCCCGCCGGGAGCGGAAGTACTTGTCCGAGAGCCAGCCGCAGAGGATCGTGCCCGGCACGCCCGCCCATTCGAAGGCCGCCCAGGCGACGCTCGACTGCTGGAAGGAGAAGTGCTTCGCGGTCTGCAGGTAGGTCGGCACCCAGTCCACGACGCCGTAGCGGACGAAATAGACGAAGGCGTTGGCGACGGCGATGGCCCACAGCAGCCGGTTGCCGAAGACGTGCTGCAGGAAGATCTCCCGGAAGCCCAGGACCTTCTCGTGGTCGGCCCCGTAGTTCGGCGGGTAGTCCTGCTTGTATTCCTCGACCGGCGGGAGCCCGCAGCTCTGCGGGGTGTCGCGCAGCAGCAGCCAGGCGACGACCGCGATCAGCGTCGCGACGGCGGCGTTGAAGTAGAACTTCGCGCCCCAGTCGCCGAAGAGCCAGACCCCGGCGAAGGCGACCGTGGCGACGAGCGCGCCGCCGACGTTGTGCGCGACGTTCCAGACGGACACCGCGCGGCCGCGCTCCCGCGTGCTGAACCAGTGGACCATCGTCTTGCCGCACGGCGCCCAGCCCATGCCGTTGAACCAGCCGTTGAGCGATTGCAGCACGATCATCGCCGTGAGCGAAAGGTAGACCGCATGGACGAACCCGCACACGAACAGCACCGCGCACGAGAGCAGCAGGCCGAGCGGGAGGAAGTACCGCGGGTTGCTCCGGTCGGAGACGCTGCCCATCAGGAATTTCGAGAAACCGTAGGCGACCGAAAGGCCCGTCATTGCCGCGCCGAGCTCGGCTTTCGTATACTGCGGGTAGTCGCGGAGGATGTCGGGGATCGCCAGGGAGAAGTTCTTCCGGACGAGGTAGTAGCCGGCGTAGCCCAGGAAGATGCCGAGGAAGACCTGCAGGCGCAGTCGCCGATACTCGGGGTCGATCCGGTCGGCCGGCAGACGAGCGATTTCCGGCGCGGGGCTAAGCAGGGAAAACATGGCGGGTCGGAGTAAGGCTTCTTAGACGACCGGCCGGCCGGAGGCACGGAGGAAAGCGAGGTCCGGGCCCTCCGCCCCGGGGGGGGCGGGGCCGTCAGCCGAACAGGCCGCGCACCGCGGGCTTGGTGACCTTGCCCATGGCGTTGCGCGGAAGCTCCTTCACGACGACGAGGCGCTGCGGCACCTTGTAGACCGAGAGGCGGGACTTGCACCAGTCGCGCAGCGCGGGGAGGGCGAGCTCGGCGCCGTGCTTGGTGACGACGGCGGCGCTCACCGCTTCGCCCCACGTGTCGTCGGGCAGGCCGAGCACGGCGCACTCCGCGATGTCGGGATGTTCCAGCAACGCCGCCTCGATCTCGAGCGCCGACAGCTTGTAGCCGCCGCTCTTGATGATGTCCACGGAGAGGCGCCCCATGATGCGGTAGTAGCCGGTCTCGAGCACGGCCATGTCGCCGGTGCGATACCAGCCGCCGGCTTCGAAGGACTCCGCGGTCGCGGCGGACTTGCCCCAGTATTCGGAAAAGACGTTCGGGCCGCGCACCTGGATCTCGCCGGGCGTGTCTTCGGCGGTGATGACGTCGCCGTTCTCGGCCTTGAGGCGGACCTCGACGCCGGGAAGGGCCTGGCCGACGGCGCCGGGGCGACGTTCGCCGCGGAGCGGGTTGGAGATGGCCATGCCGATCTCGGTCATGCCGTAACGCTCGAGGAGCTTCTGGCCCGTGAGGGCGGTCCACTGCTCATGCACGCTGGCGGGGAGCGCGGCGGAACCCGAGACCATCAGGCGCATGCGCCGGAAGCCGCCGACGATCGCGGCGCGCTCGGCGGGCGCGGCCGCCTCGAGGGCCTGGATGAGCTTCACGTAGATCGTGGGCACCGCCATGAACAGCGTGTAGGCGTCGGCCTTGACCCGTTCGAGGATCGCCGGCTGGTCGAACTTCGCGAAAGGCTCGATCGTGGCGCCGGCCCAGAGGGCGCAGCTCGTCACGTTGATGATGCCGTGGATGTGGTGGATCGGCAGGAACAGCGGGATGCGGTCGGAGGCCTGCCATTCCCAGGCCTTGATGAGGCTTTCGACCTGCGCGGCGATGTGCGCGTGCGTGGTCACGACGCCCTTCGGTTTGCTCGTCGTGCCGCTCGTGTAGAGGATCATCGCCCGGCGGGCGGGCGTGAGGTCGGGCAGCTTGCCCGCCGGACCGGCCGGGGCGTCGATATCGATGAGCCGCAGGCCGAGGCGGGCGCAGAGCGGGGCGATCTTCTTCGCGCCGGCGGCGTCGGCCATCACGGCGGAGGCGCCGCTGTCGGTCAGCGCGTATTCCCATTCGGGCTCGGTGGCCGTGAGGCAGATCGGCACCTTGACCGCGCCGGCGCGCCAGAGGCCCCACTGCGCGGCGACATACGAGGCGCCGGCCGGGGCGAGGAGGACGACGCGCGCTTCCTTCAGGTCGTCGGCGCCGGCGAGCAACGTCGTGGCGAGGGCCGCCGACCGGTCGAGCAGCTCCTGGTAGGTCGTCGCGCCCTGCGGGGCGTGGAAGGCGACGGAGGCGGCGTGCGCGCGGGCGCGCGCGATGAGCGGAAGGTCGGGCATCGGATCAGGAGTGGGCAGGGAAGAGCGCGCGGACGATGAAGTACAGCAACGAAGGGCAGAGCAGGCAGCCGAGGCCGGTGTGGAAGGTCGCGACGAGCGCGCCGTACGGCACCAGCCTGCGGTCGGTCGCGGCGAGGCCGGCGGAGACGCCGCTGACCGTGCCGGCGAGGCCGCCGAAGACCATCGCCGAGCGGGGTGTTCCCAGACGCATGAACTTCGCGAGCATCGGGGTGGTGACCATCACCAGGATGGCCTTGAAGACGCCGACCGCGATCGCGAGCGTGATCACCTCGGACGAGGCGCCGATGGCGGTGCCGGTGACGGGGCCGACGATATAAGTGACCGTGCCCGCGCCGATGGTGGTGAGGCTCACCGCGTCGCGGTAACCGAACGCGTAGGCGATCGAGACCCCGATGATGAACGGGAGGACCGTGCCGATCATGAGGGCGACAAAGCCGATCCAGCCGGCGCGCTTCGCTTCGGCGGCTTGGACCTCGAAGGCCGTGGCCACGATCGCGAAGTCGCGCAGCATGTTGCCGCCCATCAACGCGAGGCCGCCGAAGTAGGTCACGTCGGCCAGGCCCTTGCTGCCGCCGGTCATCCGGCCGCCGACGTAGGCGAGGGCGAGGCCGATGAGGATCGCGATGGCCGAGCCTTGGACGCGTCCTACGGTGAGCTTCCGGGAGAGGTAGCCCGAGCACAGGACGACGATCCCGACGACGGCGAAGGAAAGGACGAGGCCGTTCTCGACGGCGAGCTTCTGGAGGAGCGACTCCATGGCTTATCGGGCGGCGTCGGCCGGAGCGACGACTTCGCGGCGGTTGATGAAGGAGACGCAGCAAGCGCCGGCCGCGACGGTCGCGACCGCGGCGGCGAGGGCCATCGGGCCGCCGCTGAGCGCCTTGAGCACGTTCTGCTGCATCGCCATCGCGATGACGACCGGGATGTAGAGAGCCGCCCAGTAGCTGACGCCTTCCTCGGTCTTGGCCTCGAGCCAGCCGCGTTGGTGTCCGTAGAGCCGCGCCGCGATCAGCAGGAGCATCGCGATGCCCACGCCGCCGACGTTGGCCTGGACGCCGAGGGCGCGGCCGAGCAGTTCACCGAGCAGGATGCCAAGGAGATGGCAGACCGCGAGCAGGGCAGTTCCGTAGAGAGGCATGGTGGAATAGGGGTAGGGGCAGGGGTAGGGGTCTATTAGAGGGACAGGGGATAGGAAGCACGGGAAAAGAGCGTGGCCAGAGGCCGAAGGGCACACGTGGGCACGGTGACGCGAGGGCAAGAGGGAGGTAGGGGCGCGACGGTGTCGCGACCGTGGGTAGGGCTGACCATCCTTGCTCGACCCTGCCACGATACAGCGGACGCGTCGCCGACGCGTCCCTACCTAGAGGCAACTAGGGCAGCACGCGGTGCTGCCCCTACCTGGAGAGCCGTCCCTACCTGGGGTGCCGCCGGCTCTTGGCTCGCCCCGATACTCCATACTCGATACTTCATACTCACACGCACTCACCCCCATGCTTCGCCTGTTGGCTCTCCTCGTCATTGCCGTCGGCGCTTTCGCCGCGGATGTTCCGAAGCCGAAATTCCGTCCGCCTTCGGCCGCGGAGGTTTTTGATCCGAAGACGCCGGTGATCTTCGCCGACGATTTCGCGTCGGGCGTCTTCTCGAAGAAGTGGCGTTTCGCGGAGAATGCGAACTACGAGGTATTCACGCCGAATCCGGACCTGATCCAGATCGTCGACGCGCCGGATCTGCCGGGCAAGAAGGCCGTCCGCTTCTCGGTGCTGCGCGCTCCCGGCGTCTTCCGGTCCGAGATTTCCCTGCCGCATGAGGCCGGCTGGAATGAACGCTGGTATGGTGAACGTGTGCTGATCCCCAAGGAGTGGGTGCGGGATCCGGCGAAGCCGGTCGACATCGTGATGCAGTGGCATGGCATCCCCGGGAATTTCCGCGCCACCTATCCCAATCTCGAGATCTCGGTCAGAGACGACCGCTGGCTCATGCGCCAAAGCTTCGGCGATCCGAAGACCAAGCCGACCCGGCGCGAGACGAAGTTCGAGGACCGCGTCCAACCCGGCGTCTGGACGGCTTGGGTTATCCACGCGAAGTGGTCGCCGAACGACGACGGCCTCATCCAGGTCTGGAAGGACGGTAAGCTCGTCGCGGACCTTAAAGGCCCGAATGTCTACGGGACCATCGGCCTCGAATATACCCCGTATATGAAGACGGGCATCTACCATCCCGAATGGAACGTCGCCAAGGCGGGCGTGAAGGAACGATTCGACGCCGAGAAGCCTGTCGCCACGCACAAGATCGTCTACATCACCGACCTCAAGGTCGGCGACGCGCGCGCGAAGTTCGAGGATGTGGTGCCGAAGTAAGCGCGGTGGTGCCGCATGGGGGGCACGTGGGCAAGGGGAGTGTGCGAGTATCGAGTATAGAGTATTGAGTATGGGGTGGTGCATCATTTCGGGTGGCGGTCCCGGGTGGCAGGTGGCGGGGTAGGGGCGCGACGGCGTCGCGACCGACGGTAGGGCGGTGGTTGCCATCGCCGCCGTTCGAGTCCGCAGGTGGGAGAGTCGGCGGATCTTAGCTAAGCGCGATATAGCCGTACGTCCGCTTGCGAACGGACGTGATGGCAATCACGTCCCTACCTAGAGGCAACTAGGGCAGCACGCGGTGCTGCCCCTACCACGATACAGCGGACGCGTACGCCGACGCGTCCCTACCAGGAGGTTGCGACGGAGATATGGGTATATGCTTCCAAGCGCCCGAGACGAAAGCAGGGCTGAGGGCGTCCAGCGCTAATATCAGAAATCTTCCCCTTTAGGGGAATACGTCGCGATGGGGTCGGTGGAGGGGTGTTTTCGGAAAGTCGGTGTATACTGGCGACCTCATGCCCCGCCACACCCTGCAATCCTCCGCCTTCCTGAAGAACACCCGTCCGGTCATCTGGCTCGACGTCGAGAAGCGCAAAGCCGACGCCGAGCCGGCGCTGACCTCGGTGCATTGGGCTGATGGATTGAAGACCTACGCTCACGATGCGATCCTCGCGGCTTCCGCCAAGGCCCGGGCCTTGGAGTTCCAGCATTGGGCGCAGTTGGCGGCAGAGATCGTCCGCGTGGCGAGGGTGACCGAGAGTCTCATCGCCGGTTACAGCATCCCCGAACGCGACCTGCTGATGGCGTCATGTCCGGAGGACGCCGAGTGGATCAAGGAGAACTACCTCAACGCCAACGCGGCGAAGTGGTTCAAGAACCAGCGGCCAGCGCTCTACGCCGAAGCCTGCCGCACCGCGGGCGAACGCCGTAAGCCCGGCTTGAAGGATTTCCTGATCCAGCCTGCGGTGGGCTATTCATACAAGAGATACCTCCTCGATGTGCAGCCGGGGTCGATACTCGGACGGATGCGTAAGCTGCTCGCCAAGCGCGACGGTGTGCATCGTGAACTCACCAACGAAGCCCGCCGCGACTGGACGAACCTCATCGAATATAACCGTCAGGACGTCTTGGGCATGATCCACCTGGTCGGATATGTGAGGGCGGCGCAGGCCGGAGCCAGCGAGGGGGGTGCGTCTTGATGGCCGCAGGGGGCGCGTTGACGCGCGGGCGCGTGGGCATGGGGCGGGGGAGAGTATCGAGTATGGAGTATCGAGTATGGGGGATGAGCATCATTTCGGGTGGCAGCCCCAGGTGGCGGGTAGGGCTGGGTAGGGCGGCGATTGCCATCGCCGCCGTTCGAATCCGCAGGTGGGAGAGTCGGCGGATCTTAGCTAAGCGCGTTGAAGTCGTACGTCAGATAGCGAACGGACGTGATGGCAATCACGTCCCTACCTCAGGCAGCCAGGTCGCGTCGCCGACGCGTCCCTACCTTCGGGTTGCGGGATGGGATGGGTGGGGTATAAGAGAGCCATGAGAGTCCCCTTGATCGCGTGGTTCGTCATGGTCGCGTGCGTCGTCACGGCGAAGCCGCTGCAGGTCTACATCCTCGTCGGTCAGTCGAACATGGAAGGCCATGCGAAGGTCGAGACCATCGACTACATCGGCGAAGACCCCGCGACCGCGCCGTTGCTGAAGCGCATGCTGGGGTCAGACGGCAAGCCGGTGGTCGCGAAGAACGTGTGGATCTCTTACTACACCGGCATCGGCGACAAGAACGGCGAAGGTTTCGGTCCGCTCACGACCGGTTATGGCTCGCGACAGGATCCGGCCAAGGACGGCGGCAAGATCGGGCCCGAGTATACTTTCGGCCTGGCCATGGAGCGTGCCGGTCAAGGCCCTGTGTTGCTCATCAAGGCGGCCTGGGGTGGCAAGTCCCTGAACTACGATTTCCGTTCGCCGGGCGCGGGTCCGTATCCGCGGACCAAGGTGGACCTCGAGAAGGACCGGCATCCGCTTGCTGACTCGGGCCATTACTATCGGCTCATGATCGCCCATGCGAAGCAGGTGCTGGCGAATCCCGGGCGCGTCTGTCCGGCCTACGATCCCAAGGAAGGCTATGAGCTGGCCGGCTTCGTCTGGCTGCAGGGCTTCAACGACATGGTGGACGGCAATTTCTATCCCAAGCAGCCCAAGGGCGCGGCCGGCAACCGCTTCGCGCCTTATTCCGATTATCTCGCCGCGCTCATCCGCGACGTGCGCAAGGATCTCGGCGCGCCCAAGCTCCCCTTCGTCATCGGCGTGATGGGCGTCGGCGGCAGGGATCCCGGCAGCGAGGACAATCTCGCCTTCCGGGAAGCCATGGCCGCGCCGGCGGCGTTGTCGGAGTTCAAGGGCAACGTGGCCGCTGTGCGGACCGCGCCGTTCTGGGATGAGAAGCTCGGCGCCATCCAGGACAAGAAGGACAAGGTCCGGCAGATGGGCTTCGAGCTCAGGAACAAGGGCAAGCGTTCGGCCAACGCCGACGGCAAGATGAGCGAGGAACAGATCCGCCAGTATCTCAAGGACTACGAGGCCAAGCTCATCACGCCGGAGGAAGCCGCCATGCTGAAGCGCGGCGCCTCCAACGGCGGCTACCACTATCTCGGCTGCGCCAAGACCTTCGCGCTCATGGGCGAGGCGTTCGCCGAGGCCAATCTCCAGCTGCGCGACGCGCGGAAGTGAGGCAACGCGAAGGCTGCGCCTTCGTGGGGAACTGCTGGCACGCTTGCATCCTGCGAAGCAGAGATAACCTGATGGAGCTGGGTAGGGCGGCGATTGCCATCGCCGCCGTTCGAGGCCGTAGGTGGTGAGTCGTCGGGTCTTAGCCGGGCTTGTCGGAGCCGCATCACCGTCCGCGAACGGACGTGATGGCAATCACGTCCCTACCCAAGGCAGATGCAGCTAGGACAGCACGTGGTGCTGTCCCACCCTCAGGATTGCAGGTGGGCGGGCGTTGGGTAAGGTAAGGGTATGCTGATTCCTTACGAAGAGCTGCGGATCCTGTACTCACGCGCGATCAATACGGTCGCCTGGGAGGAGGCGCAGGTCGTGCCCCGCTCGGGGCCTTATCGCGGCGGCTTGGTTTTCCGGAAGGGCCGCCGGGAATTCACGTTGTCGTTCGACGCCGCCGTGGCGCCGGAGATCATGAACCTGCAGGTCGTGCTGCCATTCGCGTTGGACGATGAAGATGCGCGGCGGTCCCATAAGATGGTCTCGCGTCTCAACGCGGAGACCCGCGGCGTGAAGTTCTTCCTCGTCGATGCGCCTACGCCGCTGCTCGTGTGCTCGGTCGAGGCCATCCTCGCCTCGCATCGTCGGATCCCCAACAGCGAAGTCGTCGAGGCCGTGCTCCGGAGCGCGATGGAGCGCATGGAGGATGCGGTCGATAATGTGGAGCGGGAGCTGAGGGTGGGGTGAAGCGCGGACGCAGGCCGCGTTGAGAGTATGGAGTATCGAATATAGAGTGAGGGGAGAGGCAGGGGAAGTGCTGGCATGGTGAACTGTTGCGAAGCAGGGTAGGGGCGCGACGGCGTCGCGACCGAAAGGGTCTCGGAGCGGACGCGTGCGCCGACGCGTCCCTACCCGAGGCAGCTAGGGCAGCACGCGGTGCTGCCCCTATCTTGGGTCCAGCGGATGCGTTCCCTTACTTCGGCGCTTTGCCGTAGTAGGGGAACTGGTCCCAAGCGTCGTAGGTAGGATCGAGGCGAGGGTCGCGGGTCTCGCGCATCCAGGTGTCGACGCGGGCGCGGTGGGCGGCGAGGTCCGCGGCGTAGGCGGGGTCGGCGGCGATGTTGGTCAGCTGATGCGGATCCTTGCGAAGGTCGTAGAGTTCCTCCGGCGGCCGCTGGCCGAAGATGCGCGCGAAGAACGGACGGCCGAGGTCGTCGGCCTGATGGGCGAGCAGGAAGTCCTTCGTCGCGGTCGTATCGACGTCGCCGAAGGGACGGCCGTGCAGGAAGAGATTATCCGGATCGCCGGCGGGCCAGCGGTCCGGGCGGACGTTCCGGATGTAGAGGAAGTCGCGGGTGCGGACCGCGCGCATCGGGTAGCTCAGGTGGCCGTTGCGGACGTCGGCGTGGCGTTCGCGTTCGATGAAGACCGCGTCGCGTCCGGCGGCCGGTTCGCCGCGGAGCAGGCCAGTCAGGCTGCGCATCGTCATCGTCTTCGGTGGCGTCAGTCCGGCGGCTTCCAGGAACGTCGGGGCGAGGTCGCCGAGGTTGACGAACGCGTCGACCTTCAGGCCGGCCTTGGCGTGCTGGCCCCAGCGGATCGCCAGCGGGACGCGGGAGCCTTGGTCATAGCAATTGCCGAGGCCGCGGGGCATCTGCCAGCCGTTGTCGGAGGCATAGACGATCAGCGTGCGCTCGAGTTCGCCGGCGGCCTCGAGGGTCGCGAGCGCGGCCACCGCTTCGCGATCCATGCGGAGGATGCCGCCGTAGTAGTTCAGCAGATCCAGGCGGACTTCTGCGCAGTCGGGCAGCTCCGGCGGGATCGGCAGTTTCGCCGGGTCGATGCCGGCCTGCTTGGCGTCGTCGAGATAGGGCCGTTTGCCGCCGCGCGTGGCCGTGTCGGTGTTGCCCAGCCAGAAGAAGAACGGCTGGTCCGGGCGTCGGGACTTCAGGAACGCGTCGAGCCCGGCGAACTTCGGTCCGACGGGATTTTCCTTCCAGCCCGAGATCTCGGCGTTGCCGGGCGCCCAGGGTTTGCCTTGGTAGCCGATCGCATAGCCCGCCTCGCGGAGCAACTGCGTGACGACGGGCGTGTCCTGCGGGAAGCCGCTCCAGAGCGACGCGCGTTCGCCGAGTTCGTGGATCGCGCGGCCCGTGAGGAGGCTCGAGCGGCACGGCGAGCAGGAGGGGGCGGGATTGAACGAGTGGGTGAAGAGCACGCCTTCCTTGGCGAGGCGATCGAAGGCCGGCGTGCGGGCGTGCGCGTCGCCGAGGACGCTGGCGTGAGGAAAGCGCCAGTTGTCGCCCAGGATGAAGAGGATGTTCGGGCGATCCGCGGCGGCGAGGCCCAGCGTGGAGAGCAGGAGCAGGCAGAGGACGGGGGCGAGGCGCATGGCGGCGGGAGCTCGAGGGTAAGGGGGTCCGTGGACAGGAAGGTAGGAGGGTGAGGTTGGAGTATCGAGCGTGGAGTGGGGGCGCGAGGGCGTCGCGAGGGGAAATGCAATGTGCAAAGGTGCAAATGCGGCCAGAGGCCGCGTGCAAAAGTGCAAAAGTGTAGGCGCCGTTTCGGGTGGTAGGTGGCGGCTATGGGGCAGGCAGGGCGGCGATTGCCATCACCGCCGTTCGAAGCCGAGGGGTGAAGTCGTCGGGTCTTAGCCGGGCTCGATGAAAGCGCATGTCCGTCCGCTAACGGACGCGATGGTAATCACGTCCCTACCTAGAGACAGGCTAGGGCAGCACGCGGTGCTGCCCCTACCTCGATGCATCGTCTCAGACGCCTATACTCCATACTCGAGACTCTATACTCTCGTATGTTAAAGTAACCTGGCGGAGGGGAAGGGATTCGAACCCCCGGTACCTTGCGGTACATCTGATTTCGAATCAGACGCAATCGACCACTCTGCCACCCCTCCT
>JACCDI010259451.1_pt1:0-12500 | contig 13983 bp, 6 predicted proteins | sample 7442791 | NCBI WGS metagenome assembly JACCDI01 (sample SAMN15323434, study PRJNA562643) | freshwater metagenome | isolation source: river surface water | place: USA:Blue River Watershed | collected 2017-08-15 | reverse complement strand
GCTACATCAAGCCGATAATCATAAATAGATAATAAGTTACTTTTAAAAAAATTAAAGGAGTATTTGAATAGTGAGACTTACACAAGGCTGTTTCTCTTTTTTACCAGATTTAACGGATCAACAAATTGAAAAACAAATCTCTTACTGTATTAGTAAAGGGTTAGCGATGAACGTGGAATGGACCGATGATCCTCATCCTCGTAACAGTTATTGGGAATTATGGGGTTTACCGTTATTCGACGTGAAAGATCCTGCAACGGTAATGTTTGAATTAAAAGAAGCTCGTAAATCATGTGCTGCTGGTTACATCCGTATTAATGCTTTTGATGCTGCTTACGGAACTGAAAGCTGTGTGATGTCGTTCATTGTCAACCGTCCAACGAATGAACCAGGTTTCTATTTAGAACGTCAAGAAGCGGAAGGTCGTCGGATTGCTTACACTATTAAAAGTTATAGTGTACAAGCTAACCCAGAAGGTGGCCGTTACTAATTTTTTGAGATAACTTTTGCATACTAATTGATTTTAAAAATCAGTTAGTATGCCTATAATATTTTCTTTTTTCTATACCAAATACAGGATTTCAAGAAACGATCTAGGAAGGTTTTGGAACCTGACCTAGGTCAGGTTCCAAAATGCTACTGCTCTGTCTCCCCTAAAATATATCGCGTAAAACGATTTACCTTAATATTTTCACCAAGTATCCCTACCACTTGTTTAATATATTCTTCCACAGTTATATTAGGATCACGGATATACTCTTGCTCTAATAGAACTTTTTTTTTCAGACTTTTGTCCACTCGCCCTTGGATAATTTTATTTCGAATTTCTTCCGGTTTATTTTGTAAATCTTCTTTCGCACTTTCAAATTTCCAAACCTTTTCTTTCATTTCTTCCGAAATGGCATCTAAGGAAACCACTTCAATTTCAGAATTAGAAGCAATTTGCATGGCAATATTTTTGCTTAAATTTGTAAATTCTTCACGACGAGCCACAAAATCTGTTTCACAATTCACTTCAACTAAGATGCCTATTTTATTTCCAGTATGAATATAGGCATAAATAATTCCTTCGTTAGTATTTCTCGTTGCTTTTTTATCCGCAATGGCCATTCCTTTCAATTTTAAGGATTCAACCGCTTTTTCATAATCTCCATTATTTTCTTCCAGCGCTTTTTTACAATTCATCATACCCGCACCAGTTTCCACTCTCAATTTTTTAACCGTTTGAGCATCAATTTCCATGGTCATAAAGTTTTTTTAAAATGGTTGATAATTTTTTTAATTGGATTCCAGTTTTCCCTGAATAATACTATCTGTTAAGGATTGTAGAATTAGTTTAATCGAACGAACTGCGTCATCATTCCCAGGAATAGGGACATCCACCAAATCTGGATCACAATTTGTATCTAAAATCGAAACAATTGGAATTCCTAATTTTCGGCACTCACGAATGGCGGTCATTTCGCGTTTTTGATCAATAATGATAGCAATATCTGGAACTTTTTCCATCTCTTTAATACCATCCAGATACTGGCGTAATTTTTTTAATTTTTTACGACGTAAAGCAGCTTCTTTTTTAGTCAGGATATCAAAAGTATGATTGACTTCTTGTTTCTCAAGATCTTTCAAATGGTGAATTCGTTCTTTCATGGTGGACCAATTGGTTAGCATTCCACCTAACCAACGATGGCTGACATAGAAGGAATTACAACGTTTGGCTTCTTGAGCAATGACGGTACTCGCTTGGCGTTTGGTTCCAATAAATAAAAAGGATTTCCCGTCCTTGGCGGCGGATTCGACAAATTTATTGGCTTCTTTTAATAACGTTGCGGATTGAACTAAATCTAAAATATGAATGTGATTGACTTCACGATAAATATACGGAAACATTTTTGGATTCCAACGATAGGTTTTATGACCAAAATGAACTCCTGCTTGTAAGAATTGGGATAAACTTATATCAGACATAGAATTTTAAACTACTTAACAAAATATATAAAATTTTTCATTTAAATCCTAGCAAATATTGAAAAACTTGTCTAGATTTTTTAGGAATTGTTATCCCTGTTAGTGACCAGTACCTTAAATTTTGTTGGCTTCAAAAATGGTTTTTTAAAAGAATTCCGATAGTCTTTAGATCCTGTCCCAGATGGGATTAAATGACCAATCACAATATTTTCTTTTAATCCTCGTAACCAATCAATTTTTCCTTCCATCGCAGCTTTGGTTAAAACTCGGGTGGTTTCTTGAAAACTCGCTGTCGAAAGGAAACTAGGATTATTTAAAGCTGCTTTCGTAATTCCAAGTAAAAATGGAACATAATATGCCATTTGTTTGTTCTGACGACTCATGATTTGATTAATATAGTAAATATGATATAAATCAATAATTTCTCGTCGTAATAATGGCGTATTTCCTTCATACGTAATTAAAACTTTGGTTGTCATTTGTTTAATGATGACTTCCAAATGTTTATCATGGATGAAAACTCCTTGGGATTCGTAGACCGATTGAACAGAATTTAAAATAAACGATTGAACTTTTTTAAAACTTTTATAAGTCCCTTCATAATTTTGAATCAAACGATTGTATTTTACTACTTTGGAGTTATCACAAGCAAAGGTTTTCATAAAACCGTAATAATTGAAATAAACTTTTAATAGTTGATGTAAATTAATTTTATCAGTTTCCTGAATACAAGTGCCTAATGGTCGAAATTCAAAATTTGGATCTAAACTTGTTTTTTCCACTAATAATCCTTTTTTCTGACTGGTTGGAATTCGTTTCCGTTTTATTTTTTTTTTTCTTGCTTCTAAAATTTCTTCAATTCTGGGTAAACCTTGAACAATGTCACCGGTAATTTCTTTTTCTAACTTTAATAATCCAATGGTTTCACCCGCTTCGATAAATTCCGTGTTTTTGCAGAAGACACTATTAACTTCTTGTTCAAAATAATCCTCCGTAATGGAATGAAGCCCAACGGCTTTATTGCATCTTGAAAAAGGATGTTCCGAAAATTGAACTAAGGCTAACTGAGAATTTAGGTTAGGATTCGTTTTCGTTGGATTTTGAATCACGTTGAAAGATTGAAATAAGACCGTTTGATGTTTGATCTCGGCACTTCGCTTTTTTTTCTTTTTTGGAACTGGATCCCCATTCTTTATGTCACAATTAGAAGCTAAATGGAGTGGTGTTACCAAAGAATTCACTGTTAAACTTGATTTGGAATCATGGATGGATAATTGTTTCAAAAATTGAGGAATTAAAGAACTATAAAGCTTTCCATTTTTTTTTAAAAATATTTTTGAAAATTCTATTTTTGCGTTATTCTGTCGCTCTCGTTGGTTTTGGTTACCCGTTGTCACCGAAAGTTTGAAAAAATCATAATAATTGATACAAATCTTTTGAGAGATTTTAGAGTTTAAGGAAAAACGACTCTTGGGAATAATTTTATATTGTAAATTTGTAAGATTCGTTAGATCTTCATTTCGACAATTTGGAAAAAAATATGGTTTACCTTTTTGTAACGTCAACCAATGATTATTGTCAATAATTATTTTTCCGAGTTCATGGACGAGATCGCTATCAATAATAAAATCATTGACTTTTTTATCCGGAAATCGTTTTTTTTCAACCATGAAACAATCTTGATTGGAAATTAGAAAAATTTGTTGGTCGTCTTTCGTCTTGATTTTAAATTTCACAATTTCGACAAAATGGAAGGATAAAGATTCTAAATAGGCCAAAATAGTATATTGATCAATAAATTGATTCGGTTGAATTAACAGACAAGATTGGAGATTTTTGTATTTTAAATCCGGAATAATATAATTATTTAAATTGATTTTTTCACTCATTCGTAACTGAATGAAGGATAGGGTGGGATTTGGAACGAGTTCCAAATGGATGTTTGTTGGGAATGTCTTTGCTTTTAAAACTAAGAAAGTTGAAACTAAGTCTAAATTTTGAGTTTTGTTAATTTTTTGATGTGACGGATAGGTATAAATGTGCTTGGATTCGAATTGAATCTTAGAATTATCATTGAATTTGTTATGGATCGTAAGAGTATTTTGAAACGAATAAGGAACTTCAAAAACGTCAATCGGTCGAACTAATAATTGGTCGATCGTTTTACCCTCTACCAATTCGCAAAAAGATACCTTCTGAATGCTAACATTGGAAAGAATAATTTCTCCCGGATAGTAAATTTTTTGATGATTCTTTTTGAATTTTTTACTTTCGTAAACTAAGCCAGATTTGATGGAAATGCTATCCACAAGATTATTTTTTTGTTGAATCACCACAATCCCAGACGTTTTTGAGAATAAACCAGGAATTAATTCAAACTTTTCAGAAATAAAATCACCATGATCTACTAATAATCGATTGATATCACACTTAACATAATGAACTTCTTGATTCAGCCATAGAATTGTTCGGCAAAAAACCAACGGTTTTTTAGAAAATGATTTTTTACAAATATATCGAATCTTGGAATGAATCTTCGCAGCTTTCAAAAAATTTCTTGAGTCATAATAAACGATTCCACCGGTTAAGGTTCGAAACCTGTTGGTTACGAAACTTCCAATCTGTTGATTTCGAGCTATTTGTAGATAAAATTTGGAATTTTTGGATTCCATATTGACTAAATACTTATCCTTTCCTAATTTTAATAAATGAGTTTTAGAATTAACAATTTTTTCTAATTTTTCTAAAGTAGCATTCTGGAAACTATATTTATTATTATTGGTAATTCGAATCAAACGTTGGTATAAATTTGTTTGTTTGTTTGTCAATTCTACAAATCCATCCGAATGATTTAAAATTTTTGTTCGAAAGATATAACTGGACGAATTAATTTTGTGATCTGGATAGAAGTTTAGAAAAGAACCCCTCGGACTATTGTATTTTTGACCGGAAAGAATCCAAATTAATGTATTCGTCGTTAAAAAATCAACTTTCTTTTTGAAAGGGGGCATAAAGATTTCGCCAGAATTATTACTTAAAATTGGTTTAATTTCTGTTTTTGTCTGTTGATTAGTGTTGATGATTTCACCAATCACAGTATCTTTTAAAATATATTGATTATTTTTAGGAAATAAAATGGTATTTTTTAAAATGTTCATTTTTAGGAAAGGTTTCGTTTTATCCTCCGGAATTAGGATGATGGATCCGGAATTTTGAGTTAATAAAACATCTTCCCCTCGGTTACTTCGGATGACGGTAGTTTTGAAAAACTTGGAGAGTTTAATAATACCATTCGCGGGACTAAGAATTTGCTGGCGAGCTTGGGACGTAAAAATACCACCCGTATGAAACGTACGCATCGTTAATTGAGTCCCTGGTTCACCAATCGACTGACCGGCTAAGATGCCAATCGCTTCACCAAGATCTACTAGATTTTCATTCGCTAAATCCCAACCATAACATTTTTGACAAATTGCCCGATATAAATTACAGGTTAAGGGTGATCGAATGTAAATTTTGCCGATCTTTTGTTCTTGCAAAGTTTGAATTAAATCCGGAGTTAGAATAGTATTTTCCTTGGCGATTAAACTTTTGCTTGGAATCTCAAGAATCGGTTTGACTAACACACGGCCAATTATTTTTTGAGAGAGTAAATTTTTATTTTTACGATTCAAATCGGAAACAGAGATTAAAAAGGACTCAGTGGTTAAACAATTTTTTTCTCGAATTAAAATATCTTGCGCCACATCAATTAAACGACGAGTTAAATAGCCAGAATTAGCAGTTTTTAGGGCTGTATCGATAATACCTTTCCGAGCTCCATATCCTGACATTAAATAATCCGTAATGCTAAGACCTTCTCGAAAATTTTTTGTAATCGCTAAATTCATAATTTCACCGCTGGTATTCGACATAAGACCGCGCATACCAACTAATTGTCGAACTTGCGAAAGATTTCCTCGCGCCCCAGAAAATGCCATGATATAAACGGAATTGAGTGGATCATAATTTTTAAAATAATACACGACTTGTTCTTTTAAAGATTCACTGGTCAGGTTCCAGGTATCAATAATTTTTTGGAATCGTTCCACATCCGTCATTTTTCCTTTCTCATAAAGTTTTTCCGCATGGATAATTTCTTGAGTCGCTTTTTTTAACATCACGCTTTTCGCAAATGGAACTTTTAAGTCTTCAATACTAATGGAAATTCCAGCTTGGCTAGCATATTTAAATCCTAAATATTTTAATTCATCGGCTAAGGTAGAAGCTTGTATGGAATCATAATTAGTAAAAGTCCAGGATAATAATTGACGTAACTGTTTTTTACTAATTAAGGTATTTTGGTAAATATACTTTTTCATATCATTAATTTAATATTTTTAGAGTTATAAAACGTTTAATGTTTTTTGAAGAATGTCATTTAAAATGGCTCTACCTGTGGTTGTATGAATATATTGCACAATAATTTCGCCATGGTTTGTTTTTCTAACTTGTTTGTCTGGATAATATTCAATCCGGGTGTTATCTGGTAAGGTTTTTGTTTTTAATAAAGGCGTTGTTTCCAAGGTTTCTTCCTTCACTCGAATCCAAATTTTCGTATGAACTTCAATTTTATTTTGATGATAGGCTAAGATAACATCCTTTAGATCCGAAAAATAGTGATTGGAACCTAATAATTCTTGGATATTATTCACAGTTAAATAATAACATCCTAAAACCATATCTTGACTTGGTAAAATAATCGGTTCCCCATTGGCGGGAGATAAAAAATTATAAGGTGCTAACATTAACATGTAACATTCGGATTGCGCTTCTAAGGATAACGGAATATGCACTGCCATTTGATCCCCATCAAAGTCAGCGTTAAAAGCGGAACAAACCAAAGGATGTAATTGGATCGCTCTTCCTTGCACTAAGATTGGTTCAAAGGCCTGAATTCCTAAACGATGTAAAGTGGGAGCTCGATTTAAAAAAATTGGATGGCGTTTTAACACTCGTTCTAAGACCGGAGTTATGATTGGTTGATTTTGTTGCATTAAATTTTTCGCAATTTTCATATTATTCGATAAACCTTGGTTAATTAATTCCCGAATAATAAAAGGTTGAAAAAGTTCCATTGCCATTTCATATGGTAAACCACATTGATTTAATTTTAAACTTGGACCCACCACGATGACGGAACGACCCGAATAGTCAACTCGTTTTCCGAGTAAATTTTGCCGAAATCGGCCACGTTTCCCTTTAATAACCTCAGATAATGATTTTAAGGGGCGATTCTTGGCACCTACGGCAAGTTTGCCTCTTTTTCCATTATCAATTAAACTATCGACAGCTTCTTGCAACATTCTTTTTTCATTTCGAATAACGGATGGTGGAGCATCAATTTCTAATAATCTCAATAATCGATTATTTCGGGCAATGATTCGTCGATATAATTCATTTAAATCTGAGGTTGCAAATCGACCACCTTCTAATTGAATCATGGGTCGTAGTGCTGGGGGTATCACTGGTAAAATGGTAAAAATCATCCAACCGGGATTGGATCCGGTCCCAACTAAATTTTCTAAAATTCGAGTTCGTTTAATCGCTTGTCCACGAATCTTATGAAGTCTTTGTTGTTGCCATTGTTTCTCCCATTGATAATTGACTGCTCCCCCTAGTTTTTCCTCTAGTTCGTAAATTTCATCTTCCCGAATTTCTCGTTCGTGATTTAAAACTTGCGTAGACTCCAAGATAAAGTCGCGCATCTTCGAAATTTCTACGTTTAAATTAAGTCGTTCTAATTCTCTTTTAATCAAAGCGGCACCCATTAAAAAATTTGGAGTTGCTTGCAATAAATATTTTGGCAGATGGGAACTTCCCGTAGGTGGTTTCGGAAAAGGTTTGGCGGGATAGTCACTTTTTCCAAAGGCTCGACAGGCTCGATAGGCTTGTAAGTCCCAATGTAATCCATATAACGAAATTTCATCTTCCGCCACAAAATAAGCTAAAGAGGTTAACTTAATTCGTTTGATTCGGTCATCCAATAAATCCACCTCATTTTTTTTAGGAAGAATGATGCAAGTTTTTTCACATTCTTCCACTTCTAATAATAAAGCCATATAATTTGGCCTACTATTCATATACCAAACATGCGTTACCGGGTAAATTAAATTAATATAGCCCATCCGATGGCGTCGAACCGAGGATTCCGTTAATTCCACGCCACATTTTTCACAAATAAGTCCTTCATAGCGAACTTGTTTATAATTTCCACAAGCACAATCAAAACTTTTGTTAGGTCCAAAAATTCGTTCACAAAATAATCCATCCATTTCGGGTTTAAATGTCCGATAATTGATTGTTTCCGAGTTTTGGACTTCTCCAATCAATTGTCCATTGGGGAGTCGTCTTTGAGACCATTGCAAAATTCGACGAGGAGATGCCAATTTAATTTTAATATAATCAAAGGTTTTAGCAAATTTTATCATGAGCGTTACCGTTAAAACAAAATATCATTTATATTCGAAGTAGGAGAAAATGTTTTCGACAAAGGATTATAATTTTCAGTTAAATTAACTTCCATTTCGTATTTTTTATGACGATGGAATTTCTCAATTTTGTAAGTACTGATGTCTAACCCAATCGATCGTAATTCATGTAATAAGACTTTAAAAGATTCCGGAACTCCAAAGTTTGGAAGGGGTTTCCCTTTGACAATTGCGCTTAAGGTTTGGTTTCTTCCTTCCATATCATCGGATTTAATGGTTAATAATTCTTGCAGAGTAAAAGCTGCTCCAAACCCTTCCAGGGCCCAAACTTCCATTTCACCAAATCGTTGACCCCCATGTTGTGCTTTTCCTCGTAACGGTTGTTGAGTAATTAACGAGTAAGGACCGGTAGCTCGGGCGTGCATTTTATCATCCACTAAATGAATTAATTTTAACATATAAGCGGTTCCGATCGTAACCGGATTTTCAAATTCTAGCCCGGTTCTCCCATCCATTAACACAATTTTTCCAGGAGCATAGGGATTAAATAACCAACTTTCATTTTTGACGATGGAAGCTTGTCGTAATTTTTTATTGATTAGAATTCGGGACGCTTCTACTCCATACATTTCATCAAACGGTAAGATTTTAAATCTCGAGTTTAATTTATCACCCGCTAATCCTAACAAACATTCGTATAGCTGACCCACATTCATCCGCGAGGGGACACCTAAAGGATTTAAAAGGATATCAATGGGTGTTCCATCGGGTAAAAATGGCATATCTTGGCGCGGTAAAATACGTGAAATAATTCCTTTGTTCCCATGTCTGCCAGCAATTTTATCCCCAACTTTAATTTTTCGAATTTGTGCAATAAAAATATAAATTTTTTCGGAATTGTAGGTTAATTTAGTTTGACGATTAAAGGTGATTGTTTCAATCACTCTCCCATATTCTCTGTCTGGCATTCGATAGGAATTATCCTTAATTCCTTTCGCTTTGACGGCAAAAATTGCCCGCAGTAATTTCGATTCGGGTAATTGTTCCGAAGGATTATTAGAAGTAACTTTTCCAACTAAAATATCATTTGGTTTCACAAATGTTCCAACATTGACAATTCCATCCTCATTTAAAGATTTAACTTCGGAAGGACTTAAATTGGGTATATCTTTGGTCGTTTGTTCCGGCATTTCGGAATTTCGATCAATTTCAATTTTATATTTTTCAATATGAATGGAAGTAAAGAGATCGTCATAGACTAATCTTTCACTGATTAAAATAGCATCTTCAAAATTATATCCTTGCCACGGCATATAACCGATTAAGACATTTTGACCTAGGGAAAGTTCATTACTTGTGATTGACGGACCATCCGTTAAAATTTGACCCGATTGGATGGTTTCTCCTTTCCACACAATTGGACGATGATTAATACAAGTTTGTTGATTGGAACGAAAATATTTTTGTAATTTATAGGTTTCTTTTTGCCCAAGTGTATTTTGGATAACAATTTTCTTGGCTGTGACAAAGGTAACCGTCCCCGACGCTTTTGCGTTGAGAGTCATTTCCGAGTCACTCGCAATTTGATGTTCGAACCCTGTTCCGATAATTGGTTTTTGTGAAAACATTAATGGAACCGATTGTCGTTGCATATTGGAACCCATTAAGGCTCGATTGGCATCATCATGTTCAAAAAATGGAATTAAGGACGTTCCAAGAGAAACCATTTGAATGGTGGAGATGGCTATAAAATCCACTTCCGAAGGTGTTACATTCATAAAATCTTGTTGATATCGAACTGGGATGACATTTTTCGTCAAGTAATTCTCTGGATTGGTGACAATATCAGCCGGGGCAATTTTATAAAAATCTTCGATATCGGCGGTCAAATAAATAGGTTGACCAGTTTTGATAACTTTACCATTCACAACTCGCCAAAATGGCGTCTCTAAAAATCCTAATTTATTAACTCTGGCATAGGTTGTTAAGGATGCAATTAAACCCACATTTTGTCCTTCCGGAGTTTCAATGGGACAAATTCGCCCGTAATGACTTGGATGAATCGCACGGACCGAAAAACTGATTTTGTCCGAATCAAATCCTCCAGGTCCTAATCCACTAATTCGACGTTTATGGGTTAACGACGCTAATGGATTGGTTTCATCTAAATATTGCGATAATTGGCTAGAGACAAAAAATTCTCGGATGGTAACGGTCACACTATTAAAACTTAATAATTGGTTGGAATCCATTATGAAATTGGGTAATTTCCGCATGAGTCTTTGGAAACCAACTCGAAATAAATTTTGTAAGAGTTCTCCCACGGAACGAACACGGCGATTTTTTAAATGATCAATATCGTCTGGAATAGTTTTGGAAATTGTTAAATGAATTAATTTATCGACAATTGCAAAAATATCTTCATAGGTTATGGTTTGTAATCTTTCACTAATGTTTAGGTTTAATCGATGATTTATTTTGGTTCGTCCAACCTTTCCTAAACGGTAATAGTTTGGATCAAAAATTTTTGAAAATTCGGAAATATTTTTAAAATAATTAGAATTAATATAAAATTTTGATAAGGGTTGACTCGAAGATTTGGAACTGATGAGTACTGGTTTACTAAAATAGAAAAAATCCTTATACTGTAAATTTTGATAAATTTCTAAAGGCGTTAATCCCATTTCTTGTAACACAGTCAGAACTGGTTTTTGATTCACTTTATCTAATTGGATAAGAATGTCTTCGTCTTGATTTTTTAAGGGGTAACTATAAGAATTTAATTTCGTATTTTTTTGAAAAACAAATCGAATCCAAGACCCATAGTCCGGAATTAAAGTTGCGGTATATAAATCTTTTTCCTCATATTTTCGAGTGGAGGGAAGCTTAATTTCATGCTCTTTCTGATATAAAAGATATTGTGTTTTTGTTTTTAGGTATCTGTGATGTTGGCCAAAATCTATAGAATGCTTTAAAGAAGAATACTTTAATCGATTTTTTAAAGTGACTGAAAAATAGATAGTAGGTCGTAAAACTTCCAATTGGAGTAAGTGTTGTGTTTCTGATAACTTCGACGTTAGTTCTTCTAAGTGCTTTTTTAAAAATACAAAATTATGGAGTCTTTGTAACCAATTTTTAGGTTCTTGAGTTATTAACAATAACTCGGAATTAACTTGAAGATAGGACAACGTTTGTGAATCTTTGGCTAGTTTTTCAAAGATCAAATAAAAATTAAAAGTTTTGGCGTTGGAACTATCGAAAGGGTCTTTGAGAAGGGAAAATTTATTCCGTTCCAGAAAAGTTTGAAACCAACTTTGATAGATCGAATTGGAAATCTCGTGGATCGAATTGGAATCAAGAATCTTATATTTAATGATTAACTGGAAAAGAAAGTTAAAATATTTTATAAGCGAAATAATTTTAGGATTGGAGAAATACTCTGTGAAATGTTGGTAATTCGTTTTGGTTTGTAACCATTTTAAAAATAATCGTATTAATTGGTCTTTCGAGGTTTTATCGGAAGTTTTGGAAATAAGTTTAAAGAGTTTAAAACATCTTAAAAAATTAAATGAAACACAGTTTTGATTTTTTTCTAAATATTTGAAAGAGTAATAGGAAATTAAATGATGTTCCCAGCTTATGTTCGCTATTTTATGCAGACGTTTTGACTCCAGAATCTTAAATTCATGCATTGTTGGCAGAAATAAATCAAATTCATAAATAAAAGCTTGCCCCGAGGGAAGAAAGGAACCTAATTTATGGATCTCGGCCGATAATTTTCTTTTGAAGGGAGTTCGTATTTTTTGATTTTTATTTTTTTCAAAATAAATCCCAGGACTTCGAATAATTTGACTGACAATGACTCGTTCACATCCATTAATGATGAAGGTTGTTTCGGGCGTCATCAAAGGTAAGGTAATCATCGGAAATTGTTTTTGATACCAAACATTATTCAGAATTTTATTTCGAATTTGGATCGGAATTACTAATTGAGTACGGTAGTTGCCACTATATTTCCTAGCAATTAATAAACTATAAGACGGTCGAATTAAACGATATTCT
>JACCDI010110469.1_pt1 | contig 13986 bp, 15 predicted proteins | sample 7442791 | NCBI WGS metagenome assembly JACCDI01 (sample SAMN15323434, study PRJNA562643) | freshwater metagenome | isolation source: river surface water | place: USA:Blue River Watershed | collected 2017-08-15 | reverse complement strand
GGGCACTATTGATTATAAAACTTTGTTACCTCAGGTTGCAAAACGTGGCGTACAACATATGAGTGTTGAGCAAGAAGCTTACACTGGAACCAATGAAATGGATGCTGCTAAAGATGATGCGGCTTATGTTAAAACATTGAACTGGTAATAAGTTGGTTGACTATTGAATTTTAACATTCAAGATATAAAAAATCCCGATGGCTTAAAACCGTCGGGATTTTTTATGATACTGCAATTACAAAATCAGGAATACTAATTCGAGATAGGTATTAGTATTCCTGATTCGTTATTTTAATACTGTAATTAATTCAGTGGTTTTAATAATGGTACTCAATGCTTGGTACAGTGCTTCTAAATTTTGTAAAGTATTAAATGCATTTATAGAGTATCGCATATAAATATCTTCGTCTTGTCGCATGATAGGAATTTCAATATTAAATTCGGTAAATAGTTTTCGTTGTAATACTTCGGGCTCCTTTGTTTTAATAGGAATACTTATCATTTGACCTATCCATTCATTCGATAATGGACTGATGGGCTTTGTACCTAAAAGTTCATAAAATTTACTTGCATTGGCTAGTACTGTTTCGTGACAGTTTATGGATACTTCAGTCCATTGGTGATCATGCATAAATTGTATGCAAGTTGGAATGGTTAAAAATGCCGAAAAGTCTCTGGTGCCAATCATTTGATGATAATCTAAAAATGCTGAATTTGATGGCTTGGCTGCTTTATATCCCCAGCTTACTACTAAGGGCTCACATAAATGTTGTACGCTTTTATGTGCGAATAAAAAGCTCGCACCCTTTGGAGCCATCATCCATTTATGACAAGCGCCAACATAAAAATCAACAGCTAATTCATTTACTTTTAAATCCACATGCGCTGGCGCGTGTGCACCATCCACAATAGTGATTAATCCCTTGGATTTTGCAATGGCACAAATTTCTTTTACTGGAAAAATTAATGCAGTTGCACTAGTGATATGACTAATAAAAATGGCTTTCGTTTTGGGCGTTAGGCCTTTAAAAAAGTCTTCAATAAATTGCTCCTTAGTTGTAATTGGCAAACTAATTTTTTGTCTTTTATATACAGCCTTTTTTTGGCCACAATAAAAGTCCCATGTTCTATCACAAGCGCCATATTCAATGTCCGTTGCTAAAATTTCATCGCCTTCTTCCAAAGGAAATGCCTTTGCAATAATATTAACTGCATAACTTGGATTGGTTACAAACACTAAATCATCTTTATCATCTACATGAATGAATTTTGCCAATGCAGCTCTTGCAGTAGCTAAATATGTTACACCATCAAATGCAATAAACTGAACTGGCTCTGCCTCTAAAACCGTTTGCCAGTGCTGGTAATTTTCAAATACGGGTTTTGGCGTAGCACCAAACGATCCAAAGTTTAAAAAGTGAATATCTTTTCTTAATAAAAATTGATCCTTTAAATTATCATCCATTTTTCTATTATTTTTTAAAATATAAATCTGCTATTCTATCCTTATTAATGAGTGTTTTATCATGGTAATTTTAAAACACATTTCTTTTATATCCTTTTCGAAGTTAAGCAAAAAAATCCCCTCGATGCGTCGAGAGGATTTTGAATGTTGTTTTTATTTTTTGAAATGTTAATGATTAAACACCCAAAGTCCAACCATTGCGATAGGTTCGTTTTACAAACTGATTCGCTGGTTCAAAATTAGTGATTCTCATATTTGGACCATCCCATGTTAATTGGATATTGCGACCCGGATAAGTTGTTATGCCTTTTTTGTCTGTTTCTTTGTGATCATAACTTCTAATAGCCAAATTACCCATTAAAACTGACTCAGTTAAAGGACCTGCAATATCAAAATGTGAACTTAAATTTTTATGTTCTTTGCTGCCGTGACCTGCAATACTTGCTTCAACCCATGCTGCATAGTGACCATTGTCTCCGCCTTTAACGCGCTCAATGGTTTGTGGAACTTTAGTAGTAGCTGTTAAATTGGTAGGTAATAATTGAGGGTTAACACCGTAAGTACCTGCCATCATTTTACCTTTTGTTCCTTCAAAAATTACGCCATTTCCACCATCGCCCATTACTTCATTTGGTCCTAATTCAGCTGGACGCTCAGGTTGAATACCACCATCCATCCAATGTAATTTAACATCAGGTTTACCATTTTGTCCCTTGAAGGTTAAAATAATATGAGAAGCTGCTGGCGGACTGTCTGGTGAGTAAACTCTTTGCCATGGCGCTGTATAACGAGTTGCTACGCTACACTCAGCAGATACTGGATAGCCCAAACCTAATACTGCAAATGCTGGTGCCATAATATGACAAGCCATGTCGCCTAATGCACCAGTTCCGTAGTCCCACCATCCTCTCCAGTTAAATGGCAATAAGTCAGTGAAATAACTTTTTTCAGGAGCAGTACCTAACCATAAATTAAAATCTAGTTCTTTTGGAATTGCGTTAGCAGTAACGGGACGAATAACTCCCTGAGGCCAAACTGGACGATCGGTGTAGCAATATATGGTATGAACATCGCCAATTAAGCCTGCATTATACCAGTCTTGTAACATACGCACACCATCACCTGATGAACCTTGGTTACCCATTTGCGTAACAACACTATAATCATGCGCTGCCTTAGTCATCACGCGCGCTTCATATATATCGTGTGCCATTGGTTTTTGCACATACACGTGTTTTTTTAATTGCATTGCAGCCATTGCTTGAACACCGTGCATATGGTCAGGTGTTGAAACCGAACAAGCATCAATAAACTTGTGTTCTTTTTCTAACATTTCTCTATAATCCTTATAAACTTTTGCCTTTGGATAACGCTTACGACTCAATGCAGTTTGGCGTTCGTCTACATCACATAAAAAAGCAATATCGGCTTTTCCACTTTGGAAAAATGACCATAAATCACCTTCTCCTTTACCTCCAGCACCAATGCCGGCAACTTGTAATTTATCACTTGGCGCAGTAAAACCTTTACCGCCTAATACGTGTCTAGGCATGATGTAAAATCCGCTTAGGGCCATTGCGGAATTTCGGATAAAATCCCTTCTACTGTTATCTGATTTTTTCTTGGACATAGCAATCTTTAATTATTTGGTTTACAAATCGTATCGAAATCGTTCCGTTAAATTATTGAAAAAATTGGAAAAAACACAATTATTTTGATGAAAGCACAATTCAATTCCTGCATTCATAATTTAAGCTTAAATTGCCTATCTATAAAGTAGTATCCTATGCAAGAAGCTATTCAGTCCTGTCGTACTTATTTTTTATCTGGGGCTACCCAGTCATATGATTTTAGAATCAGTCAACTCAACCGATTAAAAAAAGTTGTGCTTGCGTCTGAAAAGGAAATTTATCAAGCGCTTTATGCTGATTTGAAAAAAACAGACGAGGACGCATGGGCCACAGAAATTGGATTTTTTTTAAGTGAATTAAATGATACCATTGCGCATTTAAAAGATTGGATGCGACCTGCATCGGTTACGACGAATATGGTTAATCTGCCATCAAGTAGTTATATCATGCCAGAGCCATTAGGAGTGGTGTGTATTATAGCACCATGGAATTATCCTTTTCAACTATTGTTCACGCCATTAATTGGTGCAATCGCAGGAGGAAATTGCGTTGTATTGAAACCAAGTGAATTTGCACCTGCTACTGCAAAAGTGATGGCTAAAATTATTGAATCCCTTTTCCCTAAAAATTATATTTTATATATCGAAGGAGAGGGGGCAACCGTATTGCCGCCATTATTATCAGAAAACAGATTTGATCATATTTTTTATACCGGTAGTACAGTCGTTGGGAAAATTATTTATAAATACGCAGCTGAGCAATTGGTGCCAGTAACCCTTGAATTAGGTGGTAAAAGCCCTGCTGTTATTACATCAAGCGCAAACATCAGCGTAGCGGCTCGACGATTAGCAAGTCCAAAATTTTCAAATGCAGGACAAATGTGTATTGCACCTGATTATATTTTGGTACCATCAGAATTAAAAGACGAATTAATAAAAGAATTGATCAAAGCCATAGAATCATTTTATGGGGAAGATGCTGCTTCATCGGAACACTATGGAAAAATAATTAATGATAAACAATGGTTGCGTTTAACTTCCTATTTATCAGATGGTGAAATTGTGTATGGTGGTAAATCGGATAGAGAAAAATTATTTATTGAGCCAACCATTATGACCGGTGTAAAGGCCGATGCTAAAATTATGCAAGATGAAATTTTTGGCCCTATTTTACCAATTATTACTTACCAATCAAATGAAGAAGCTTTAGCGGTGATTCAACAAAATCCTAATCCATTAGCATTTTATGTTTTCACTGAAAATAAATCCGATGAACAGTATTGGTTAACCAATGTGCCATCAGGTGGGGCATGTGTTAACAATGCTACAATGCATATCACCAACCACAATTTACCCTTTGGTGGAAGGGGTTTTAGCGGAACAGGAGCTTACCATGGCAAATCAAGTTTTGATACTTTTACACATAAAAAATCAGTATTGAAAACACCAACTTGGATAGATCCTAGTTTTAAATATCCTCCTTATAAAGGAAAAGCATGGTTGATTAAAAGATTAATTGGATAATTAAAGTGAATTAAATATTACGTAAAAAATATTGGAGCTGGTTTGAAAAATAAAAAAAATATCATGATTAAGATTGCCATTGCCTTAGGTGTTTTGGTTACTGCCACTTTGTTAATGAAAAAATCAGGAATGTCATACCGACAATCTGTATTAAAAACAATTTACCCTGCTATCATGTGGACAAGCAAGGTAAGTGGTCGAAAACAAATTCAGGCCAATAAAAATAATGCCGTTCCATTGGTGTCCTTTTATTCCCTGACAGCAAAAGACATTAATGGCAAGGATTTTAATTTTGCTGATTTAAAAGGAAAAAAAGTAATGATTGTAAATACCGCAAGTGACTGTGGCTTTACGGGTCAGTACGAAGCCTTGGAAAAATTGTCGATTCAATATCGTGATCAATTAGTTGTTATTGGTTTCCCAGCAAATGATTTTAAAGATCAGGAGAAAAGCGACAACTCAAATATTGAAAGTTTTTGTAAAAAAAATTATGGCGTGACTTTCCCTTTAATGGAAAAATCAATTGTTATTAAAAAGAACCACCAAAGCGAAGTATATAAATGGTTGTCTGACATGACTATTAATGGTTGGTGTCAGCAGGAACCTGCTTGGAATTTTTGTAAATATCTAGTAAATGAGCAAGGTGTGTTAACGCAATATTTTCCGATGACCGTTGATCCTTTAGCACCTGAGGTAATTAGTGCCATTGAAGCGAAATAATTATTTTAATAAATAAAAAAGGAGTTTCAATGGAGACTCCTTTTTTTTAGTTGATGAATACTTTTTAATTTATTGGGCAGTGTTCGTGATAGTTTTCCAATACAATTTTACCAGATTCAATCACCATGCCTTTGTATTGCTCTTTAATTTCGTCAAGTACTGCTTCAATTTCTGCAGGGTCTGTGATGCGCACTAATTTAGCACGATAGTCTTTAATGCTAGGAAGCCCTTTTAAATAGTTAGCGTAATGTCTTCTCATTTCATTAATACCCGCAATAGGCCCCTTCCATTCCAAGGATTTTTGTAAATGCTTTCTAGCGACTTCAACTCTTTCTTCAATAGTTGGATCGGCTCTTTTTTCGCCCGTTGCTATAAAATGTTTTATCTCTCTAAAAATCCATGGATAACCAATTGCGGCCCTTCCAATCATGATGCCATCAACGCCATATTTATTTTTATATGCTACCGCTTTTTCTGGTGAATTAATATCTCCATTACCACATATAGGTATGGTAATACGTGGATCATTTTTTACTTCTCCTATTAAGGTCCAATCCGCTTCACCCTTATACATTTGCATCCTAGTTCGACCATGAATCGCTAGTGCTTTAATGCCAACGTCCTGTAATCTTGTTGCTACCTCGCGAATATTTTTACTGTTATCGTCCCATCCTAACCTTGTTTTTACGGTCACCGGTAAATTGGTACTTTTCACAACTGCCTCGGTTAAGCGGACCATTAAATCCAAATCCTTTAATACCCCTGCACCTGCGCCTTTCATGGCCACTTTTTTTACGGGACATCCAAAATTAATATCAATTAAGTCAGGGTTTACGGTGTCTACAATTTTTGTACATAAGGCTAAGGCTTCCTCGTCACCGCCAAATATTTGTATGCCAATAGGTCGTTCGTAATCGTAAATATCTAGTTTTTGCTTACTTTTTATGGCATCGCGGATTAGTCCTTCACTGCTTATGAACTCCGTATACATTAAATCGGCTCCATTGTCCTTGCATACAGCACGGAAAGGAGGGTCGCTTACATCCTCCATGGGAGCGAGTAATAAAGGGAAGTCTGGTAATTGTATATTGCCTATAGAAACCATATGAATTCGTTATCTTGCATTTAATTGATACTGCTGCAAATGTAGCAATAAAATGCATTTAGATGAGTTATAACGATAGATCCCTTTTTTATATGCTTCCGGGAATGCGGTTGGCTATTCTTATTGCAGCTACCGGTATTAGTATGATTCTTGGCGCTTTTATCACATTTTCAATTGTTGCATATTATTTGCATGTAGGATTAGCGGATATCCAAAATGTTTTATTAAAGCCTGAAAACGCACATATTTCCCTGTTTGCTAACGCATTCGCCTCCATTATAGCATTTATCTTGCCAAGTTTTGCAGTTGCATTTTTTTCAAAAGGGCAAATTTTACAAAATTTTGGGTTTAAAAAAATTGAATCCATTAAATGGGTTGGGTGGGTAATTTTATTAGCACTGACTGGATTATTATTAAGTGGCTCCATGGCTACACTAACCGAAAAAATTCCTGTACCTGCTTCATTTAAGCAATGGGCGGAGGAATTAGAAGCAAGCTATAAGCAGGCTATGATGGTCATGACGAAAATGAATTCAATTGGTGATTTAATGATTAATTTATTTGCAGTGGCATTGATTCCTGCAATCGTGGAAGAATTATATTTTAGAGGCACTTTGCAAAAAACACTTTCAGCATGGTCTGGCAAGCCCATTGTTGCCATTGTAGTAACTGCGGTTATTTTTAGTGCATTTCATTTCTCCTATTTTGGATTTTTATCAAGAATGGTCTTGGGGATAGTTTTGGGTTTTATTTTTGAATATTCAAGAACCATTTGGCTTCCCATTTTACTACACTTCATAAATAATGGTATTGCTATTGTCACTTTATATACCGTTCGAGGTAATCAGCAAAAAATGGAAAAAGTGATGGATGAAAACTTACCCATATATTGGGGCATTGTGGCAATAGGCTTAGTCATTTATTTTTTACATTGTTTGAAAAAAGACACAAACTATGAAAGATTGGAAAAAAATATACTCGAATAATAATTTAGCTACCGCGATGATGGTGACTGATTTATTAATTCAAAATGAGGTGCCTGCAAAATTGTTGGACCGACAGGATTCATCCTATGTTTTTTTAGGTGAAGCCGAAGTGTATGTGCCAAATGAGTTTGTTGATATTGCTCAAACCGTATTAAAAACAATTGAGCAAAATACGTTAGATGCGTAATTAAACATTTAATTAAAATAAATAAAATTTATGGCTTTTAATTTTTCAGTATTTAAGGTGAGAGCATTGTCTGCATTGGTTTTTGTCATTATCATGATAGGTGGTATGGTATGGAATAACTATTCCTTTTTTACATTATTTGTAATTATTGCAATGGGTTGTTTATTTGAGTATCAAAAATTATTATCATTGATTTACCCTAATTACAAGACCATTTCGCTATTGCATAAATGGGGATTTTACCTACTAGCCGCAGGTATCATGTTTACACTTGCAGCTAAAATTTTACCGTTGGAGGGTCAAATATTTTCATTCGTTGGCACAAAAATTGTTCCCATTATTTTAGGCATCATGATTTTAGGTGATGTATTTAGTAAAAACATTAGTTTGCAAAATTGGGCTATAAGCATCGCCGGTTTAATTTATATTCCCATGGGATTATCCCTTTTTTATCAAATTAAAGGAGCGCCCGTTTCATCTTATTACAGAAGTTTGGATTTTGCTATACCACTAATCATTATGATAGCCGTATGGGTGAATGACACGATGGCTTATTTAGTAGGATCAATGATTGGCAAAAGACAAATTTCAACGGTATCTCCTAACAAAACATGGGAAGGGACCATTGGCGGTATGCTTATTTCTATTTTAGTAGTTACCAAAGCAACTGCATTCATTATTCCTGATTTAAATACAAATACAGTTTTTTTAATTTGTGTTGTTTCAGTTATAGCGGGTAATTATGGCGATTTTTTTGAAAGTAAGCTTAAAAGAATGGCAGGTGTAAAAGACAGTGGAAACATGATGCCTGGACACGGCGGTTTTTTGGATCGATTTGATTCCATATTATTAGCAGGCCCATTTGTTTGGTTATTACTTGATATTATGTATCATCAGTAAAATAGTTTTATATTCGCACATTAAATTTATTGCATGACTATACATAAAGAAGGAACAGCTACAATTGCATTAACTGCCTTAGTGGTTGGGGCTTTAAATATTGCTAATTTTTCATACCTATTTCCAATCAGTTGTTATGCTGCTTGGGCTGTTTTCGTCCTTACCTTAGGTTTATTTTTATTTATTGTTTCCTTTTTCAGAATGCCTAATCGAAATTGGACAAATGACGCTAATGCGATTGTTTCTCCGGCTGATGGTAAAGTAGTGGTGATTGAGGAAGTGCAACCTGATGAGTATTACACAGAAAAAAGAATCCAAGTAAGTGTTTTTATGAGTCCTGCTAATGTTCACGTAAACCGAACACCCATTGCTGGAAATATCACTTACAATCAATATCATCCTGGAAAGTTTTTGGTTGCATGGCATCCAAAGTCTTCAACCGATAATGAACGTTGGTCGGTGGTTATTGAAAATGAAAAGGGAAGTATTTTATTAAAACAAATCGCTGGTGCATTAGCGCGCCGTATTTGTAATTATGCTTCAGTGGGCACAAAATTTGAGCAAACTGCTGAATACGGATTTATTAAATTTGGTAGCAGGGTAGACTTATTGTTACCAATAGATGCGAAAATTAATTGCAAAATTGGAGATGTCGTAAAAGGTGGCATTACCGTTTTAGCTAAATGGTAATTAAACATTTATCAATATTTTGAATAGCAAAAAGGCCTCGATAAAATCGAGGCCTTTTTATGAATATTAAGTCTATTTTATAAAATACTTTCTAACTCTTTTAAATGTGTAATGGTATAGGTTGCGGGTACTGTTGGCACAGCATTAATGTGATTTACAAAAACGGAATCCATTCCTATGTTAATGGCGCCCTGTATATCGGCACTTTCATTGTCCCCAATCATTATACTTTGCTCTAATTTGGCGTTTGATTTTTGTAACGCGTATTCAAAAATCTCCTTATTCGGTTTCAAACTATTACTTGCCTCCGAAGTAATTACTTCAATAAAATAGGGTGCTAAATTGGAGTTTTTAATTTTCTTAAACTGCACTGATTCAAAGCCATTGGTGATTAAGTGCATTTGATATCCCTTAGTTTTTAAGTAGTCTAAAATTTCAATAGTGTAAGGGAATAAATTTTTCTTATTGGGTAAAATGTCCAAGTAATCAACTGACATTTCTCTTGAAAGTTTTTCGTCGGCAATTTTATAATCCAATAAGCTTAAATAAACACGCTTCCATCTTAATTCTTCCTGTTTAATAAATCCCTTTGTATACCTATCCCATAAGCGATGATTATGTATGCTATATTGATCATAGAATGCATCAAAGTCATTGATTCCTTTTTCGGCTAAATTGTATTTATGGTGCAGGTCGAGCAAGGTTTCTTTGGAATTCATTTCGAAATCCCAAATGGTATGGTCTAAATCAAAAAATATATGTTGATAGGGCATGTTCATAATTGGTATTATTGAATACCGCACGAATTTACAATTTTGCTTACTATCTTTATCTTATATTATTATTAATTGTTTTTTATGAATATTGTAATTACGGGCGCTTCAAAAGGAATTGGTTTTGCGATAGCGCAATTGTTTGCTGCACATGGCCATGATTTGTATTTGACGAGTAAAACACCGTCTTCCTTGGAAAAGGCAGTAGCCGATTTACGAGCAAAGCACCCATTCATTAAGATTGAATATTTTGCTGCCGACCTTTCTCAAAAAGTCAATGTGGACGCTTTTTCAAAATGGTGTTTACAACAAACCCAACCACATATCCTAATCAATAATGCCGGTAATTTTGTGCCAGGTAAATTAATGGATGAGGGAGAGGGGCAATTGCAGGATCAACTCAATACCAATTTATTTTCAGCTTATCATTTAACAAGGGCTTTAATACCATCGATGCTTACTAGTCAATCAGGGCATATTTTTAATATCTGTTCTATTGCCTCTTTGGGGGCTTATGAAAATGGTGGTGCTTATAGTATCAGTAAATTTGCTTTATTGGGCTTTTCAAAAAACTTAAGATTAGAGTTAAAAGACAAAGGCATTAAAGTAACTGCCGTTTGTCCTGGCGCAGTATATACCAATAGTTGGTCTGGTTCAGGGGTAGATCCAAAAAGAATTATGGAAGCTAGTGATATCGCAAAAATGATTTATGCAGCGACGCAACTAAGCAATCAAGCGGTTGTAGAAGATATTATTATGCGACCTCAATTAGGAGACCTTTAATGAGGAGACTTTAAACTAAGTGACTTTTAAACTTACAGACTTTTAAATTCGAGACTTTAAATTAGGAGATAATTTGTATAAATTCACTTTGAATAAATTGCTGATTATTTTATTATAATCTTTCTTCAGTGTCATCAATGCTTGGAGCGACATTAAAGCTTTCTCTTGCTTTTTTTGTTGCAGCTAGTCTTTCGAGTATTACTTGTGCAATGAGTTTACCTGCATCTTCGGTAGGATTGGTATTCAAAATATTTTTCAGTTTAGCTTCCGATACATCAATACGATATAAGATTTGAACTAGTCTTGAAAAATCATTTTTGATAAGTTCATTAATAGCTGTTTCTAAATGGGGTGTGTCTAATTTTTCAAGAGACTGAAGGTTGATTTCCATGGTAATAAATGTCGATAGTTATTTTAAATGAACTGATGTTTATAAACTCATATTAATTTTTCAATGACACCCAAGCTAAATAAAGCAAAGTCATATTTTACGGGGTCCTTAGCATCTAAAGTACGGCAATAATCTGTTAGTTCTATGGCTGCTTGCCAATCGGTTTGGGGCCTATTTAATATCCCTATGGACCTCGATACCCTAGCCACATGCACATCAATAGGTATAATTAATGCACTAGGTTGTATGCTTTTCCAAATACCAAAGTCTACCTTTTGCTTATCCTGACGAACCATCCATCGTAAAAACATATTTAGTCTTTTACAAGTTGATCCACTTACTGGACTGGCTATATGTTTTTTTGTTCTTTTTGGTGCATCCTCAAATGACATAAAATAGGATTGAAAATTAGCGAGTGCCGCTTCGACTGTTTTAATTTTTTTTCCGGTAATTTGATTTATAAAAAAGGCGGTCTCTAAACTTTGTTGTTTTTGAAAGTGTTGCTTGAAAAATTCAATACAATACAAGGCATCGGTATCATTAAAGGTGCGATGTACAAATCCAATTATTTTTTTAAGATCTTTTGGTTCGTGCTGTAAGCAAAAATCATAAGGAGCTTGGTCCATTCTATTTAATAATTCATTACTCTTATTAATAATGGTTGTTCTATTCCCCCACGCAAAAATGGCTGCAAAAAAAGCAGCAATCTCTATGTCTTGCTGCTTTTTATATTGATGTGGAATACAAATAGGATCTTTTTCAATGAAATCAATTTTATTGTATTGCCTTACTTTTTGATCTAATAATTTTTTAATCTCTATTTGATTACTCACTTTATTAATTATCCTTTTCTCAAATGTTATGTAGCATCATTTTCTTACATATTTTGATACATTATCCTATGGCTTGCTCCAAATCGGCAATGATATCTTCTGCATCTTCAATACCAACACTTAAACGAATTAATCCGTCCGCCAAGCCATTTGCAATTCTAATTTCTCTTGGTATGGAAGCATGCGTCATACTTGCTGGATGATTAATCAAGGATTCTACACCCCCTAAACTTTCAGCTAAGGAAAATATTTTTGTGCTTGACAATACTTTTGTTGCAGCAGCAACGCTATCATCTTTTAACGTAAAGCTCATCATGCCTCCAAAACCACGCATTTGTTTTTTAGCAATATCGTGATTAGGATGGTCTGTAAATCCACACCAGTATACTTTTGCAACTTTTGGATGTTGGCGTAAATAGGCTGCTACTTTTTCACCATTCTCACAATGTCTTTGCATTCTTACATGGAGGGTTTTGATTCCTCTTAACACTAAAAAACAATCCTGTGGTCCTGGAACCGCGCCCGTACTTTTTTGTATAAAATAAAGCTGGTCTCTTAGCTCCTTATCATTTAACATTAAGCAACCTTGTATCACATCACTATGTCCTCCTAAATATTTGGTTGCAGAGTGCATGACTATGGTTGCGCCATCGTCTAATGGATTTTGTAAATAGGGAGACGCGAAAGTATTGTCAACACATACTATACAATTGTGTTTTTTACCTATCGCTGCAATGGCGGCTATGTCGGTAATATTCATTAATGGATTAGTAGGCGTCTCAATCCAAATTAATTTTGTCTTAGAAGTAATCACTTCAGTTACATTATTGGCATTGGATGTATCAACATAAGTAAATTTGATACCCATTTTTTCATGCACTTTTGAAAATAAACGGTATGAGCCACCATACATATCATTAGCTGCAATTACTTCATCGCCTGGCACTAATAATCGCATAACTGCGTCGGTTGCTGCAACACCACTAGCAAATGCTAAACCATATTTTGCATTTTCAATGACTGCAAAGGCTTCTTCTAAAGCAAAACGGGTAGGGTTTTGACTTCTTGCATATTCATATCCTTTATGCACACCAGGTGCTGATTGTACATACGTGGAGGTTTGATAAATTGGAGTCATAATGGCTCCTGTGCTTGGATCAGGATTTGCACCAGCATGTATGTATTTTGTTCCTAAATTATTTTTATTGCTCATTATGTTATTATTAATGGGTGATTTTTTGATTATGAATTTATCTTTTTTTAATCCATTTACAATTTAATTTGATTACCATTTTTAAACATACGATATGAAAATACAGTAGGTATGATAATCATGATGAGTACTATTCCAAAAAAAATGATGAGTCCTGCTTCCGTTGGTAAAATAAACGTAGCAATGGCTTGTGCTAAACCACCATAAAACCATACTCTCCCTGCAACTTTATGTGTTTCATTCCAGTTATCTACATTTTCCAATGTCCATGGAAGCTTAAAGCCAGCAAAATAATTTTGTTGTAGCTTAGGCATAAACCAACCCATTAATGCAAATGCCATTCCAATAATGGGCAAAAGTATTTTGGTAATATTACCACTTTTATCTACAGCCGAGTAGGTGATTACTAGGCCTAAGACACTTAAAAATCCTGCCATGAATAAGGCGAATTTTTTAAACATGCCTTCATCTTCAGTCTTGTATCTTTTTGGATCAAAATATTTGATATTGGATATAAGGAAAAACGAAAACAAGCCTGTTGCCCCTAATATGCCCGGGCCAATAAAAATGCTGTCTTTTCCACCAAAGCCATCCGCTTCACCTTTGTAGTTAAAATGTGTAGGGATGGTTTCAGGTAAACTAGGCTCAATCTATCGCGCATATCCAATTGGAATGGCAATTATGATTAAGGCAATTACCAGGTTGGGAGTAGACTTTTTCATAATCTATTGGTTTTGTAGGTCTTCTGTATTGTTACACAAGTTACTATTTATGGCTAAAAAAAAT
>JACCDI010681474.1_pt1 | contig 13992 bp, 12 predicted proteins | sample 7442791 | NCBI WGS metagenome assembly JACCDI01 (sample SAMN15323434, study PRJNA562643) | freshwater metagenome | isolation source: river surface water | place: USA:Blue River Watershed | collected 2017-08-15 | reverse complement strand
TGTGCAATTACCTCAGAAGGTTAAATCGTACTTGGATAACAAGCATCTTGTTAAGTTCCCAGCATTTACAACTCCTAAGCTTAACGGAGTGAATGGAACTTATTGGCTAATTGATGGTCAGTTATCGCTAACTTCTAGAGGAGGTGAGTATTATCCATTAATCCCGCATCTTGAGGAACAAATCAAGCAAGCTATGGATTTTCTCCAAACTGACTGCCTTAATGGTGAATTATACATTCATGGTGAGCATTTACAGGACATTCAATCAGCTGTTAAGAAACCTAATAAGCTGTCACCTAAGTTACAATTTCACATATTTGAATTACCAACTGTAAGTGAACCTTACTCTGTTAAGTCTACGTTATTTGGTCAACTTAATACAACTCTTAGTCTATCTCATGTTATTGGCATTACGCCAATCTTAGTAGAATCTCATGAGGATGCAACTAGATGGTATGACATTCATATGCTATCAGGCTTTGAGGGCTCAGTTATATACAACATGGACGCAACTTACCAATTCAATGTTAGGTCTTCTCAAGTCCTCAAGTATAAGGGAACTTTAGACCTTGAAGTTAAATTGCTATCATATAACGTAGATAAGAACGGACACCCAGTGTTCAACGCAATCTACAATGGTAAGGAGTTTAAGGTTAAGCCTAAAGGAACTGATAAAGAAAGAAAAGATATAATATCGAACTTTGAATCACAGTATAAGGACAAGTGGTATAAGATAGAGTATGAAACCCTCTCAAAGGACGGCACTCCGTTGAAACCTGTGGGCATTTGCTTACGTGACTGTGATTCAGCAGGAGAACCATTAATTTAAGGGATGACATGACATACATATACGACGACGTACAGGAAATTAGAGTAGCAGAATTTATGCTATTAGAACTTGATGAAGCTAAGTCAATCTTAGCTCAGGTGGATTCACCAACACAGGCACGAACTATGGCAGCAGCTCATAGCATTGCAGCAGAATTCTGGGTAGACGAAGTCATCCACGAATGTAACAAGATTCACAGTAATCTATAACCAATGGCATTCCTCCAGATGTAAGCCCATTTAAACCAAATCACAAAGGACCAAATATGGCAAAAATCAGCAAAGTAGAATTAATCAACGAAATCGCATTACACGATGTATTTGCAAACACGTCTAAAGCTAAAGTAACATCAGTTGTTAACCACATCTTAGACACTATCACTGGACATCTAGTAGACGGTAACGAAGTTAACTTATCAGGTTTCGGTATTTTCAAAACAGCAGTTTCTAAAGCTAGAACAGCAAAAGTACCCGGAACTGACAAAACAGTTGATGTTCCAGCAAAAACAGTAGCTAAATTCAAAGCTTCTAAAGCGTTAAAAGACGCAGTATTAGCATCTAAGTAGTTCTATGATAACGCCAATAGAAGGAAAAGCTAACTTAGTGCAGAAACGTGACGGTAGACTTGAAGCCTACTGTCCTGATAAGATGTATGCCGTAATTCTATGGGCGTGTAATGGATCTGAAGCTTTTGCTAAAGAATTATTACAAGCAATAGATATTAAAATACATAACAAAATCAAAATAGAAGTATTATACGATGAAGTTATTGACACAGCTTCTAATATGATATCAGATCTATATCCTCAATGGGAGGAAATTGCTAAGAACCTATATCTACTAAAGATCAGAAAATCTCTAGGGGTTAAACGATCAGTGTACCCAGACTACCAAACAGTAGTTAATAACTGTATACTTGCAGGATTATATGATTCTACTCTATGTAGTACCCTGGACATACAAACTCTATCAGATGCTATCTTACCAGAGTATGATAACAAATTCACATTCGGGGGATTATTCTTATTTGTAGATAAGTATTGCAACAAACATAAAGGACAATTACTTGAACTGCCTCAGCATACATATATGAGAACAGCAATTCAGTTGATGTATAAAGATGGTACTCAAGCTATCATAGATAAATATCATCAATTAGCCAATCATCAAGTTACAGAAGCTACTCCAAAGGTAGTTAATGCACTAAAGCCTAGAGCAGCATTATTTAGTTGTTGTTTAGTTAGGCCCTCAGATTCGCAGGAAGGTATTATTGAATCAATCAATATGTTAGCTAAGGAATCTAAGTACTCAGGAGGAACTGCTTGGGATTCATCATTAATCAGAGCACCTGGAGCTTATGTAGCTGGTAACAACGGAACTTCTTCTGGAGCAGTGCCATATGTACAAACTTTACAATGGACTGTAGGAGGATTTAATCAAGGTAACACTAGATCAGCAGCATGTATAAATACTTTTGACGCATTTCATTACGAATCTCCTGAGAAGGCTCATCTTAAACATGAATCTGGTAAAGATGAAAACCGAGCTAGAAAGTTACAATACTCTGTAAAATGGAATAGACACTTATCACAAGCTGTTCTGGCAGGTGATGACATTTATTTAATGGACCCTCATAAAACTCAGGATTTATTTAATTCATTTGGTGAGGAATGGAAAGAGCTGTATGATAAATACAGTAAAAACACACACATTCATAAACGTAAGTATAGTGCTAGAGAACTAGCTTTTGAATTTGTTAGAACATCTTTTGAAACAGGCAATCTTTATTATTTCTTTTCTGACAACGCTAACGAACAAGACATAGGTGCCGGTTTTATACCAGCAAGCAACTTATGCCAGGAAATGATGATGTCATATGACCCTATTACTTTGAAGTCATCTAGCTTAGTTGATGATAAGGCAGTATTTGAATTCGAAGGCGACATAGCATTATGTAATCTAGCTTCTATCAACTTAGCAGAATATGTTAAATTAACACCTGCTCAGAAAGAAGTATTTATGTTGCTATTAATTAGATCTGCAGATAACGCTATAGATAACTCATTTTACGTAAACCCTTTAGGTAGAAAGCATTCTTTAAACCATAGAAATCTAGGAATTGGAACATCTAATTATGCAAATATACTAGCTTCTAATAAATTATTATGGAATTCAGAAGGCGCTAGAAAACTTACTCATGAATTGTATGAGGAAATCAGTTTTTACGCAATTAAGGCTTCTATTGAATTAGCTAAAGAGAAATCTAGATGTCCAGTATTCAATGAAACTAAATGGGCTAAAGGACTATTTCCTCATGAATTATCTAAATTAGGTAAATCAGATAGTCATCTTAATTACCCATTACTTATGGATTGGGAATTATTGAGACCTGACTTATTAAAGTATGGCATAAGAAACTCACGACTTCTAGCTATAGCACCAACTGCTACGTCAGGTAAGTGTATCAACGCAACTGAGGGAGTAGACGCACCTGTGAAGCTTAAAACTATCCAGGAAGGCACTTTCTCTTTACCCTTTGTAGTACCTAATCTTAAACAGAATAGAGAATACTATCAAACTAGATTTCAAGTATCTAATAAGGACACTATAGAGCTAGCAGCAATTAGACAAAAATTCTTATGTATGTCTCAATCTGTATCTTTAGCCTATACATCAACTAAATCTGCCTACGAAGCAGTTAGTAACATAATCTATGCTGAAGAGCTTGGATTAAAAACTATATATTATACATACTCTCAGAAAGCTACAGAAGCTGAAGAAGTATGTGAAAGCTGTGGAAGTTAATTATGATAAATTTAGACAGAATACCTTCACCGGAACATAAACTTGTTTTCGGTGAACAGGACATAGGAAGGCTTGATCTTCCATTTGATTCTAAATTCAAATCATTAGCAGAAGTTGATGAAGCTAATGTGTGGTTTTTAAATGTAGTTTCATGTACTAATGACAGATGGTATGAATTCCCTGATTCAGCAATGAAGAAATTTCAACTGACTCTTGGGTATCAAACTATACTAGATTCATTAGTACCTGATGTATTTAAGTATCTATCGGAGATTGTAACCGATCCTTGGCTTAAGTATCTATATTCTAGAATTTCAACAATGGAACATATCCATTCTTTAAGTTACTCCTCTGGAGTTACTCAAGCATATGGAGCTAAGGCCACTGAATTTCTTAACATTATATATACTGATCCACAGATTAAAACTAGAATTGAGCATGAATTAGCTTTAGCAACAGAATTTGTTCAAGCAGTTCAAGTTGGATGGTCAAACACTCAAGCTAATCGTAGGCTATTACTTAAATTATTGGTAGCAATCTTTGCTTTAGAAGGTATTAAATTTCCTTTTTCATTCTTCACAAGCTGGAGTTTAAATAAGGGACATAACAAATGTGCTCAGGGGTTCTCTCAACTTTTACTATCAATTAGTGTTGATGAAATGACAGTGCACACAGCTACAGGAGCAAACTTTATTAATAAGCTAAGAAAATCATCTGACTTTAAGGATGAATTTACTTCAGGTTGGTTTGATAATATGGCTTCTGAGTATATCTTAGAAGTATCTAAACGAGAAATCAACTGGGCTAATTATCTGCTGGAAACAGGAGATGAACCAGGATTCAACTCAGCAATTTGTACTCATTTCATCCAGTACTGGACAGATAGAAGACTTAACGAAATCAATCTACCTAAGCAATTCAATGTTGTTAAAAACGATATTGAAATATGGTTTGATGAGTACAGAAACGTTAGGGAAAAAGCATCATCTTTACAGGAAATCTCTAATGTAAATTATCAATTGGGACAAATCCAAAACGATTTACATTTATTTGATAAGGAACAATTATGACACATGTAGAATTACAACCTGACTTACTGCCTTTACTTGGCAGAGTCGACAACGTATTGGATGGCATTGCTGGATTCGTGGAGTATTACGACTTCGGCAGAGCTAACTCATCTTATGAAGCTAGAGTTCAAGCAATTACTAAAGTAGCATCTATTTGTTACGCTAATCCAAAATCACTAGGGTCTATCAGTTTATTTGACAGACTTCAAGCTGAATCAGGAGGACTTCCAAGTTCTAGCTATGAATTCATACCTGTATTGCTTCATCGTGACACTGTTGTAGAGATTTTATCTAACTCAGCAGCTCATCAACCTAGTGATGTAGCAATCATTAAGTTCGGATCTTGGCTATCTAACAAAGTGCATTTATTAACAAACCTTAGGGCATTAATTGAGATGGTAGGGCCTGAAGCATCATTGAATTACCTGAACACCTCTGAAGAAGAGATTCAAATCATTCGTGACAACTTTAAAGTCTTCCTATTCAACGTAGACTTATCTACTCGTGCTCAAATGGTTCGTCATAGAGTATCTTGGCAAGAACTTAGTAGACGTTATGTATCAGGTAAGAAATCTCCATTTGATTTCTATATATCTAAGAAGATGGACGGCGTAGTCTCTGGACTATTAGATGCAGCAGAATATGATGAGTTTAACACATCTATGCTTATTGATGCTTGTGTAAACCATTACAACAAAGCAATTGATGCAGGTATTAAACCTGAGGAAGCTAGACGTATATTGCCGCAAGCTATGATGACACAAATTTGGGGAGCATTCCAACCAAGTCAATTGGATAATTGGTTTACTCTCAGACTCGATCAGCACGCGCAACTGGAAATCAGATGTGTAGCACAAGCTATGCAGGAGCTAATTAATGGAAAATAAATTAGAAGGTATGAAATTCGATACTGGCAAATTGCAGTATTCATTAATCCCTACTTCAACAACTCATGCATTAGCAGAAGTTCTGACGTATGGAGCTAACAAGTATGCACCTAACAATTGGCAGTTAGTTGAGAATGGAGAAGTTAGGTATATGGACGCATTGTTCAGACATCTTGAAGCATTCAGATCTGGGGAAATTCATGATTCTGAATCAGGCATTCATCATTTAGCTCATGTGCTTACTAACGTTGCATTTTTACTTTACTTGGATACTAAATGAGACAAACTACTATTTGGGACTTTCTCCCACAGGAATCCTCTATTGAGGCTAAATCAACCAACCAAAGGAATATTATGAACTTTAAATCACTTGAAGATTTAATTGAATTTTTAAAACAGCAAGGATCTACTACTCAATCAACTGAAGAACACAACTCTGATGAGTGTATTGATTGTCAATTAGCCGAGTTAGAATCTAAGGAAACTTTATTATTAGCATCTGTTAATGTAAACATTCTTGAAGTTATTAACAACACACTTAATCAGGCAGAGGCAATCAGAAACGAGCAAGCTGACACTTTAGTTAAGTTAGCTCAAGTTAAATCTATTTTAGGAAATTGTTAATGTTAAACCCTATTAAACGTATTGTACAATTTAATCAGGATGCAGGTTTACTTGGTAAAGGATATGATGACTTTTTAGAGTCTTCATTCCAAATCGAGGAAGCTCTTGAGGGATTTGAAAACCTTCATATGCTTAATTCTGAGTTAGGATGCAATTACACTACACCAAAAGAGCTATCTAGACATATTGTTATGTTAGCTAAATCTTCTAATCCACTTTCTGACGTAGATAGACTTGACAAAGCTTGTGATGCAGTTGTATATGCAATTGGATCTATGGCCAAACTTGGCTTATCTGCACAAGACATTACTCAAGCACTTAACATTGTTATGGATAAGAACCTTGAGAAGCTTAAGAACAAGAAGTATGATGCAGAAGGCAAACTATTGAAGGATGAATCTTTTGTAGGTCCTGAAGCACAGCTTCAACTACTACTTGATAAAAGGAAATAACATGCAAATCGCAGTTTTATTTTGGTTATTGCTAGCAGCTTTGCCTTGGTTTTACCATTTATATTATTGTTTTACTCATCATGAGTATGTATTACTATTAGTTGGTGCTGTTTTAGCTCCAATTGGATGGATGCATGGCTTAGGTGCATTCTTTAATTGGTGGTAGATATATAGAACTCTCTTCGGAGGGTTTTATTATATTTATATTATAGGAGTTTATTTGGAATTTATTGTAATTGGGTGTGCTGTGTTTTTTAACATAGTTGTAATTAAATGGAAGTATGATAAAGCCAGATATGCGGATGCACTTCTGGACTTTGTTTGTTTAGTAGCTGTAGCAATCCTATTTAGCGGATCTTATGCAGCTTTAGTTGTAGGTACTATAGCATCAGCTTTAGTATCAATCTATTTGTTAGTCTCTCCACCTAAGCTTCCTAAGAAAGTTAGATAATGGTTAGGGATATTCTGTTAATTGTTGCTTTACTAATTGTCATAGCAGCATGTTTTTATGCTTTTCAATTAGTAGTATTACTTATTGTTGGCTACATCATCTATATCTGTCTACCTTTAGTTAGGGCAGGTAATACTCACGTAAGGAATCGTAAATGGAAGTAATCGCTTTAGTAGCATTAATCATCTTTCTGTATTGGAGGGAGGAACAATCCTCTCCCAATTTACCTAATGATGAGGGCTGAACTTAAGTTCGGCATCAAGTGCATCCAGTTTGGCTCCATTGTATGTTCTGGTAAATCATCCAGCATCCATCTATAAACCAATCCATCCATTCCACTATTTGTATATGTGTTGAATGGATCTGCGAAGTCTAACCCAGTCACTTTCTGTGCACCTTGCATTAGTAGTGTCTTAGTTGGATTTCCTCTAATTACACTTATTATTGCTTTTGGTTGATTTAGGTAGTACTTCATGAATAGTAGCCCTAGCACCCTATCAGCATAACCCCACCATCTATTTGGTATGTATCCGTAGTTAACTAGTAATTGATCTAGATAATTTAATATCTGTCTTTTATTCTTATCTGTTAACTCACCATCTCTAGCAATTGCTTTTGCTTCCAATTCTTCTTTTACTATCTGTCTTGTTATAGCATCACCATAGTGTACTGTTTTTAACATCGTTGCATAGAAGCTTCCTGATCTATCTATATGTAATGCATCTCTTACATTACGAATCATCTTACCGAAGTCACTTTTACCTAATTGATCATTTAGCATAGTAGCTAACTGACCATTCATTTTAGCATCTGTATTAATATCCTCCACTAATGCAGTATATTGACCATCCTTCACCAACTCATCCCATATATTACCTTCTAACTGTTTCTTTAATTGAGCTATTTTATTATCAACCTTTCCTCCAGCTTTTTGTTCAACTTCTAATTGAGTTAGCATTTGCACTTTCTCATTGTAATCATTTAACTGTTGCCATCTTTCTTTGAATTTCTTCACGTACTTGATTGGATTTATTCCATGATTCATCGCTACCATTGCATTACTTACTTGATTTCCTATTAGTACACTACCATTTAGTACTATCATTTCTTGCTTTAAGTAACCTAGCAACTCCACTATGTATGACTCTAACGCCATCAACCTTGCTCTAGCTACTGGATGTTGTTTCATCTCGAACCCGAACGCAGCGAAGTTACCTATTGTCATATCTTTTTCACCAGTCATTAATTCTACGAAGTCCTTGTGGATTAGTATACCTTTACGTCTAGTTCTCTTGAATATATAATCTTTAGTATGATCTGGTAATGTATTCCATCTATCATGTCTTCGTTCCCTTTTCACACCATTTAATCTATCTTCTTCAGTGTATTCTTCTACTAGCACATAATCATCTGGATTTTCTCGTACTCCTTGAACACTATTTTTTATAATTGTATCTACTACGTTCTTATTCTCTGATGCAGTTAGTGTTGTTTTTACACTTCTACTGAATGTACTACTTAGCACATCCTCTAGTTTGGTTTCTCTATCTGGTAAGTGTATCTCTTGCTCCAACTTATTTAGTTGAACCCTGTAATCCACTATTTCCTTAGCATGATTGTATACCGGTACTAGTGTTTTACCTTCCAGCATCTCCAATCCTCTAGTCTCACCTTTAGCAATCGACTCTATTATCTTATCTGTTCTTTTTCTCAACTCTTGATCTGTCAATCTACCTTTTTTCTTTGTTAGTATATCATTCTGTTTTCTCATCAGTGCACTTACTGGAATTCCTTCAGTTGTATGACTGATTAATCCTATTGCACCTTCTGTGAATCCTACTGATTTAACTTTACCTGTCATTAAGTAGTAATCTTGACCATCTAATCTCATGTATGGTTTATTCTCAACTAACTTCATCAGTACACTTTGTTGTGCTCTAATCTGATCTTCTGGTACCAATTCATATCTTAGCAATCCATTAGCAGGTTTTGTATAACCTTTTGGCACTGGGTCATATCCATCTATTGTAGCATCTTCTCTCATGCTATCTATGTAACCTCTATACATGTTCCTAGTTTTCTCAATTATGTCTTTGCCATTATCTTGTTCTAGTAATTGTTTTATGTTTGCTTTATGTACATCGTCAATCATTTGTAATGCTTTTAATGACACCAGTTTATCAACTAATTCTACTGGCATCCTTGGCTTTTTACTATCATATTCTGGTATGTGAACTCCGTGTGCTATGTTGTATGCATTCATTTGTTGATCTACTTTTGATGCAGTACCTTTTACCATATATTCTGCTAATCCATCAATCTGACTCATTGTTTCTCTATCAATCTTACCTGACACCATGCTTGATTTTATCTCTTGTATTGTTGAATTTATTTCATCAGCAATCTTAGTATCATCATTTAGCAATTCTTTTAGGTCATCAACTTCGAATTGTGCTCCATCTGCCTCTAACAGCAATTTAGTTACTGAGTTCTTAGTTCTTTCATCTACGTCTTTATACAGTTCTGTAGCATACATTTTTACACCATTTCTTATGTCTGCTGTATGTTTTTCTACTACTTGCTTACTATGTCTGAACACCATGTACATATCAGCCACTCCATCTTTAGTAGTGTCTTGTGTAACTGTTCTCCATAGGTATTGTGCAATTCCTGTTTCCATTAACTCATTTAGTACTGGTATCTTTGCTATGTGTTTACTTAGTTTCCCAGCACCCATGTTTTGTAGTTTATCCGACCATGTTGTTACTTTATCAACTATTGGCTTAACTTTTTCATCTAACTCATTCATCTTACTAGCAGCATATGCACTTAGTGTCTCATCTTGCATTGAGTCTCTAACTTTAGTTTGTTGCATTTCAGCATCTAGTCTAGCTATAGTTGTTACCATATCTGCTATTATCTGACCTCCACGAACTCCTCTTCCACTCATCATTCGCCATATTTCATTAACTGCTTTTATTAACTTATTTAGCACTATTCTGAATGGCTGTTTTTTACCTGCTTCTAGTTCCATGTCTTTAATCAATGGAGTTTTAATCTCTAAGTTCTTGATTGCATTATACACTCTCTCATTTGTAGTTGCATATGCATAGAACTCTTCTACATTAGCAGTCTTATCGAATGTGTATTCGTACTTCATCTTAGCAATTTCTATCTCATCTGCTGTTGGCTTATCTATTCCATCTAGGAACACTTTATAATCCAATCCTGCATCTAGTGCTGTATTTCTTAAGTCTTCAGCCAATCTTCTCAATTGTACATTGTCTTTGAATACGTGGTGTGACATAGCATGATTTACTTCATGTAGCAGTACTTCACTTGTACTTGTTAATCTTGATGCTTTATTCCATCTAACTTTCAACTCTCTAGTTTTTAAGTTTATGCTACCTGCAGTTGCCTCCACATCATTTGTGAACATATCTACTGACATATTTCCTGTATCCAGGTCTGTCATTGTTTCCATGTATGTATCTAGCACTTGTTTTTGCAGCATCTCGAACTCAGTTAATTTAGTACCACTTTTAGCAAACTCTTCTGCTGTCATTATGTACGCATCGAATATACCTCTTTTATCACTTGCTATTACACCTGTATCCATGTCATTTTGGTACCAGTCTACGAATATATCTACTAGGTTTTGTCCTAAGTCTACATCGAATCCCATTTCTTCTACATCATTTGCTGATTGACCTATATTAGCATCTTTATCACTATTCATTACGTCTTTTTTACTATCGGCAATTATATTGTCATTGAATTGGTACTCTAACATAGCAGTAAATCCATCCATTACATGTTGGTATACACTGTCATTCTTTGTGAATCCTAGCATGCCTAGTAAGCTATCTACTAACGTATTGAAGAATGTGGCTAATCTTGATTCACCATACTTAGTCTTCATACCATTGAAGTACTTTATTAACACCGGATTGCTCAATGCTTCCGCTATAAATTCGTCTATACTTGTGGCCCAATGAGTTTGTCCAGTAGACTGTTCTATAAACGCTTTATGTTCTAATGCCTCTAAGTACAATGCCTTTACTTTTTTAGTTGCTAAATGATTTGGATTTTCTTTCATAAACGCATTTGATCCTAAATGAATCAACTCATGTGTTAGTGTGTGCGCACCACTAACATTAGCTATTGCATTTAATAACCTTTCAGCAATTTCTGCCTTATTCTTATCTTCAAATATTTTATATGCAGGACTATTAACCAATTCTATTGATTTAGTATTTTCATCTTTAATTTTAGCAATTCTTTTACCTTCTTTTGTGCTTTTTAAGAACCAATCTTGTACATATCCAATCACTGTTTCATCAGACACATTTTTACGATTTAGTACTATTTTATTTGTTCCAGGTTTAAATGTTCCTCCACTTACCTCAATTTGTCCTTCCAGCAATTGAGTTATAGTTGTTTTATAAAATGGTATATAATCTCTATATTGTATATCCGCTGGAACAACTGATTGTATAATAGCATTTACATAATCTCTATATGATTTTAGGTCTTTTCCTTCTTCTACTATACTTGATTCAGGAACTTGCAAAATAGCATTTAGCATATCTCTTTTTACTTCAGCAGCAAATTTAGCATCTTTAATTCGTTCTCTATATTCCATCTCACTAGGTCTGAAAGGAGAATATATAATATTATCTTTAGCATATTCAATAACTTCATCTAATTCTGTATTTGATAGTCCTAGTATCATATCAGCTTGCTTTTGCTTTTCTTTTTGAGTTAACCCATTTAAAAAACTTTCTTCTTGCATATTTTGAAATTTTTGCACAACTGCACTAACTTTTGTTTGTTTAACAAGAGGTATTCCCATAGCATATTTAGCCAATTCCATTGTAGGCACAAATACTGTTCTTCCTGCTTTAGTGGGTTTGCTTTTAATACTGCCTTTTTCAAATGTGTAATTTTGACCATTTTCTAAATATATCACTAACTCATTACCCATTTCTTTTACAAACACTAATGGCACATTTGTTTGTTTACTGTCGTTGTGATTTATACTAATTACTCCATCTGTTTGAGCAACAAGTAAACTGTACATTTCTTTTTCTTTTAAGGTCATAATATTATTCTCTAAATTTAACCAATACTTATTAATAGCAATTTGCCTTTTTATTGGATTTACTTTTGGATTCAATTCAGTTAACTTTTTATTTACTGCTTTATAACCTGCTATTTGATCTTGTGCTGAGCAACCCATACTTATTCCTTACATTCTATTTTTTTATTTACATTCTTTTTGAATGTGTCATTTGGAACTATTATATCATTATCTTGCTTAGTCCACATTGATTCTACTATCTTATTGCTTTGAATAACTCTTTCTGCAATTTCTTCTTCAGTAGGCTCTTTCCAATTTTCTTTCATTAACTTCATAACTTTTTCTAACTCTTCTAGCAGTGTAGCAGCCACAGGGCTACTACCTTTACGTTTATCTAATTCTGCTGTTAAATTATTCACATAATCATTTATACCACATCCCATTAACAATCCTTTATTATTTCCGCAAACACACTTTCAAACTTAGCTTTATTATTAGCAGTTTTAGCTACTTCTAATGCAGTTCGTCTCATCAGCTCTTGCATAGGCTTATTAGCACTATTGAACAACTTTGTTACTGAGTCTATTATTTGCTTTTTATCTGCTGGTAGTGTAGCTGATTTATCATTAACAAATCCTTTACCAATCACATTAGCTTCAGTTTTGTCCAGTATATCCATAATGTTATTTAAGTGCCATTCAGCACTCTTTTTATGGTCTATTTTCTCTAACTTAGATTTAACTGCTTCCAAATCACCAATTACTTGTACTGTGTCTTTGTTAGTTAGTGTGCTCCATAGCTTATCACCAACTTTCAATTTATCATTCAGTAACTTGAATTGTGCTAGATTAGCTTTTGATTCAGTTGTATTAGCACCTTTTATGAAGTCATTTAGGTTTAGTACATAATCTACTCCATCAGCAATTTTACCTTTGAATTCTTCTGCTGTTTTAGCTCTATCTCTTTCAATTACCTTTTTCAGCATAGCTTTTATTCTTGCTATTGCAGGGAATTCTTTAGCTCTTGTCTCATCAGCAGATTTCACATCAACTACTCCTGAACCCATTTGGTATAGGTGTCCTGAACTGTACGCTTTAGTACTATTTGCTAATCTCTCATTATTTAGTTGTTCAGCCAATTCTATTCTCTCTAGCATTTTACTAACTGACAACCCTAATCTATTAGCTTCTTTAGCATAGTCGAATGCTCCATCGCCTTTTGGTCTTAATCCTATAGCATCTGTAAACTTGTTTATTAGCCCATCTTTAACTAGTCCTGATAGCATCTTTTCTAACTTATCTAACTGATCTGCCATAATTGATCTACTGAATCCTGTTTCAATCATTCCTGTATTGTAGTAATCTGCCGTATCTGTTAGTAGTGCTTTGTTTAATCCCAGTACTACTGCATCGTATACATTTCCTCCAGTGTATTTACCAGCAAGTTCACCTTTTAATTCTCTGTTCAGTGTTTCCATTATCATCTCACCATCTATAGCATGTATTGGTATTGTTGATGCAGCACCTGTATTTACTATTGGTTTTGACTCTTTAATTTGTCCACCCACTGTTGTATCACCAACTCTTACTCTACTTGAGTGAATTCCGCCTTTATCAGCTGTTTTCTGTAGTGATTGATTTCTTACCCTACCATCTTGATTCCATACTATTGTATGTCCGTATCCTTCATCTATCAACCTATTATTAACTTCTACTAAGTCTTCTTTACTTAGTGCCATTGAACCTTTTTTAGCACCATCTGAGCCATACTTTTCAGTTAGTTTAGTTTTTAC
>JACCDI010584193.1_pt1 | contig 13999 bp, 12 predicted proteins | sample 7442791 | NCBI WGS metagenome assembly JACCDI01 (sample SAMN15323434, study PRJNA562643) | freshwater metagenome | isolation source: river surface water | place: USA:Blue River Watershed | collected 2017-08-15 | reverse complement strand
GGCCAGTATACAAGCGAGGGTTAATGACTAGCGCAGCAAACCCTCTCGATGTCGCTTTGTACCCAGACGACAGGTGCAGGGACGGTAGTAAAAATACCGTCACCACGGCGCAGGCCAGTATGCAAGCGAGGGTTAATGACTAGCCCAGCAAACCCTCTCGATGTCGCTATGTACCTAGACGACAGATCAAGGGGCGGTAGTAAAAATACCGTCACCCCGGCGCAGGCCGGGGTCCAGTATCTTTGATGTTTATTCATGCCATTCGTGTATATCTTGGCCAGCAAGCGAAATGGCACTCTCTACATCGGCGTAACCAAGGACTTGATTCGGCGAGTGTATGAACACAAGACTGATGCTGTTCCGGGCTTCACCTCGAGGCATGAAGTTCACAATCTGGTCTGGTACGAGCAAACTGATTCTATCTTCTCAGCCATTCAGCGTGAGAAGCAGCTAAAGAACTGGCAGCGCACCTGGAAGATCAGGCTGATCGAACAAACCAACCCCTACTGGCACGACCTCTACCCCGCCCTCCTGTCATAATGAGCGGATGAAAATCCTTGGCATAGACCCCGGCTTGCGCGTCACTGGCTTTGGCGTGATCCGCAAAGACGGCCAGCGCCTTTCCTACGTGGCCTCGGGCACTATCCGTATACCGGAGGGTGATCTGCCCTCGAGACTCAAAGTCATCCTCGAGAGTGTGGGCGAAGTGGTGACGACTTACCAGCCCGATTGCGCGGCGATCGAAATTGTTTTCTCGAATGTGAATCCCCAGTCCACGTTGTTGCTCGGCCAGGCGCGCGGTGCAGCGATCTGCGGATTGGTCGGCGCGAATCTGCCTGTGGCCGAATACACCGCCCTGCAAGTAAAAAAATCGGTAGTGGGTCAGGGCAAGGCGCAAAAATCTCAGGTACAGGCGATGGTGCAGCGATTGCTGCAGCTCGACGGCATGCCCGGCACGGATGCGGCCGATGCGCTGGGGGTGGCGATTTGTCACGCGCACGCGGGTGCCGGAATCACCACGCTGTCTGCCCTCGCGCCAGAGCTGGCACGCAAGGGTTTACGAGTGCGCGGCGGCCGACTGGTCGGCTGATATCATCGCGCCATTCATTTTTTGCGAGCCCTTTCATGATTGGTCGACTCTCTGGAATCCTGATCGACAAGCATCCGCTGCAGCTGCTGGTGGACTGTAACGGCGTCGGCTACGAGGTCAGCGTGCCGATGAGTACTTTCTACAACCTGCCTTCGGCAGGAGAGAAAGTGCTGCTGCTCACGCACATGGTGGTGCGCGAGGATGCGCAGCTGCTGTATGGTTTTGGTACCGCTCAGGAGCGTGAGCTGTTTCGCGAGCTGATCAAGATCAGCGGGGTTGGTGCGCGCACGGCACTGTCGATTTTGTCCGGCATGTCCGTGACGGATCTCGCGCAGGCGGTGACCTTGCAGGAAGCGGGTCGCTTGACCAAGATTCCCGGCATCGGCAAGAAGACCGCAGAGCGGCTGCTGCTGGAGCTCAAGGGTAAGCTCGGGGCGGATATCGGCGCAGGTGCCGCTGCACCCGACACCAATACGGATGTCCTGAATGCGCTGGTCGCGCTCGGCTACTCCGAGAAAGAAGCGATGCAAGCGATCAAGCAAGTCCCTGCTGGCAGTTCAGTGTCTGATGGCATACGCCATGCGCTGAAAGCACTCTCCAAGGGCTGAACAAGGGCGGAACTGAGCCCGCCCGCGCTACAATGGCGCGATGAGCATACAGACGGACGATTTCAGCGAGCAGCGCATCATCGCGGCTACACCTGCCTCACCGAATGAGGAAGCGATCGAGCGCGCGCTGCGGCCGCAGAAGCTCGTTGAATACGTCGGCCAGCAAAAGGCTCGCGATCAGCTCGACATTTTCATCGCCGCCGCGCGCAAGCGCGGCGAAGCCCTTGATCACACACTCTTGTTCGGTCCACCGGGTTTGGGCAAGACCACGCTGGCCCACATCATTGCCCGCGAGATGGGCGTTAATCTTCGACAGACCTCTGGCCCAGTGCTGGAGCGTGCGGGCGATCTTGCAGCGTTGCTGACCAATCTGGAAGCCAATGATGTGCTGTTCATCGACGAGATCCACCGTCTCTCGCCAGTCGTCGAAGAGATCCTCTATCCGGCATTGGAGGATTACCAGATCGATATCATGATTGGCGAGGGCCCGGCCGCACGTTCCGTGCGACTCGATCTGCAGCCCTTCACGCTAGTGGGTGCGACCACCCGCGCCGGCATGCTGACCAATCCTTTGCGCGACCGTTTCGGTATCGTTGCAAGACTCGAGTTTTATACGCCCGAAGAGCTGGCGCGTATTGTGACGCGGAGCGCTGCGTTGCTGAATGCACCGATCGTTGACGCCGGCGCACTGGAAATTGCGCGACGCAGTCGTGGCACGCCGCGCATCGCCAATCGTCTGCTGCGCCGTGTACGTGATTATGCGGACGTGAAGGGCCAGGGCGAAATCACGCAAACGATGGCTGATGCCGCGCTGAAGATGCTGGATGTCGATCCTGTGGGGTTTGATCTGATGGACAGAAAGCTCCTCGAAGCGGTGCTATTCAAGTTCAGTGGCGGCCCGGTAGGGCTGGACAATCTTGCCGCTGCCATTGGCGAGGAGCGCGACACGATCGAAGATGTACTGGAGCCTTATCTGATTCAGCAAGGCTATCTGCAGCGCACGCCCCGCGGTCGTATCGCAACGCCTGCTGCGTATCAGCACTTTGGGGTGATCGCCCCCCGCACTAGTCCCAATGGAGATTTATGGGAGCAGGGTTGAGTTTTTCCGAGCTTACTCTTCGCGCTTCCAGATCTGCGTCCTGCCCAACAGGGCCATACCGATAAATCCGCGCACATGCAGGTCGTGGCCTTTGTTTTCCAGCCATGCCTTGCACCGATAGATTTTTCCATTCTGCGGATCGAGGATCTCACCGCCCGCCCATTGACTATTATCTTTTTTTAGTCCGGTGAGTATCATCATGCCGATCACAGGCTTGTTCTTTTTGTCGCCAGTACATTTATCGCAATTCGGATTCGGATCTTCGCCGGGCTCGCGGAACAGCTTTTCTATTGTGCCCCGGAATTCACCGTTGACTTCAACGATGCGCACCAGCGATTTTTCTTTGCCGGTGTGATCATCGATGGTGCGCCAGAGTCCGGCGGGAGTGCTCTCGGCGAGTGCTGCCGAGGTAAACAATGCCAGTGACAAGAGTATCCAGCGTTGCATCATCTCGCCCTCCTGATTACTTCAGTTTGGAAAGCTGTTCGCGCAGCTTGTCCAGCGTTGCCGTAAAGCTCAGCAGACGCTCTTTCTCTTGTTCGACCACCGCGGCCGGTGCGCGTGCCACAAAGCTCTCATTGCCTAGCTTGGCATTCGCCTTGCCAATTTCGCTGTCGAGTCGCGCGACTTCTTTGCTCAGGCGTTCCCGCTCTGCGGCGATATCGATCTCGACCTTCAGCATCAGGCGCACGCTACCGACGACCGATACCGGTGCGGGAGATTCCGGCAGGCTTTCTACCACCTGAACTTCGGACAGCTTTGCCAGCGCCTGCAAATAGGGCGCGAAGCTTTGTAAGCGCGAATGATCGCCACCGCCCAAGAACAGTGGCACCTTTTGTGCGGGCGACAACTGCATCTCGCCGCGCAGATTGCGGCAGGCATCGGTGAGTGCTTTCAGCTCTGTCATCCAGCCTTCGGCCTTGTCATCGAGCTTTTTCAGGTTTGGCTCGGGATAGGCTTGCCGCATGATGGAATCGCCGCCCGGGTTGAGCTTGCGACCAGAGAGCGGTGCGACGGTTTGCCATAGCTGCTCGGTGATGAAGGGGATGATCGGATGCGCAAGGCGCAATACCGTCTCCAGCACGCGCAGAAGGGTGCGGCGGGTTGCGCGTTGTTGAGACTCGGTACCCTGTTGAATCTGCACTTTCGCGACTTCGAGATACCAGTCGCAATACTCATCCCAAATGAATTTGTAAATGGCAGATGCGATATTGTCGAAGCGGTATTCGGCAAAGCCTTTTTCCACCTCCGCCTCGGTGCGCTGCAGCAGCGAGACGATCCAGCGGTCGGCTTGCGAGAAATCCAGATAGCTGCCGGTTGCACAGGCCTCCGCGCCATGCTCTTCAAGACCGCAATCCTTGCCCTCAGTATTCATCAGCACGAAGCGGGTCGCATTCCACAGCTTGTTGCAGAAATTGCGATAGCCCTCGCAGCGGCTGAGATCGAAATTAATGTTTCGTCCCAGCGATGCATAGCTCGCCATCGTGAAGCGCAGTGCGTCGGTGCCATAGGCGGGTATGCCGCTGCCAAATTCCTTGCGCGTGGCTTTGGCGATGCTTTCCGCTTGCTTGGGGTTCATCAGGCCGGTGGTGCGTTTGGTTACTAGCGCTTCCACATCAATGCCATCGATGAGATCGATGGGATCCAGCGTATTGCCCTTGGACTTGGACATCTTCTGGCCTTGCGCATCGCGCACCAGACCGTGCACATAGACAGTATTGAACGGGACCTTGGCGGTGAAGTGGCAAGTCATCATGACCATCCGCGCGACCCAGAAGAAAATAATGTCAAAACCCGTGACCAGTACCGAAGAAGGCAGGAAGAGCTGGTAGTCTGGCGTTTGCTCTGGCCAGCCGAGCGACGAGAAAGGCACCAGCGCCGAGGAGAACCAGGTATCGAGCACATCGGCATCGCGCGAGAGTTTGCCTGAGTGACCCGCCGCTTTCGCCTTTGCTTGTGCCTCGGCCTCATCACGTGCCACATAGATGTGGCCGGCGTCGTCATACCAGGCCGGGATCTGATGCCCCCACCACAGCTGGCGTGAGATACACCAGTCCTGAATATTGTTCAGCCACTGGTTATACGTCGTGACCCAGTTCTCGGGCACGAACTTGATCTCACCAGTCGACACTTTTTCCAGTGCGACTTCAGCAATCGATTTGCCGGGGAAATGTGTGCCCTCGGGGGCCGGCTTGCTCATGGCGACAAACCATTGGTCTGTCAGCATCGGCTCGATGACCACCCCGGTACGGTCGCCACGCGGCACCATCAGTTTGTGGGGCTTGACTAGTTCCAGCAAACCTTGCGCATCGAGATCGGCAACGATCTGCTTGCGTGCCGCGAAGCGATCCATGCCCTGATACGCAGCAGGGCCGTTCTCATTGATCTTTGCATCCAGCGTGAAGATGCTGATCTGTGCCAGACCATGGCGCTGACCGACCGCGTAATCGTTGAAGTCATGTGCCGGCGTGATTTTTACGCAGCCGGTACCGAATTCTTTGTCGACATAGCTGTCTGCGATTACCGGGATCTCACGATCTGTCAGTGGCAGTTTCAGCAGCTTGCCGACCAAGTGCTGATATCGCTCATCGGTCGGATCGACCGCCACAGCGACATCACCCAGCAGGGTCTCGGGGCGCGTCGTGGCGACCGTCAGGTGGCCGCTGCCATCCGTCAGCGGATAACGAATGTGCCACATGCTGCCGTCTTCTTCCTCCGATACCACTTCGAGGTCAGACACCGCAGTGCCGAGTACCGGATCCCAGTTGACCAGCCGCTTGCCGCGATAGATCAGTCCCTGCTCGTACAGCCGGACGAAGACTTCAGTGACCGCCTTGGACATTTTTTCATCCATGGTGAAGTATTCGCGGCTCCAGTCGGTTGATGCACCGAGCCGGCGCATCTGACCAGTAATGGTCGAGCCGGAGTGCTCTTTCCACTCCCAGACTTTTTCCAGAAATTTTTCGCGGCCGAGATCATGGCGCGAGATCTTTTGCGCATCCAGTTGGCGCTCAACGACGATTTGTGTCGCGATACCGGCATGATCGGTACCCGGTATCCACGCCGTGTTATGTCCGCGCATGCGGTAGTAGCGCGTCAGCCCGTCCATGATGGTCTGATTGAACGCATGCCCCATGTGCAGCGTGCCGGTCACATTCGGCGGCGGCAGCTGGATGGAGAACGAGGGCTTGTCATCATCCAGCGTGGCGGTGAAGCACCCGCGCTTTTCCCACTCGGCGCGCCACTGTTGTTCGATCTCGGTCGGCTCAAAGGCCTTGGCTAATTCCATGATTCTGCGCGGATTCCGGTCAATTTTTCAAAGCTCGCATTATAAGCGGTGTGCCTGCCAGCCATTGCGCAAAGGCGTTAATTGAACTTGGGACCGGTAGCCGCCCATCTGAGCCGATATGCGAGGGGTAGCAGATACCTAGCCTGTCGAACAATTTCAACGATCCACGGATACAAGCCGGAGGCGTTGCCACAGAGCTTCGTGCTCTGCGGGCGGTTGACTGTGAACTGCAAAGCGCTCCCCATAAACTAACCGAAGGATCTTTAATGAGCGTCGCTTCTCCACATGTGTCGAAAAAAAAGTATACGGTTATTACAAACAAAAAAAATGACCAGACCGAGAAAACAGAAAGCAAGAATGAGAAAAAAGAGCAGCTACCTGCGATGAAAACCTATGCTCAGTCGTCAGAGCATTCTCAAATAAATGACGAATGGCGAAGCGAGAAGATATCATCCGTCGCCAACGATCAAGGGCACGACGGCGCAGCATCCGAAAGTGAGGCCAGAAGCCTCACCACCAACCCTACCCCCACGACCCTCACAGCGACAACCACCACGACGACGACTACGACGAATACAACGACGAACACAACGACCACGACCACGGCGCCACAAAAACCTGTGACTAGATTACAGTCGATCGATACGGAAGATCCTGCGAGTTATGAAAGCGATACGGAGTCTCGCGTTGACTTCTCTTCGCTTGATTCGGAGGAGAGTTTTGCTCTATTCAAGAATTTTCTGGCCGATACCGAGAGAAACAAACTCACCATCAGCTACCAGACCAAAGAGGGGATGCGCAATTTACAGAATTGCTTGTTTGCTTGTGCGACGGGGAATGTTACAGCAGTGCCAAATAAGGAAATTCACGTCGAGATGGGCGTCAGACTTGACTACGACACGATCAATCTGTTGAGCGAGCTAGTTTTTTCTATGGGTCAAAGTGGCTTGGTCAACCAGATCTCGCTGAAAGGCGATGATGTGCTGCGGACTCATCCGCGCATGAAGTATCTGCTGGAGAAAAATCCTAATATACAGACCTTGCAAATCTCGGGAGTGAAGTCCGATACGGTCTGTCAGACTTTCAAAATCTGGACCGAGTATGAGCACGTGCCGTCGATAAAAATGACATCGGGGCTCAAGATACGCCGACTCTGTTTTGCAGCCTTGAAAATTTCCGATGCCGCCGTATTCGGCTCGGCGCTCAGGGATTTGATTGCAAAAACGCCAAACATCAAGACAGTGGATTTTTCGCAAACCCCTCTGTCGGCAGAGCAAAAGGAAACCCTGCGCTTCCAGCTCGAACCCCTCGGACGCCCTGATTTGTTGGAGTTCTGATACCTGCCCACGCGGCATGAACCGCATCGGTCTTCATGCCGCGATGTCGCGTCATTGAACAGGCTATAATCGATCCCGCAGTCTCTATGGCTGCACCGCTAGGGGTCCCGGCGCGCGCCGGGTGAGAGATACCCTTGAACCTGATCTGGATAATGCCAGCGTAGGGAAGCGATGTCCGGGACTCTGCCCTTTTTCCCAGCCGCTTCCTTCGCTGCACTGAGCAAAGGAAGCCCATGAACGCCAATCCGCAGTTCCTCGCCGCCACCGCCACGGTGGACGAAGCCGCGATCCAGCCGCTGCCGAACTCGCGCAAGATGTATGTGCAGGGCTCGCGTCCCGATATCCGCGTGCCGATGCGCGAGATCAGCCAAAGTGACACCCCGGCTTCATTCGGTGCCGAGAAGAATCCCCCAGTCTTTGTCTATGACACCTCCGGCCCTTATACAGATCCTGCGGCAAAGATCGATATTCGTTCCGGCTTGCCCGCGCTGCGCGGGGCGTGGATCGCCGAACGCAACGACACGGAAGAACTCGCAGGCCCTACCTCGGCCTATGGCATCGAGCGCCTGAATGATCCCAAGCTCGCCGAGCTGCGCTTCAATCTGCATCGCAAGCCACGCCGCGCCAAGGCAGGCAAGAACGTCACGCAGATGCATTACGCGCGTCAGGGCATTATCACGCCCGAGATGGAGTTCATCGCGATTCGCGAGAACCTGCGCCGCAAAGAGTATCTCGAGAGCCTCAAGGCTTCCGGCCCGAATGGTGCACGGCTGGCCGAGCTGATCGGCCGTCAGCATCGCGGGCAGTCCTTCGGCGCAGCGATTCCTGAAGAGATCACGCCGGAATTTGTGCGCAGTGAAGTCGCGCGTGGTCGTGCCATCATCCCTAACAATATCAACCACCCCGAAAGCGAGCCGATGATCATCGGCCGCAACTTCCTGGTGAAAATCAATGCGAATATCGGGAATTCAGCGGTGACCTCGTCGATTGGCGAAGAAGTCGAGAAGATGACCTGGTCGATTCGCTGGGGTGGCGACACGGTGATGGACCTGTCCACCGGCAAGCACATTCACGAAACCCGCGAATGGATCATCCGCAATTCGCCGGTGCCAATCGGTACCGTGCCCATTTATCAGGCACTGGAAAAGGTAAATGGCAAGGCTGAAGACCTGACCTGGGACATCTTCCGCGATACGCTGATCGAGCAAGCCGAGCAGGGCGTGGATTACTTCACTATCCATGCAGGCGTGCTGCTGCGCTATGTGCCGCTGACTGCCAAGCGCATGACGGGCATTGTCTCGCGCGGCGGTTCCATCATGGCCAAATGGTGCCTGGCGCATCACAAGGAATCTTTTCTGTACGAGCATTTCGAAGAGATCTGCGAGATCATGAAAGCCTATGACGTCGCATTCTCGCTGGGTGACGGCCTGCGCCCCGGCTCGATCTATGACGCGAACGATGAAGCCCAGCTCGGTGAGCTCAAGACGCTCGGTGAGCTCACGCAGATCGCCTGGAAGCATGATGTGCAGGTGATGATCGAAGGCCCTGGTCATGTGCCAATGCACATGATCAAAGAGAACATGGACCTGCAGCTGGAGCAGTGCCATGAAGCGCCGTTTTATACGCTGGGTCCGCTCACTACCGATATCGCACCTGGCTACGATCACATCACCTCGGGCATCGGTGCTGCTCAGATTGGGTGGTATGGCACCGCGATGCTCTGCTATGTGACACCGAAAGAACATCTCGGCCTGCCGAACAAGACCGATGTGAAGGACGGCATCATCACCTACAAGATCGCCGCGCATGCAGCCGATCTCGCTAAAGGCCATCCCGGCGCACAAGTGCGCGACAACGCGCTGTCCAAGGCGCGCTTTGAGTTCCGCTGGGAAGATCAGTTCAATCTGGGTCTCGACCCCGACAAGGCACGTGAATTCCATGACGAGACGCTGCCGAAAGACTCTGCCAAAGTCGCGCATTTCTGCTCGATGTGTGGACCGCATTTTTGTTCGATGAAGATCACGCAGGAAGTGCGCGATTACGCAGAAAAACAAGGAATCAGCGAGATCGAGGCATTGAAGCAGGGCATGGAAGTCAAGGCCGTCGAGTTCGTGAAGACGGGTGCTGAGCTGTATCGCAAACAGTGATCATGGCCGCGACGATTTCCATTGAGCTCAATGGCGAAGCACGTACCGTGTCGGACAGCGACAGTGTGCAAGATCTGGTCGATGCTTTGTCGCTGACCAATCAGGCGCTGGCGATTGCCGTTAATCGCGAAGTGGTGCCACGTACAAAATGGCGCGAGCATCGCTTCGTCAGTGGTGACAAGGTGGATGTGGTGCGTGCGATTGGGGGAGGATGATTACCTGCCTGTCACAGCCTGTTGGAAGACGCTGGATTCCGGCTTGCGCCGGAATGACGATTCAAAAGCCGTCGGCCCGTAACACTGTCATCCCGGCCCAAGCCGGGATCCCGTGCCTTTAATCAAGGAACACATGATGAAACTGAATGACCTGAACCAAGAAGCGGGCCTGACTATCGCCGGCAAAACTTATCGCTCCCGATTACTGGTCGGCAGTGGCAAGTACAAAGACCTCGATGAAACTCGCCTTGCCACCGAAGCCAGCGGCGCAGAGATCATCACCGTCGCGATCCGCCGTGTGAACATCGGTCAGGATCCGAATGCGCCCAGCCTGCTAGATGCGGTGCCGCCAACGAAGTACACGATCCTGCCCAACACCGCGGGCTGTTACAACGCAAAAGATGCGATCTACACTTTGCAGCTGGCCCGTGAACTACTGAATGGCCACAAACTGGTGAAGCTCGAGGTACTGGGTGATGAAAAGACCTTGTTCCCGAATATGCCGGAGACGCTGAAGGCCGCTGAAACGCTGGTGAAGGATGGCTTCGACGTGATGGTCTACTGCAGCGACGATCCGATACAGGCAAAGATGCTGGAAGAGATAGGCTGTTGCGCGGTGATGCCGCTGGCCTCGCTGATCGGATCAGGCATGGGTATTCTGAATCCATGGAACCTCTCGCTTATTATCGAGCAGGCCAAGGTACCGGTACTGGTCGATGCGGGTGTGGGTACCGCGTCCGATGCAGCGATTGCGATGGAACTGGGCTGCGATGGTGTGCTGATGAACACCGCGATTGCAGGTGCCAACGATCCGATCCGGATGGCGCGCGCGATGAAATTGGCCGTCGAAGCAGGGCGCGATGCCTATTTGGCCGGTCGCATACCGCGCCGCTTTGCGGCTTCGCCTTCGTCGCCGATGGCCGGCCGGGTCGCATGAACAAGCCCTGCGTGCTGGTGTTCGCCGGACTGGATCCCAGCGGCGGCGCCGGCATACAGGCGGATATCGAAGCGATTACTGCGATGGGCGCGCATGCGCTGGCTGTCATTACCACGCTCACCGTACAAGATAACGACCGCGTTCATTCGATTCATCCGGTGGATGCCGGCATCTTGCGCGAGCAAACCAATGCGCTGACGAACAAGATCGACATCGCAGCGGTGAAGATAGGCATCACGGGCAGCCGGCACAACGTGGCCACGATTGCCGAAGCGATCAAGGCATTGCGTGCGAAGCAGCCGGCACTGCCCTTGGTACTGGATACCGTGCTGGCCAGCGGTCATGGCGATGCGCTGTCGCGCGAGGATGCGGTGCAGATGATTCAGCCTTTGCTGCCACTGGCGACCGTGCTGACACCCAATGTGCCGGAAGCCGAACGTTTATGCGAAGGTGAGCGCGATCTTCAGCGACAGGCGAACCGTTTGCAGTCATGGGCACCGCATGTGCTGATCAAGGGCGGGCATGCAGCAGGCGATGAAGTCATCAATGATTGGTTTCATGACGGGCAGCAGCAATCCTTTCGCTGGCCGCGACTCCCGGGTGAGTTTCATGGCACAGGATGCACGCTGGCCTCGGCCCTTGCCGCGTGTCTGGCGCTGGGGCTGCCGATGCTGGAAGCGCTACGGCGCTCGCAGGCGTATGTCCATCATTCACTACAACGCGCTTATCTGATCGCGCAGGGGCAAGCGATACCCGCGCGCGCTATTGCCAGTTTTCAGGAGAACCTATGAAAGGCTTGTATCTCGTTACTCCCGATTGGGACGATACCGATCGTTTGATAGACATCACTGAGCAGGCGCTAGATGCCGGTGCCGCGATTGTCCAGTATCGCCACAAGACGGCCAGCGAAGCCCTGCGCAGCGAACAGGGCAGCGCGCTGCTCGCGCTGTGCCGCCGTCATGCGGTGCCCTTCATTATCAATGACCATCTGTCGTTGTGCGAGCAGCTCGATGCGGATGGCTTGCATGTCGGTGGCATGGATCGGCCTGTCGCCGACATGCGTACCCGGCTGGGTGCTGACAAGATTGTTGGCGCATCCTGCTATGGTGATTTGCAGCTGGCACGTGATGCGGCGAATGCGGGTGCCAGCTATGTGGCCTTCGGCGGATTTTATCCGTCTCGTGTCAAAAAGTACGACGTCACCACGCCTGCCAATATTGTGTCTCGTGCCAAACGCGAACTCAGTCTGCCAGTTTGCGTCATTGGCGGCATGACCCCCGAGAATTCTGGTCCGCTGGTCAAGGAGGGTGCGGATATGGTGGCGGCCATCAGCAGCGTCTACCAAAGCGACACTCCAACCGAGGCAACAGCAGCGTTTGTGCAGCTGTTCAATAAGCGCTGAAAGAGTAAAAAATTGGTGTAGCGCGCTTGTCAATGACACGAGAATTTTCTTGTCCGCGAGTAGACGAATCTAACGTACCGTCCGCCAGAGATAATCGAACACCATCCGATTATCGAATGCTTAATTTTACAAATTCCCGGAACCAACAATCAGGCTTGGCAACTCACGGCTGAGTTTCAGTGATCGTTGAGAGAAAGCTGAGCTTATCGAATGATTTGTCCGATATTCGACAAATCTCGTGCAGGGAATTTCGTGTCAAACACCTTGGCGTATCTGCAAAGCCAGATGCAGACACTCGGTCCGGCGACCGAGTGGATAGAGGCACTCATTCAGGATGATGACCAGAGCTGGTCTGTGCAGACATCAGCGGGTATCCCCATCGGCGTCAGCTACGCGCCATCACCTTCGCGTCTGATCTTGTCGTCTTCGCTCGGAAGGCCTGACGAATCAGAGCGTGAGTCTGTGTACAGCGCCATGCTCTGTACCAATTTGCTCTATGCAGATCAGGCCTCGTTGCGCGTTGCCCTGACGGGCCCTGACGGTGAGCTAATGCTCATCAGCGAAGTTATCCCTGCCGACTGGACACTGTCAGACATCGCCGATGCCTTGTCCTGCTTTTCTGAAACTGTACAAAACTTCATCGACGGTCTGAATCTATCCATTGAGGACCTGATCGAAAACACACCGAATTACGACGCCACGTTGCGCGTCTGATTATTGAAAGGAGTTATCTGATGAAAGCCGCTACCCGAATACGACAGGCTGACAAGCCGAACATCGTTCATTTGGCCTCTCCCCTCAATACGGGCACGGTAGGCGAGATTTACGACGCCGTCCGGTACAAAGCGGGCAATACCATCGTTCGGGCTGGCAAAGACTCTACAGATCATTGGTATGTTTACTTGCCCAAAAAAGAAAACAAGCTGGCAGCGGCGACTTACAAGGCCGCCAGCATACAGCGTCATCGCCAGCAGATGCAAGATTTGCTGCTTGAGTCAAGCAATGCTTTCAATAACAAAGATTGGGTAGGCGTTGAGCAAAGAAAAATGATCATGATGCTGCGACATCAAGTCATGAAAAAAGATATTGCGCATGCTGATTTCAGCGCAAGAGAAGTGGCGACCACACTCAAACCGTTAAGTAATCAGGTTCGTTCCAGAAAAAGACTGGAGAAGACGTCTGCGCTCAGAGCGTCGGCTAGCCCTATGCTCAAAAGTCGTAAAGATTATCTGAAACAATTCCTCCACATGAGTGATTCAGATCTTCGAATTATGAGTCAGGCACTGTTTCCGACTGAAAAAACGATTTCTTTTAAAGAGAAAAAACTTGTTCTGAATAGTATGTTCACTTTGATCACAGACTATTTGAACAATGAGGGTAATGGACAAACACTGGCTGATCTGGTTCGTCGTCATCCGCAAAAAGATTTGTTGTTAAAATTTTCCAAGGCTTGGACAGACCACGTCAAAACACCGCATTCAGGAAGGCATGGAAATCTATTGGTCGTGTTCAGCTGGCAAAAAACTATGACCTCCATCTGTCACACCATTATGGAGGCTGCATCCCAACCAACAACAAATACGTCTGAATTCACCAGTCCTGAACGTTCCAAGGTGTTGGAGACCATGATGCGCAGATCGCACAGAATCATGGATGGAGAAGAGCCTGAGTCTCCGACGAAATTTCCCTCATTGCCAGTCACGCCGATAGCGTCTGCAGCTGCCATTCCCATCGTCGTCGATTCCCCCGCGAGCGACACAGCGTCGCTACAGACCATTGGCAAATTCGCGCTTGCCCACGATGTTGATGACGAGGCGCTGCATTTCTTCAATCAACCGGGAGTTACTGCTCTGCCAACACTCGCAGACTCACTTC
>JACCDI011065719.1_pt1 | contig 14000 bp, 18 predicted proteins | sample 7442791 | NCBI WGS metagenome assembly JACCDI01 (sample SAMN15323434, study PRJNA562643) | freshwater metagenome | isolation source: river surface water | place: USA:Blue River Watershed | collected 2017-08-15 | reverse complement strand
CTTGATTGGCAAGGTGGTCAGCGACAAGCGCGCCAAGACCGTGACCGTGCTGGTGGAGCGTCGTGTGAAACACGCCCTCTACGGCAAGATCGTGGCCAAGTCGAGCAAATACCATGCTCACGACGAAAAGGGTGAATTTCACCTGGGCGACGTGATCGAAATCACTGAAAGCAAGCCGATTTCGAAGACCAAGAACTGGGTCGCTACGCGCCTGGTTGAAAAGGCTGCTGCTGTTTAAGCCCAAAAGCTTTAACGCAAGCAAACTTCTCGAAAACGACCCACAATTGTGGGTCGTTTTTTTTTAACTGGCCCCTTGGGCCATCACCTGAATGGAGCTCACATGATCAAAGTTGGAGACACCCTGCCTGCTGCCACCCTGATGGAATACGTCGAAGTCGAAGGCAATGGCTGCAGCATCGGCCCTAACCCCGTGGACGTGGCCAAGGCCAGCGCTGGCAAGACCATCGCCTTGTTTGCTTTGCCCGGTGCATTCACACCTACATGTTCAGCCAAACACGTGCCCGGTTACGTGGAAGGTTTTGACGCCCTGCAAGCAGCAGGTGTGGACGAGATCTGGTGCGTCAGCGTCAACGATGCATTCGTCATGGGGGCATGGGCGCGTGATCAGAAAACCGGCACCAAAGTGCGCATGCTGGCCGATGGCAGCGCTGACTTCACCAAAGCCACAGGCCTGACGCTGGACCTGACCAGCCGTGGCATGGGCTTGCGCAGCAACCGCTATTCCATGCTCGTCAAAGATGGCAAAGTGGCGACCCTCAACATCGAAGGTCCTGGCAAGTTTGAAGTGAGCGATGCGGCAACCCTGCTCGCGCAAGCCAAAGCTTGATGCTGAGATGACAGAAAAAAAGGAGGCTGAAGCCTCCTTTTTTATGCGCGTCTTTCAAGGTCAATCGATCTCGACTTTGAGGTAATGGGCCCCTGCAAAGGGGTTGTGATAGTAAGGCGGAATTTCCTCGAATCCTAAGTCCTCATACAAGGCCCGAGCCGATTCCATGTCGTCCAAGGTGTCGAGCAAAACGCAGCTGTAAGCGCGGCTTCGTGCAGCATCCAAAATGGCTTCAGTGAGCTGCCTGCCCAGACGCAAACCACGAAATGAGGGGCGAACGTACAGGCGCTTCATTTCTGCTGCATTGCTGTAGTCAGAAGCATCGTGAGGCCGCAGCGCACAACAGCCTGCAACCACGCCGTCGACCCACGCCAGCAACAAAGCCCCCCGAGGATCGGCATACTCGCCTGGCAGCTCCGCCAGTTCAGCATCGAAGCCTTGAAAGTCCAAGTCCACAGGGAGTGACTGAGCGTATTCAACGAAGATGCTGCGAACCTCTGCCCAGTCGGTGGTCGATTGAGGTGCAAGCAATTGAACGGATGGCGTTTCCAAGATAGACAGCAAAAATGAAAGTGTGACCAGTGTAGCTTCTGTACCAGGCGAGCCAAAGGAGGAGGGAAAGGGTCAACTGCCCAAGCCGATCACGTACCCAACCCCAGTGGCGCAAAGCCCAAGGATAACGATGGCTCCCAGTCGAGTGGACCAGTTATCGACTGATTGGGAAAGGCCTCGAGGTAATTGTTTGTCGCCATGCCACATGGGGCCCATCAGCGACTGACCCTTGCGCCAACGGTACCAAAGGATGGCCAGAAGATGCAATGCGACCAAGGCGACGATGATCCACTTGCCCGGTGATTTGTGCCATTGGGTGGCCAATGACACCCAAACGCCAGACACCCGTGAAGACAAGGGTCCTGCGTTGGCAATCTCGTCGTCGCTCACCAGTCCTGAGCTCACCTGCAAGATCAAAATGAAGAGCATGGCGAGCACGGACCATGAGCCCATGGGGTTGTGCCCTGCCACATGGGCCAAGTCAGAGCGACCTTGCAGATACGCCCTAATGAGGCTTGGACTCAAGGGCAACCGACGCCATTGGGACCAATGGCCACCGACGATCCCCCAAACCATTCTGAAAAGCAAGAGCGTCATCACGGCATAGCCCAAACGAAAATGCCAGGTCATGGCATTGCCGCCCATCGTGCCGGTGATGAGCAGTAAAAAGACGCAGATGGCCAAGGCCCAGTGAAAAACGCGTGTGGGCAAATCCCAAATGCGAACAGTGACGGTGGAAGGGGTACTCATGCAGACCTGTTGGAAATGTGCGAGACTGAATCGAGTGTAAACACAACATTCGCCAACCCAGACCTATTGGAGACGCCATGAAAAATCTGATTCAAGTGACTGCCGCAGTGTGCATGACACTGGCCGCGAGCGTGCCAGCCCATGCGCAATTTGCCAAACCCGAAGACGCGGTCAAATACCGAAAAGCCAGCTTCACGGTGATGGGCGCGCATTTCGGTCGTTTGGGTGCCATGGCCAGTGGCCGGGCGCCTTATGACGCCAAAGCCACTGTGGAGAACGCAGACTTGGTGGCTGCATTGGCCAAATTGCCTTGGGCAGCCTTTGGCGAAGGCACAGACAAAGGCGAAACCCGAGCCAAGCCTGAAATCTGGAAGGATGCAGCCAAATTCAAGGAAGCATCGGACAAGATGCAAGCTGAAATTGGCAAACTCAATGTGGCGGCCAAAGCGGGCAATGTGGACGCGCTCAAAGCGGCCTTTGGTCCAGCTGCCGCAAGCTGCAAAGCTTGCCACGACACTTTCAGAAAAGACTGAAGCCTTTGCCTGAACGAGGCGCCATGCCCGTTCAGGATGCACTCAGCAATTGCTCGATCAGTTGGTGCAGTTCGCTGAAGTTGGGTGTGCCGACATACCGTTTGACGATCTCACCGCGTTTGTTGACCACAAACGTGGTGGGCGTCAGTTGAATCTCGCCCCAGGCCTTGGCGGCCGCCCCCGTGTTGTCAATGGCCACTTTGAAAGGCAGTTGGCGGGTTTGGGCAAAGTTCACCACATAGCTCGGTGGGTCGTAGCTCATGGCCACGGCCAGGGTTTCAAATCCCCGCTCCTTGAATTTGTTGTGGGTGGCGATCAATTCGGGCATTTCGGCCACACAAGTGGTGCAGCTGGTGGCCCAGAAATTCACCAAAAATACTTTGCCTTGCAATTGCGACGTGGAGATTTTCGAGCCATCGAGCAAAACGTATGAAGATTCGGGCGCGCGGTCTGAAGCGCAAGCGCTCAGCAGGCTGACCAGAGTCAAGGCGCTCAGCCAAAAGCACAAGCGGTTTGAAAAAAGCCGCCAATTCCGTGAAAAGTTCAATTGCATCATCGCCAAGAGTTTAAGGCCAAGGGCATGGCCGTGAACCCTTGGGGCATTGCGTCATGAGGTCAGACGTGGGCCCGTTGCGCTGAGCACCGCCAGCTCAGCGCGTGCAGTCCATCAGCAAACGGGTCAGCTCCTCGGGGGCGCTGACCATGGGGTCGTGGCCGGTGTGCATGTCCAAAACCCGTGAGCCGGGCAGCCAATGGCCGTCCCAAAACTGCGGATCCAGCATGCGTTGCCGGCTGACATCGATCGTGGCCAAGGGTGGCTGTGTGCAGTTGATGAAGGTGCGCGCCACTGACGCCACCCTCTGGGGGTCAAAGTTCAGCACCTGCGCATAGGGGCCGCCCGGATGCCGGGTTTGGCGCCGAGCGACCCACGCGTGGTCAACACCGGACAAGCCGAAAACAGCCGGATCGGGTGCAGGGAAACTGTGCAAAGGGTCTGCCTGAGATGCAGCCATGCGTGCCGCGCGGGTTTCAGGTGCATGGGTGCTGCTCCAGCTTTCGCCAGGCGCAGGCAAAACAGCATCCAAATAGACCAGATGACGAAGGCGCTCGGGTCGGCGGTCTGCCACGGCGGTGCCAATCATGCCGGCATAGGAGTGCACCACCAAGACCACACCGTCCATTTCCTCGGCATCCATGGCCGACATCACATCTTGGATATGCGTCTCCAAGTCAATGCCCGGACGAAGCAAATGCGAGCGCTCGCCTACCCCTGTCAAAGTGACGGCATGGGCGCGGTGCCCTGCTTGAATCAAAGGCGTCAACACCCGCTGCCAGCACCAAGCGCCATGCCAGGCGCCATGGACCAGAAGGAAGTGGGCCATCAAATCACCCCTTTGCCGCGCAAGGGCCCCAGCTGTTCGGTCGACCAGCCCAGCACTTCGGTCAGCACTTCTTGGGTGTGTTGGCCCAGCATGGGCGGCGGCAAGTCTTGGCGCACCGGGGTGCGGCTCATCTTGATGGGGCTGGACACCAAGCGCAAATCGGGTTTGACGGGGTGAACCCAGTCGGTGACCATGCCTCGTTCGCGCACCTGCGGGTCTTCAAACACCTCACCCAAGTGGTTGATCGCGCCACAAGGGACTTTGGCGGCTTCCAGCGCGGGCAACCATTGGGCTTTGGTGCGGGTGAGCATGATGGCTTCCAGCAGGGGCACCAACTCGGCGCGGTGACGCACCCTGTCCGCATTCAAGGCATACCGCGGGTCTTGCGCGATGTCGGCGCGACCTGCGACCGCACAGAATTTGGCGAATTGACCGTCGTTGCCCACAGCCAGAATCAGGTGGTCACGTGTACCTGGTGCGGAGCCTTCAGGGGCTTGCACTTCAAACACTTGGTAAGGCACGATGTTTTGGTGGGCGTTGCCAGCGCGGCCCGGCACCTTGCCACTGACCAGGTAGTTGGAGCCCAGATTGGCCAGCATCGCCACTTGGGTGTCGAGCAAGGCCATGTCCACGTGCTGGCCTTCGCCCGTGCGCTCGGCGTGGCGCAGGGCTGCCAAGATGGAAACCGTGGCGTACATGCCGGTGAACAGGTCTGCCACCGCCACGCCCACCTTTTGCGGGCCGCCGCCCAGGTCATCGCGCTCGCCGGTCACACTCATCAAGCCGCCTATGCCTTGAACGGCGTAGTCGTAACCTGCACGCTCGCGGTAGGGGCCGGTCTGGCCAAAGCCGGTCACGCTGCAATACACCAGCCTTGGGTTGATGGCGCTCAGGCTGACAAAGTCCAAGCCGTAACGGGCCATGTCGCCCACTTTGAAGTTTTCAACAAACACATGGCAGTGCTTGACCAATTCGCGGATCATGGCCTGGCCTTCGGGCTGGGCGATGTCGCAGGTGACCGAGCGTTTGTTGCGGTTGGCGCCCAAGTAGTACGCGGCTTCGGCCGTGTCTTGCCCTTGGGCGTCTTTCAAGAAGGGCGGCCCCCAGCTGCGGGTGTCGTCGCCACTGCCGGGGCGTTCGATCTTGATCACGTCGGCGCCAAGGTCGGCCAACGTTTGTGTACACCAAGGGCCTGCCAATACGCGGGACAGGTCGAGAACGCGGATGCCATCGAGTGAATTCATGGGGCCATTGTCGCGAAAAACCAAGACCGCGGCTGATCAGGATAATCACCCCATGCGAATCCATTCCAAGGCTCTGGTGGCCAGCCTGTCCGGCGTTCTCTTGTTGGGCGCTTGCAGCCCAGATCAAAACTGGCGCGAAGTCGGCTTTGAGGGGGCTGCCCTCAAAGCGCAACTGCCTTGCAAACCGGACCGCACCACCCGGTCTGTGCCCCTGGGGGGGGGGCCGGTGGATTTGCAGGTGGCCGGTTGTGAAAGTGGGAGTGCCATGGTGGCCGTGATGACCGCGCCGCTGCCCGCTGGGGCCGATGCACAAGCCATCTTGGCCGGTTGGCAGCAGGCAACACTCAGCCATGCGGGTGTGGCGCAACCTTTGTCCGCCAAACAGCAACAAGCCTGGTCGCGGCCTGGTTTCTTGCCACTGGCCAGTGCGTCTCGGGTGCAGGCCTCAGGCCAAAGTCCCGATGGTCAGGCGGTGAATTTGCAGGCGGTTTGGGGTGCTGTGGCCGAAGGTGACCATGTGCGCGTGGTGCATGCCGTGGTGTACGACCGGCGCGATTCGTCTGAATTGGCCACAACATTGTTTGATGGGATTCGTCCATGAGCACGCAGACACATGCAGAACATTTGCCACGCCGCATGGCGGTGGTGGTCTTTTTGGCCTTCGCCTTGGCCTATTTCTTTTCGGCCTTGGTCCGGGCCATCACGGCCACCTTGTCGCCCACGCTGACCACCGAATTCCAGCTCAATGCCCAAGATCTGGGCTTGCTGGCTGGCGGCTACTTTTTGGGTTTTTCACTGACTCAGTTGCCGCTGGGCCGTTGGCTGGACAGGCATGGCCCCAAAAAGGTCATTTTGGCTTTCCTGTCGGTGGCGGTGCTGGGTTGTCTGGCCTTTGCCAAGGCCGAGAGTTTCCAAGGCTTGCTGGCCGCCCGTGTGCTGTGCGGCATGGGCGTGAGCGCTTGCCTGATGGCCCCGTTGACCGGCTACCGGCGTTGGTTTGACGCACCCACCCAGTTGCGCACCAACTCCTGGATGCTGATGACCGGCTCCTTTGGCATGGTGGCCGCCACTTTGCCTGTGCAGTGGCTGATGCCGATCTGGGGCTGGCGCGCTTTGTTTCTGATGCTGGGCATCATGATCGCGGTGGCGATGGTGTTGATCGCGCTGTTGGTGCCTCGGTGGCAAACCGCACAAGCCCCAAGCGCCAGCACGCCGGTGGACGACGATGGCTCGTACCGCGAGATCTGGCGCAACCGATATTTCTGGCGCATGACGCCGATTGGTTTCTTCAGTTACGGCGGCATGGTGGCCATTCAAACCTTGTGGGCGGGCCCTTGGATGACACAGGTGGTCGGCTGGTCGGCCCAAGAGGCAGCGACGGGCTTGTTTGCCATCAACCTGAGCATGTTGGTGAGCTTTTGGCTGTGGGGCCTGGTCACGCCGAAACTGGCTAGGCGCGGCATCCATGCCGACCGGCTGATCGCCTGGGGCTTGCCCTTGACCTTCGCGGTGCTGGCCTATTTGATCTGGCACGGTCCGTCTTTGGGCGATGCCGCGGCGGCAACATTGGCCTTGTTTTGTGTGTGCAGCACCTTTGTGGCGCTGGCGCAGCCCGCCGTGGGCATGGCGTTTCCCTCGCATCTGGCGGGGCGGGCTTTGTCGGCCTACAACCTGGTGATTTTTGCAGGTATTTTTGTGGTGCAGTGGGGCATTGGGCTGGTGGTTGACTTTGCCCGCGCTGCTGGCCTGGACAAACCGGCCGCCTACCAAGTGGCCATGGCCGGCTTTGCGCTGTGTTCCTTTGTGTCTTGGTTGTATTTTGTGCTCAGCCGGCCCGATCAGACCCGATAATCAAACCCTCATGATCGGCATCCTCATCATCGCCCACGCACCCTTGGCCACCGCTTTGCGCGAATGTGCCTTGCACGTCTTTCCTGACTGTGCATCGGGCGTTTTGGCCATCGATGTGTTGCCCAACGATGCCCCCGAAGTCAGCCTGGCCGACGCACGCCGGGCCATGGACCAACTGGGCTGCGAAGAAGTTTTGCTGCTGAGCGACGTCTTCGGGGCCACGCCTTGTAATGTGGCGCAACAATTGAACGACAGTGTCCACACCCGCTTGGTGGCGGGTGCCAATTTGCCCATGCTGCTGCGCAGTGTGTGCTACCGGCACGAAGGTCTGGACCAATTGGTGACCCGCGCACAGGCTGGCGGCACCCAAGGCGTCATGAGCGTGGGCAGCACCGCCCCCCAAAATCAAACAGGAAAGAGACATGCCCCAAGCCACCACGACCATCAGCAATAAACTGGGCCTGCACGCCCGCGCATCGGCCAAGCTGACCAAGCTGGCGGGCAGTTTCCCTTGCGAAGTGTGGCTCAGCAAGGGCGAACGTCGCATCAATGCCAAAAGCATCATGGGCGTGATGATGCTGGCCGCAGGCCTGGGCAGCGAAGTGACGTTGGAGACGAATGGCGAGCGCGATCAGGAAGCCCTGGACGCATTGCTGGCATTGATGGCCGACAAATTTGGCGAGGGCGAATGAAGCACACCTCTTGCACGCCCCATGAGGTGAGCGCATGACCTTCAGCATCCATGGTTTGGCGGTTGCGCGGGGCATTGCCATCGGGCGTGCGGTGCTGGTCGCGTCCAGCCGGGTCGATGTGGCCCACTACTTCATCAAGCCCGACCAAGTGGCCAGCGAGATCGAGCGCCTGCGCAAAGCCCGCGACGAAGTGGTCGATGAATTGCAGCGTTTGCAAAAAGACATGCCCAAGGATGCACCGCACGAGCTGGTGGCCCTGCTCGATGTGCACCTGATGCTGCTGCAAGACGTCGAGCTCACCTCTGGGGTGCGCTTGTGGATCGAAGAGCGGCTGTACAACGCCGAATGGGCGCTGACCAGCCAGCTGGAAATCATCGCGCGCCAGTTTGACGAGATGGAAGACCCCTATCTGCGGGAGCGCAAAGCCGACATGGAGCAAGTGGCAGAGCGGGTCTTGCATTGCCTCAAAGGCACGAGCTCCTTGGTGACACAGGCCAAACGCCCCGCAAGGCCCCAGCAAGAGCTGCAATTGGGCGACACCATGGATGTGCCCTTGGTGCTGGTGGCGCATGACTTGTCCCCCGCAGAGATGTTGCAGTTCAAGCAAAGTGTGTTCGCCGGTTTTGTCACGGATGTGGGGGGCAAGACCTCACACACCGCTATTGTGGCCCGCAGCCTGGACATTCCGGCGGTGGTGGGCGCGCGCAGTGCCAGCCAGTTGGTCAAGCAAGACGACTGGGTCATCATTGACGGTGATGCCGGTGTGGTCATTGTGGACCCGTCGCCCATCATCTTGGCCGACTATGGTTTCAAACAACGACAAGGCGACCTGGAGCGTGAACGCCTGGCCCGCTTGCGTCACACGCCAGCGATCACGCTGGATGGTCAAAAAATCGAACTGTTGGCCAACATCGAGATGCCCGAAGACACCGAAGCCGCCATCAACGCGGGCGCTGTGGGTGTCGGCCTGTTCCGCAGTGAATTTTTGTTCATGGGCCGTCAGGGCAACCTGCCCGGCGAGGACGAACAATACGAGGCCTATCGCCGCGCCGTCGATGGCATGAATGGCTTGCCAGTGACGATCCGCACGGTGGACGTGGGGGCCGACAAGCCGCTGGACGAAGCCCGACACGATGCGGCGCACCTGAACCCGGCCCTGGGTTTGCGCGCCATCCGCTGGAGCCTGGCAGACCCTTCCATGTTCCTCACGCAGCTGCGTGCCATCTTGCGCGCTGCGGCGCATGGCAAAGTCAATTTGTTGATCCCCATGCTGGCCCACGGCAGCGAGATCCGTCAGACCATTGCCTTGATCGATCAGGCCAGGCAAGACCTGGACCGTCGAGGCGTGGCCTATGGCCCCGTGCACCTGGGCGCCATGATCGAAATTCCCGCAGCCGCCTTGTCCTTGCGCTTGTTCCTCAAGTACTTCGACTTCCTGTCGATCGGCACCAACGATTTGATCCAGTACACCCTGGCCATTGACCGGGCCGATGAATCGGTGGCGCACTTGTACGACCCGCTTCACCCGGCCGTGCTGCGTCTGGTGGCCGACACGATCGCCGAATGCGTCAGGCAAGGCAAAGGCGTGTCGGTGTGCGGCGAGATGGCCGGCGATGTGACCATGACCCGTTTGCTTTTGGGTTTGGGTCTGCGCAGTTTTTCGATGCACCCTTCACAGGTTTTGTCCATCAAGCACCAGGTCTTGCGCTCGGACACCGCCAAGCTGGCGCTGTGGGCCCAAGAAGTCCTGGCGTCCGATGAGCCTGCGACGCTGATGCCCGCCACGCGCTGAGGCAGTGGCTTGGCCGCCTTGGAGGTTCAGCGGTTCAGTGCTGCGTGGGCTTGCTGGTCAGCGTGGTAGCTCGAACGCACCATGGCCCCCACCGCGGCGTGCGTGAAACCCATTTCATACGCCTTGGCCTCGAACATCTTGAAAGTGTCGGGGTGCACGTAGCGGCGCACGGGCAGGTGGCTGTTGCTGGGGGCCAGGTATTGGCCAATGGTCAGCATCTCGATGTTGTGCGCGCGCATGTCGCGCATGACCTCCAGAATTTCTTCGTCGGTTTCGCCCAAGCCCACCATCAGGCCGCTCTTGGTGGGCACCTTCGGGAACAAGGCCTTGAATTTTTTCAACAGGTTCAGTGAGAACTGGTAGTCCGAGCCGGGGCGTGCTTCTTTGTACAGGCGTGGCACGGTTTCCATGTTGTGGTTCATCACATCGGGTGGCGCGGCTTTGAGGATTTCAAGCGCGCGGTCATCGCGGCCGCGGAAGTCAGGCACCAGCACTTCGATCTGGGTGGTGGGTGACAGCTCGCGTGTCTTGCGAATGCATTCCACAAAATGGCCTGCACCGCCATCGCGCAGGTCATCACGGTCGACACTGGTGATGACCACGTACTGCAGTTTGAGCTGCGCAATGGTCTTGGCCAGGTTGTCGGGCTCGTTCACATCCAGTGGGTCAGGGCGGCCATGGCCCACGTCGCAAAATGGGCAGCGGCGGGTGCATTTGTCGCCCATGATCATGAAAGTGGCTGTGCCCTTGCCAAAGCATTCGCCGATGTTGGGGCAACTGGCTTCTTCGCACACCGTGACCAGCTTGTTGGCGCGCAACACGTCTTTGATTTCATAAAAACGTGTGGTCGGGGAGCCGGCCTTGACGCGGATCCACTCCGGCTTTTTGAGCACTTCGGCCTGTTCGACCTTGACCGGGATGCGTGAGAGCTTGGCGGCGGCTTTTTGCTTGGCCAGAGGGTCGTAGTTTTCAACGCTTTGTGCTTCGCGCACCACGTTGCGATCGGTCGGGTTGTTGCTCATCAGGGTCTTTCGGTCATGGCTTTTGCGTTGCGCGCAAAGCCGATGGTCATAAACGGGCGGCCAGCTGCTGGGCCAGCACTTGGGCTGCTTCATTCCAAGTCGTTTGAATACCGATTGTAGAAAGATCTACGGTTTTAAGTCCTGCATACCCGCAGGGGTTGATGCGGTCAAAGGGCTCCAGGTCCATGGCCACGTTCAGTGCGGCGCCGTGGTAAGTGCAGTGCCGGCTGACTTTGATGCCCAAAGCGCTGATCTTGCCCAGGCCTTTGAAGGGGTCGCTGGGCAGGGCCGGGCCAACCAATGCGGCATGGCTAAACGGGTCGTCCAGGCGCACATAAATGCCAGGAGCGCCCGCCACCCGGTGCCCGGTCACTCCGAAGTGCCCTAGCGTGCGGATGACCGACTCTTCGAGTTTGTAGACGTATTCCTTGACGTAGTAGCCCGCGTTTTGCAGGTTGACCAAGGGGTAAGCCATCACCTGCCCGGGCCCATGAAAGGTCACCTGGCCGCCCCGATTGGTTTGCACCACAGGGATGTCGCCAGGCATCAAGAGATGTGAAGCTTGGCCCGCTAAGCCTTGGGTGAACACAGGGGGGTGCTCGCACACCCACAGTTCATTGGGCGTGTCGGTTTGCCGCTGCGCCGTGAAAGCCTGCATGGCCTCGTACGTCGGCAAGTAGTCCACAAGCCCTAGGTTGCGCACGAGCATGGTCAAAGGACGATTTTCACCATGGGGTGGCCGGTCAAAGCGCGGTACAAATCGTCGAGCTGCTCCCGGCTGGTGGCGGTGATGTTGAGCGTCACGCCCAAGTAGTTGCCGCCCTTGCTGGGGCGCAGTTCCATCGTGGAAGCATCAAAGCCGGGGTCAAACTGCAAAGCCACTTGCACCATGGCTTCGGCAAAACCGTCGACCATGGCGCCCATGACCTTGATGGGGAAGATCGAGGGGTATTCGATCAGGCTGTCCTTGCGCGGGTCGATGCCTTCAGGGGGGGTGATGGATGCACTCATGAAAATCCTGTGAACGTTTGGCGCTCAGCGCCAGATGAGGACGGTCGCCACGGCCAACCAACCCAAGGCGAAATTGGTCAACACCAAGGGGTGTATTTGACCGAGGGCTTTGCCCGCGGTGGGCCAATCGGCGGCCAAGACGGCCGCTTTCAGACGGCGAAAAGGCGCAAACCAGATGTGGGCAAAAACAACGCACATCAAGACGCCGATGCCCGACATGGCATGCCAGCCTTTGGGGGCGAGTTTCATGTCGGCACCCGACAGCATCCAAAAACCAGAAGCCAACAGCACCGCAATGCTGAGCCAGACCATCACGAAAAAACGAGACAACACGTCGGCCATCAACGGCAAACGTTCGGGTGGCGACAGGCGGGCCATCGCCACTGGGCGAAGCGCCAAGATAACCAAGGCCATGCCACCGAGCCAGATGACACCGGCGCTGAGGTGGAAAAATTTGAGCCATTCGTACATGGAAACTCCTGGTCAGGGCAAAAAGTAGCCGGCTGTTACAGCCGTAAAAACAAGGATTGTCGCTCTTGTCGGCGCAAAATTTTGACAAGAGTCCGACCAAACACGCGGGAATTGGGTGGTCAGGCGGGGGTTTCTACGTATAATCGAAGGCTTTGCGGGATTTGCCGTGTACGTAACCTCGGTGTAATTTGAGATGGTGAAAATCTCCTCAGACCCTCGGCCGAGCACAGAAACAGTGCAAACCCACAGCGTTTTGGCCGATGGCAACAGCGCTGATCTTGCAAATGAAGACCTTGAGTCCGATTTCAAGCCCCTGACGGCCGAACAGGCGCAGGCTTGGCGGCAACAACACCCGATGGCATCGCCTTGGCGTGTTTTGTGGCTCCAAGTGCTGGTGGGTGGTTTGATCGCCGTGCTGACCGGTTGGTTCAGCGGCCAGTTTCGACTGGCGGCATCGGTGGCTTGGGGTGCAGTGGCGGTGGTGATTCCTGCCGTCGTGTTTGTCAGGGCTTTGTCCCGACAAATGCGCATGCGACAAGCGGGCTCTGCTTTGGTGGGGTTGTTTGTCTGGGAATTGGTCAAGATCGTCTTGACGGTGGCGTTGCTTCTGGTGGCGCCCAAAGTGGTTTCTGATTTGAGCTGGCTTGCCCTGGTGGCCGGCTTCGTGGTGACGATGAAGGTGTATTGGCTGGCCATGGCGCTGGGCTGGATGCAACGGAAATCGAGGCCGAATTGATTTGATGAACTGATTGGTGATTTATGTCTGCTGAACACGCTGGCGCACATGCCCCGACGGCTGGAGAGTACATCCAGCATCACTTGCAACACCTGCAAATGAACTTCTCGTTTGAAGGCGTGAAGCAAACAAGCATTGTTGACTTCAGTCTGTTCAACCTCGACTCCGTGGTGTTTTCCTTGGTGTTGGGTGTGGTGGGTTGCTTGGTTCTGTGGGCCGCAGCCCGCAAAGCAACCTCTGGCGTTCCCGGACGTTTCCAAGCGGCTGTCGAAATCTTGTCCGAAATGGTGGAAAACCAGGCCAAGGGCGTGATCCACAACGCCAAGAGCCGCAAGTTGATTTCCCCATTGGCCCTGACTGTTTCCGTCTGGATTTTCCTGATGAACGCCATGGACATGCTGCCCGTGGACCTGATTCCAGCGGCCTGGCACAGTGCCGGTCCTGCTTTGGGCTTCAAGGACTACATGCGCGTCGTGCCTACGGCTGACTTGTCTTCGACATTGGGGCTGTCTTGCTCTGTGCTGTTCATCTGCTTGGTCTACAACATCAAGATCAAAGGTTTGGGCGGCTGGGCGCACGAGTTGATTGCTGCGCCCTTTGGTGACCACTGGGCTCTGTATCCGATTAACTTCTTGATGCAGATGATTGAATATTTGGCCAAGACGGTCTCGCATGGCATGCGACTGTTTGGCAACATGTTTGCGGGTGAGTTGGTGTTCATGTTGATTGCCCTCATGGGTGGCGGCTGGGCATTGTCGGCAACTGGCGTTGGTTTGGCCGTTGGTCACATCATCGCTGGTACCGTGTGGACACTGTTCCACATCCTGGTCATCACCTTGCAAGCCTTCATCTTTATGATGTTGACGCTGATCTACACAGGTCAAGCGCACGACGCACATTGATGACACTTTTTCTCTCGTTTTTTGTTTCTTTTTTCCACTAACTTTTAGGAGCTTCTCATGGAAAACATTCTCGGCCTGGTGGCATTGGCTTGCGGTTTGATCGTTGGTCTGGTTGCTATCGGCGCTTCCATTGGTATCGCTTTGATGGGCGGTAAATTCCTCGAGTCTTCAGCTCGACAACCTGAGTTGATTAACGAACTGCAAACCAAGATGTT
>JACCDI011951503.1_pt1 | contig 14004 bp, 14 predicted proteins | sample 7442791 | NCBI WGS metagenome assembly JACCDI01 (sample SAMN15323434, study PRJNA562643) | freshwater metagenome | isolation source: river surface water | place: USA:Blue River Watershed | collected 2017-08-15 | reverse complement strand
GATGATGATGATGATGAAGAAGAAGAGAGAGAGGAAAATGTTGACCCAGTTGGTTCAGCCAAAACAGGGAAGCTACGCCTCCTTCCAGCCACTCCCAACGATCCCAACACTTTTGCGGTTTCGATTTCTACTTCTTCTTCAGATGCACCCAACAACCGAAGGGCCTTGGCGCGCTTGAGCCTGGAGGACGCATATCCAAGTACTCTTTCGGCTTTATCAGGGTCATTTGGTGCGTTTGGAATATGATGGAGAATTGATTCAGCAAGTTTCACGTCATCTTCGCTGACTCCGAGTTTTTTCAAGCCCTTCGATCGATTGACACGAATTGCCGGAAGTGTTTTTGTAGCAATCATTGCCGAAGGCGGCGGTGGCACCGGTGGGTAGAGAGCCGAAGAAGGGTGGGGTGATGGAGGATCCATTTTGTTTGTTAAATTCTAAACACTGTCCATTGAATGCTTTGTTTCGATTCATTTTTAATTACATTGTTCTCGAAAGTTTTAGGGATTTAAAACTCGAAAAATATCTATTGGATTACATTCACTGCAATACAGTTTTCCATCACGCTCAAATATTGCAAAATTTGGACAAGGGCCTGTGCGTATCGGAAATTCGTTCCACCAAGTATGAAGAAAGTTTTTGTTGCAACACATGTCTAAATGCGGTGGGGGGTTCCACCTCATTTCCATCGAGCTCGGGTTGAAATAGTAAGGAAAATTATGTGCGTCACGGAGCAAAATCCATTCGTCTCTAGCAGGGATGTCAAATATACCCATTGCCCTTGGTTTCAACCAGTTGGATTCTCCCGTCTTAACATTTGTGTAAAAAAAGGCGTGGTGGATGGGATCAAAATTCTTTTCAAATGCTTCCAAGCACAAAAGCCGCAACTTTTTCCTTGCGAGCCATTTTCTACACGCCCTCCCAACTAATGATATCGCGTGAACTTCAGACCTTGCGTCATATCTCGCTTTGGCGATTCTAGCTTGTTGCTTTGCTTCCTCTCTTTCCTTCAATTGTTCAGCCAATGCTAGATCCATCACACTGCGAAGTCGTGCTTTCTCTTCTTCACCTATTATTTCTAGAATCTCAGTTCGAGCAATTTCCTCGGCTTCTTTAGTTTCCATCGGAATGTTCCTCGCGTCTGCTCGGGCAAGAATATGGGGAATCCTTCTTTTGACCCTCTTTCTTATTGACGCTCGAATCTTCTTTTCATTGGAATTATCTGGATTTTTCAAGCAATGAATGCTATGAGCTTTTATATCATCCGCGCCTTTTGAGATTCTCAATTCCCAGTCCTTTTTCCATTCCTGGATCGAAATATCCTCAGAATTATCAGGGTTTGCATTTTTCAATTCGTCGGTATAAATTCGCCGACGCAACGTCCTTATTCTAATTTGATCCTTCGCTATCTTTGAGCTCAAGAGTTGATTGTTTTCGTGTTCATCCTTCATCGACATGTAAAAGTTCTCCAGTTGTCTTTCGTAAATTTTTCTTTCTCTAAGGAAGGATTTGCGCTGTAGATCCATTGCATGCTGGATATCTTGTTCTCTTCGTCTCTGATTGTGTAACTCTTTTGCCAGCGTCGAGGCCTTCTTTCTACGGAAAAGTGATTGTAATTTGACAAGACTCCTCTCTCCACTTTGTAACATTAGCCTCTCCTTTTCTTCCGTGTTGGCCTTACGCCATGTATCTACTAATTGCATGAGTCGTTTGAAAGCGATGCGCCTACCTAGTGCTCCTCGAATGTGGCGTTGGATCTCGATCACAGCGAATAAGTATCTCGAGCAAAGCTGTTCGAAACTATTCCTTGCAATGCATCTGCGTATGTGACTTTGAATCAATATAGCTGAACGATCGAAAGAGTTGCATCTGCTTGCTTTGAACCTTCCCAAAATCCCTCTAAAGACTCTCTGTATCTGCACTGCTGATTCCTGTTGTTGATTCCAATGTGACAACCCCATGAGTCCGCTAGCAATCATTCGATTTCTGAATTTCGTATCAACTCTTATTAGAATTGATCTCAATGAGCTTTGATACAAAGTGAAAGCTTTCCAGCGCCCGAAAGCAAACTTCCTCATGACGGAGTCGTCGCGAGCCAACTTATCATATATTGCTCTGTCTCTTCGATTGTGTTTCACAACATGTAAAAGCCGCTTATTGTAAAACTTTTGTTCCCACTTGCAAATGAACACAGGGAACTTGAGGCCTCTTCCCCATGATGACGACGACTGTTGTTTGAAAAGATGATTAATGGAATGTAACATCTTGATCAAGACATCCTTGGTTATTCTTGTCACTGTATTCGTGGATAGGCTGTAGGACGTCATCGTATGTGCCCATGCGTCATCCATGACGGACATAGCTTCTCGAACCATATCCGCACTTACCAATGGATACAGAATTGCTTCCAACCCACTCAAGTCGACCCATGCCATGGCAGAATCGTTCTCAATGCCATCATGACTAGCAATGATGGAAAAAGCCCACAGAATATGCTCTTCACAAAGCATTGTCGGATTCAACACGAAATGGAGAAAGAATAAAAATCTCCTCCAATCAAACGAACCATTACCTAGCTCGTCAAACGTGGAATACAATGAATCTAGAGCTGTTCGTTCTTGGCGAACTCGTGTAGAATAACCACATACATTTTCAATGCAAACCTCAAAGTTTGGCCTTGATATATATTTGCCACTCTCTAGTTTGAAGAATTCATCGTAGAGAGAGCGGAATAGTTTGTCTTTACGATAGCTTGAGCGGTTCTCGAAGACCAACTTTTTAAAACGCGTGGCTCCAATAACCATTTCTTCCTGGGCCGCAATTGCACGAGAAACGAATTCCGACGAATATTTCTTGATCTCAGCGCCACGATATTCTGGAGTTGCTGCAAACATGGAACATTGTAGTTGATGCCTAATATTGTACTGTGATTTCAGATTGTATATTTTTCTGCAGCACTCGGTGTTTTTCCCATCATTGGCTATACGGCTCATCGTTAAGTTGATGTTGACAACACTTATGGAGTCCTATTTATATTCAGCTATTCTTGGTGTCGAAGAAAAGGAACAAAGTTTGGTTTTCGAAAACATTCAAAAATGTGATGGTTGGATCCATTGCGGTGAAAATTCAAAACTCGAAATAAGTATTTGGTTTACCGCACTCACGATTGACTCGTTTGAAAATATTATTTTTAAAGTAATGCCATAGCTACACTGCAATGGCTTGAGTCATACCTGCATTGTAGCATGCTTGTTGAAGGGCGTGTAGTTTTTTTGCTTTGGCCCCCCAGTCGGCATAATATTGCTGCGCTTTGTTGAAATGCTGTTTGGCTATGACATCGCTGTTTATTTCTTTGAAGAACAATCCCGCCCTCTCGAAGGTAAGTGCCCTGTCCTGCAAATAAGGGATATTTTTAGAATCCATTGTAATGTCGTTGTAAATTGTTGCAGCTTTGTCAACGGCTCCTTCCATGGCTGCAGTTTCCGCCTCGATCAATAATACCATGTGCTCGCAATTTACATTTCCTGACTTCGCCCATTTGAAAAGCTTTGACTTAGCCGTGCTGGCTCGAGATGCCCAAGCTTTGTTGTTGGTTATTTTGGCTAATTGCATTGATGTGAGGCATTCGTAAAAAGTAAATCTGATCCCAGAAAAATGGCCCGGTCGGAGCTTTATAATATCAAGTGACTTTTCCAAGACACTCCCGGCCTCTTTGTATCGGTGAAATAAATAGTATAGTTCCAGGCGGCAGGTATCCAGTGTACATTTTAGCAAATTATTTCCTTTTGACAAAAACGATTTTTTGGAACGTGATATTGAAAAGGAAGAATCAGAGCAGATCATTTATGGCAGACATCAAAAAAAAACGGAGACGAATTCTTTCAACCAAAAAACTGACTCACCTTCCGCTTTTTCAAGCATTTCATTCAAATCTGTCACAAAAGTTCCTTCTAATGCAAACGGAGTTCTTGTCTTTCCTTGAAGACATTGGACGACCTGGCTGAATATTAAGTTCGATTTTCTTGTATTTCCGCTAAATTTGTATTCATCCATCCACAAGAGGAATTTATACATTTTACTTTCCACTCTATCGAGGCGCTCGCCGGAAAAGTAAGCATAGGAACACAGAAGAGAGCAATTATACCCGGCATGCTCGATCATTCCAATCTGCGTGCCAAGAGAAAATCCTTTGCTGAGTGGCTCCAAGCAATCATGAATCAGTGTTGTTCTGTGTTGGATATATCCGTAAATGAGCATTAGAAGCAGAGGCTTAAGACCCTTTGCATCAAATCTTTCTAATAGCGCCAACGAAGTTTGACACATTTCGTCGTCTCTGTTGGGAATGATATTTAATTGCGCCATGCCAGTGAATGCTTGTATCGAAGATTTGCAAACTCCATATTTTATACTCCATCGAGAAATTTTACAGCAAAGAAGAGTGAATAAATCAGGTCGACTGCCATAAGTTGTACCCAACATCTCTGCCATCACACACATGGCCTGTGGGTGTTGGAGTTAAGGCTTCGTCAGTGAAGGATGTGTTTTGATAAAGAGGAATGCGACAAAAATTCATTCAGTTGTGATCACCTTTAGCCTCCATTCATCAGTCATGTCGGGGAGGGCCAATATACTGTCTTTTGTCTGGTTTTTCATCAACCGTCGGGTTTGAAATGTTACTATTCGAACATCTGCTTTTGACCATTTCAATGAATATCCCAATTGATCTAAAACACTTAGTGCGGTTCCAATCGCCTCATCGGGGTGCTTTCGGAACGTAAGAGATTTAATCAATGTATGATAAGCTTCAAATTTGTCTGCTATATTTTCCCCATTTTGTAAAACTTGATCAATGCATTCGTTCATGAGATCATAGTTCCCGATTGATGATGCCACATTCGCAAGAGTACAAAACAATTTCAGACTCAACTTGTATTGAGTCATCCAGTTATTTTCGGGTAATAACGTAATGCCACTTTTCAAATATCGTATCGCTGGGTGAAAGGCAGACGACCTGATCGCAGCATTGGCCGCATCAATATTCAACGATATCAAATCTTCACGCTCGTTGGGATCCACGATCAATTCTTTGCCCCTGTTCAGTTGGTCAACGGTCACAAACAATTGCCGCGTTCGAAACTCTGCATCCGATTTGCGCTTTCTTCGCATGACACTTCGTTTACCTAAAGAATCTGAATTTTGGCCCCCGTTTCTATTTTCAGATAGTTGACCATTTCCCATTCTGTTCTGGCGAAATGTGCGCAGTAGACGGCGTCCAATCTGTAAATGCAAAACCTCCCTCTCCTTCTCTGGTGTCAAGTTGTAAGAAGCCTGCCACATTCTGTCGTGATTGAACTGGTGGCTGCCATCTCCTGTGCTCTGGATGAATCCACGCTCCATGCTGCATTGCAATGTTTCTTGCAGGGCGTTTTCACGTTTAGACTGAGACCAGGCGCGTGAATCTTGCTCCAGAGAAGATAGTATCAGATCAATTGTAAAATCATCAAAGAATAATCCTATAGCCGCGGCTGTCTTCAGAAAATCCTGCGCGGTCTCCGGCATTCGAATCATTTCATCTGCCAACACACCATCAAGCGTATTCGGCATACCTGCTGTTTCAATCCTGCCCAAATCCCATTCCCATTGAAAATTGTTGAGTGTAAGAAATTGTTTCTCTCGTAAATACTCAAGAAGGCGGCATACAAATAAGGCATGACCATCAGTGTGCTTGTGAACAAATTTAGCTAAAGGTTCAGCTTTCTTGTGCGATATTCGAAGCATGTCTGCGACTATATCTGTTACATGAGTTTTCTGCAAGTGCCCAAGATAAATCTGCGTCGTATTAATTGCTTCTGCTTCGAATTTTTTGAAGCATTCGATGAGAATGTGACCGGGGCCCACTTCATTGTCGCGATATGTTCCAATTAAGAGAAATCCCTTGAGATGGTCATCTAGCACAAGTAGTTGAATTAAGTCTAGGGATGCTTCATCGATCTATTTTGCATTGAGAGAAACAACGTCAGGAAAAAATTCCGTCAATTAGGAAAAACATCTAAAATAACTCACCCACTGTAAGTCATCTAAAAACAGCACCACTGTTCCCCAACTCGCCACCGCACGAACGAAACGCCTCAATGACCTCAAGACGCAGGCATGATGTTCTTTACCTGAAGAATGAAAATTTTCATTATTCTGAGAATCGATGGTAGACGCCGTGCTTAAATCCAGCATTTCTCCTATTTTGGGTATCAATCCTGACAAAATCAAACAATCTTCTGCTTGCAGTGACTGTCGTATTCCACTTCGTATCTTGCAACTTGGCATTTCCTTCTCTTCGTCTGATACTTTATTGCACAATGATGTGAATAAGTCAACTACGCAGGAGTATGGATGATTTTGTTCTAGCTGCGCGCATTTACCACTGGCGTAAAATCCAGAACTCGAACTCATTATTTCTGCCATGCCATTTTTCACAAAAAAAGTTTTCCCCGTCCCCGACAACCCTGATACCAGAACAACTTCAGACTTGGCGTCTGTGGCATAGCGAGCGATGGTACGCGAAAAGGCGGCGCTTAAACTCGAGAGTTCAAACTCTCTACCGTACATGTGAGTGTTGCGATTCCAGTGGTCTAAAGAGACAGAGTCTCGACGATCGACGGTACCGTTGGAGGAAACCATCATTCCTATACCTGTGTCGTTTGTTGAGGAGGCGAGAAGAGATTTCAGCTTAGTATCAAAGTCTTTTTCGTTCTCTGATGTAAACGTCTGAGACAAATTCAGATTATCATGAATTCCATTTCGATTGACAGTATTATTTTTTAGATTGTAGTAATTACTACTACGCCCTTGACCACAATAATTTGTACTACCCACTCTCATTGTGTGTGATGATGGTCGACGGGATTTCGATAATATTTTTCACGACTTCGCACCCTGACAATCTACTATGTAGTTCCAAAATATTTTATCTCAAGAAATCAAAAAAATGTTTTCTCTATTGGGTGGTTCCTAAAATTCACACAAGCAAAGCATGAAAGGCGAATGCACAAATTTTTCTCGTTTCCGAAAATAGGCGCGTGCTACTGATAACATTTTGCATAAACATTTTGCATAAATTCTATGAAAATTGTCAAGTAAGAATTCAGTCCATAAATTGAAAATGATTCAATAAATACACAAATGCATAATTTTTAATGAGTGGGGGAGCACTATAATGACTGTGAAAGATTCTACATGTCACAAAGTGCTTTGAAGTTTGCTGATGTCAGACAGATGAGAAAGATTTGCAGATTTGCTCAGATATACATTTGCTTGTTTGAACTTTTTGACACTCCATTACGGGACAATTAAAGGTAAATGTTCCAAAAACTGTAAAAATATTGGAGCAAGCCCATCACAGTTCAAACAGTTCATGGAAGTCAATGCTTTTGGAAGCCAGAACTTCACAACATAGTATACATTGATTGTCCATGGAAATCTTGAGAACTTCAGGGTCGCATCCACTTGGGTAAAAATCAAACTAAGAGAGTCAAAAACCTGACCCTCTTGGTATTACTACTTGTGATGGTAATCAAAATGACAAATTTATCAATGTCAAAGATATGGAATCCTTTATATCTTTCCAATTTCATAATTCACATGTGGTGTTGCTTTGTATTTATGTCATGTCATCTTCTCTTCTATTATTATTACCAGTGTTCTTATGTGATGACTGTATTGTTCAGGCCTGCATGCTCACAAGCAAAAAAATCACCTTGGTTATGGCAAATCTCATCAGATTTTGATGCTCTAGCTACAACAATTACTAGACTGCTTATTTTCTGCATTTCAATCATTGAATGCATTAAATTGGTTATTTTGTTAATTCATTTGACATAGTATGGTTGTTAGAAGTGCTGGCTAGTCAACATTTTCATATTAGATGCCTTAACTTGTTGACACCCCAATCTGTCAGATCAAAACCATATCACATGAAATGATACTTCACTAACTCCAGGTGGGTCAAGAGTGGTTTTGTATTGTATGATGTAACAGAAGAAGGTTGATCAAAATTGAGGTTAATGGCTCAATGGAGGTGTTCTGGATGGTATGTGGCAATAACAAAGAGGCCCACAACCTACAAAATGAAAACTATTCTCATGTACTACTACAGAAACCAAAACAATTTTTTGTGCACTTTTTGGAGTTTTTTGAGCAAAATGTCAAAAAACTGCTCAAAAAATTCATTCAATGCTGAGTTTTTTGATTTCTACATAGAGTATACATAAAATAGTAAAAAAATGAAAATGACAATTTTGATTTTTTTGATGACCATCACTCACCACTTGCCACTTCTTTTGCCTTCGGCCACACACATAACTCTCTTCCCCAACACTCATTGTGTTCAAACATCAAGCCATGGCTGCCAAACACTGACCATCATCATCCCCCTTTTCTTATCATCAGCCTATCACCATATCCCCTCTAGACCACCACATTCAGCATATTTCTTGGTTATTTCATCAAAGAGGGGAGAATCTACATGCTTCTTCTTTGATCAACTTAAAAAATTATTAAAATTAAAATGGACAACCCTACAGTTCATTCAAACATTTGCCCAGCCTTGGGACCATTCATTATCCCAGGTCCATATCCTAGTCACAGGGGAAATTCTTCATCCAAACAAAACGCGGCAAATTGTCATCACAATGAGGCACAATGGGGATGATCTGCAATCACCAGTGATTACCCATCTTTAAGAGATGAATTTATTTCCCCATATTTCCACCTGCCAAGCTTGGATACATCAATTCACTCAAGTTGGTCATGTTGATTCTAAGAAACCAACCAGAAATCATTGTGCTATATGTGAAATCAATGGCTGTAACCTTGCTCAATTGGTCATCTACTGCTCCACCAATCCAAAAGCCCCCATTAATGAAGTTTGTGCCCATCTTTTCAACTTGCAAAATCCAAGACATCAGCTTCCAGTTTTTTCTCCATCACAAGTCTTACAAGCTGAGCTTCTCCTTGGGTTAACTTGCAATCAGAAGTACCACATGTTACTGGGCATACCTACCAATCAGTTTAGCCAAATGGGAAATGTATTTCCATATGGTGGAACCTTTTGGATTGCAAACACACTGATCAGAAATGTGATTGATATTGCTGAAGTGGAGATTAAGTTGGAACACAACAACCAAAAGCACAGGAAAACTCCATTAATTTTGAGAGTAAATGATGAGGGAGTTTACAATTGCAACAAAAAATTTATTTATTTTGGCAATCTGTGGAGATGAACAATACAATCAGAGTTGGAATGAGATGTGGAACAAGCTAGGGAGAACATATGTGCACTTTTTACTGTTTTATCAAGCAAATAATTACACAATAATATGAGGATCATCCTGGTTGATCTTTTTGTTTTCAATGGACAATCTGAATAATCACCATAACCTGGAAATGTTGGGGGTGATTGCCAGGGCCAGACATCACTACATATCTAGGGCACCTTGTTGGAGTTGTGATGGTGCCATTGAATATGTATTTAATACAATTCACTCATACTTGCTATTTTTCTGTCCAAAATTGCAAAATATGAATGATTTGGAGGCCACATTGGAAATAATTATTTTGGGTTTATTCAGCAAATATTTTAGGCATGTGGGTTTTCATAATTGATTTTTTTAATAATGAATTTTACAATTGAATAATACATTGTAAATTGATTGATTATGAATATTTTTTATCAGAATAACAAAAAATAATAGAATATACAATGTTGAAATGATTTCATAATGACTTAATATGCAAATTTTTTCACAACTATTCTCAGACTCTGCTCTTTTTCAACTCAACCATTTGGCTCAATGCATCTTGTGGATTTTCATATGCCTCACTATCCTTGGCATAATCTTCAATCACCCCACTTACAGCAGTGGGATTGTTTTTGTTTGCAATATCCCCAAGGATTTTGTTGTGTGCTACTTTTGTTGTTGAAGTTGTATTTGGATTCTTCCCGTGATCCTAAATTTTTTGATGTGTAGTTCCATTTTCAAAAAAAAATGGTTGTGATAATTTTCTGATTGGTCAATTTGAATTTGGTTGGTGTTGCATAATTGTGATCATCCTTTAGGTTGCTCTGGGGTTTGTTGTTTACCAGTTGGGCTGGCTTGTCATCGGAAGAGCTATCTTCCATCATCAAAATGTTTGTTATTAGATTGTTGCCTGTCATCAGCTGCTGCACAAGAATAGTTGTCACCTTAATAACTTCACCTCCAACATTGATCATTGTGCCTTGTTTTTCTTGTTGGATTGCATGTTGTTTTTTGCTAATCTTGGATTGTGCAACATAATTCGGTGCATTTGATATTGCATTAGTTGCAACAGCAAAGCGCTCCATTCTCAATGGCAATAGCATTAATATTTGTTGCATTTCCAAGCCATCCTTTCTCCATTTGATTCTCCAAATGATCTCCATCGACTCTAACACCAAATGAATTGACATCGGTCAAATGGTTCATCCAATACCTCACCTGCTGCTCTGAATTTCCTTTGGATTGGTGCTTTTGGTAGCTTTTTTATGAGCTGCACCTTGAAAATAATTCTCAAAGGTGCAAGCATGATGGCAATTGCAAGTACAAAGTGGACACTATCCAAATTCAAATTGCTTCCTGTCATAAATGAATTTCACAATGCAATTTTCTCACTTATTGTTTTTGCATTTGCAAGTGATGATGAATTGCTTAATCAAAGGAGTGGGAGCCTTTGAAAGAGCCTTACCATCCTTGCCAAGTGGTGGATTTGTGTAAATCCTGGCTTTAAATTCTGTAAGAGTGTCAACAACTTTGAAGTGCTCCCTCTTCTTTTTCTCATTTTGTTGCATGTTTTCATGTTTCATGGGTGAGAGATCAAGTAGTCCATGATCACAGCTGATACAGACGGAAAATTGGTGATTTCTTGGTTTGGTTCCACCGCCCTAAAGATATGGGCGTTTTGTCTTGATGGATGGCAATTTGAGGCTTTTCATCGAAGCCAATTGCTTCTTTGTCTTTTTGATCAAATCTTGGACAAGATCTTGAATCTTTTCCAATTTTCCAATGAAATCCCAGATGTCTAGAGTCCTTGCTGGACGGCAATCAGAAAGGGAAGGAATGTTTTTGTGACATTCCAATCATCAATGATTGCATCTTACATGGTTCTGATCTATGTCAACATCCATAATTCCATAATTCCATAATTCCAGCCATCTGTTCCTATGTCTATCTGTCCTAGGCTCATCAACACTGCTCCTACTGTTTCACAGTATTTAATCTAGTCCCCTCCAGTATTTCAGGTGCTAATACTTGGACACATGTATACTTGCTTACTTGGCTACTGTATATGGCTTAAATTCACTATCATACACATCATGCAGAATGTTAAATATTTAATACTTTCTCTTTCCTCCTCATAAAATCTTAGTCAACGTGTCAGCAGGATTCTCATTATCATCTATGTGAGCAGTTAGGGATTCACACTTGGCAACAGATTCACACAGACTATGATAACATTTGGCATTCTTCTTCTTCAGTAGTATTTTTAATGGAAGACATAATATCTCCATAGATATGTGTTAAACCATCTATGGGAATACCCATTGTATTTATTTTAAACTGTTTGCCTTGTTTGTTCACTACACCTGTCATGGCTACAAATTCTGTGCCCAAAGTTCATTTCTCTATCATAGACTGTTTCTTTGAATACCAACTGATAAGTGCAGCATTAAGGTTTTTCAGAAATTCAGTACAAAATCAATGCATACATCATATATTTATGTCCTGCATGATCACTATCCATGAACATGTGGAGGTTGGAGGTCTATTGCATTTTCTATTGCCTCAGGTGAATTAGGTGGGATATGTTCATCAACAGCACCATAGAATATGCTCCAGCACATTCAGGGAACTGGGTACTGGTTTATTTCAGGGTAAGTGGGATCCATACATAACCTAGTGCTGTGAATGTTCTAGATGGCCTTCTTGTGACAAAGCCATACGCAAAGACAAAATAGATTCTTCTATTGATATGTCTATCCTACCTATCTCTATAAACCACTTAAAAATCCCCATTTTGGATTGACATGTTCAGACAGTAATCCTGGTGTTACATCTAGCTCTGGCCAATAGTCTGTGGGCAACCAGTAGGTACCAAGCACATTAACTTATGGAACTTATGTATGCTCTCATCCACATGCTTCTTGCAATTGCATACATTTCTTGCATGTACTTAGATGGGTTAAGGCCTCACACCAACACACTATTCTCAAGCTGCATCAGCTCAAGCTTCACTGCGAGGTATATGTCTGGCTTTGTCAAGAAGAGCAGTGCATGAAAATAAATGTTTAACATGTTTGGGAATTGAACCCGAGACCACCAGGCAACATGATGTTTACTCATGCTCACAATTTTTCTTGTAATTCTTTATCTTGCTCTTTTCTTCTCTTTTACTCCATGAACATCTGAAGTACTAAAAGATACTTTCTGACACCCTCCCTGCTGAGGAATGTTCTAGAGTGTTTCTGTCCAATATAGCCAATCTTATCAGTACTGAGTTTTTCATATTTTCACACTCTTTCATCTCATAAACTTATGTACCCATTGTGCTCATATTCCAGGATTTCAACACCCATCAAATTCAAACATCAGACTGTTCATATATACAAGTATCAACAGACATACATGTACCAACCTGAGTTGGGCCATAAATCACTGGTCATGATACTTCAGTTTCAACCATGCAAAGAAATACTAGAATGTGCAACACCTGGGTCACAAACCCCTGACCACAATTCCTTGTACTTGGTACCATGTCAAGAAGTACAGCACACAAAAATAAACATTTACAGAGATCAGGAATCAAACCCAAGACCACCAGGCAACACAACGTTTATTCACACTCATAATTTTTCTTATAATTCTTTATTTGGCTCTTTTACTCCATGAACATCTGAAGCACTAACAGATACTTTCTGACATGGCTTGTCTACCAAATGCCAAAAATATATATCTAACTTAGTCAGTATAGTATCTGGATCATGATGTTGTTTACATATACTAACATGTAGATTAGTATCTCTCAGGTCCATTTCCACTCTCCTTAGTACAGATCTTCATCCATAGGTCAGCATCTGCCTTATTAGATGCACATCCAAGGTACCTCATACAGTTTACTAGGTGGCTACTGAATGCAGCTCCTGTGGACTTCAGCCCCTTTATGGCTGTGACAACTAGTTCCTTTTGTCCTTTGTCTTTATCAAACTTGGGACTAAGCATTGCCCATATCTTTTCTTTGTTAGCAGTGGTAATATTGGCATCTATATAATATTGGCAATCATTACTTTTAGGGCATTTAATGCAACAATAGTCAGTGTAACATATACTGTCTCACTTGACTTGACACTAGCTCATATTACCATGGCTAGTACATCTGTCATGTTCTCACCAGTCAACAGAAATCTTCCATCTTTATGTCAAATATCATACTGCACTCATGAAATGGTATTTTTTGGGTCTTAGTTGTCAATGTTGTATTTTGCAACACAGGGCAACCAACCAACATGATGTGCAACATGCAACATGTCACTGACATGTCATAGAAGTTACAGGCAACAAATCAAAAATGCTGTTGTTTTGACATAGGCAATGTTGCAACAAAATGACATTTTGGTTAAGATTGGCAACATGTTGTTTCTTTAGTTAAAACTACTAGTAAAATAAATTAAAAAATATAATTTATAATATTCAATTTGGTGAGATATGTCCAAAAAACCAATAAAAAGCATCAATTTGTATATTTTAAAAAGGAATCAAAGTAAACTTCCAAAAGAATTTTTGGAAGTTTGTTTGCAATAAAAAAATGTTCACTGTTGTGAAGGTGGATCTATCTGCAATTCTCCATTCACAGGTTTGACAGGCAAATTTTGTGTCTGTCAGACAAAATGTTGCAAAAGGACATGATTTTTCAAGAACCTTTGACATGTCAACATTTTGT
>JACCDI010446378.1_pt1 | contig 14004 bp, 11 predicted proteins | sample 7442791 | NCBI WGS metagenome assembly JACCDI01 (sample SAMN15323434, study PRJNA562643) | freshwater metagenome | isolation source: river surface water | place: USA:Blue River Watershed | collected 2017-08-15 | reverse complement strand
TAATAACTGAATTAAGAAATGAATTAACAAAACAAGTTGAAACACAATTACATGATGAACTTAAAGAAAATGTAAAATCACAATTAATAACTGAATTAAGAAATGAATTAACAAAACAAGTTGAAACACAATTACATGATGAACTTAAAGAAAATGTAAAAACACAATTACATGATGAACTTAAAGAAAATGTAAAATCACAATTAATAACTGAATTAAGAACTGAATTAACAAAACAAGTTGAAACACAATTACATGATGAATTGAAAGAAACGGTAGAAAAAAAAATACATAATGATTCAAAACGTATTATAGAAAAACAGTTAAGAACAGAATTAAAAGAAACAGTTGAAAATAAATTACGTAATGAATTAAAAGAAATTGTGGAAAAAAAATTACATAACGATTTAAAACTCATTATAGAAAAACAGTTAAGAACAGAATTAAAAGAAACAGTTGAAAATCAATTAAGAAATGAGTTAAAAGAAAGTGTAGAAAAACAACTGCGTAGTGAACTAAAAGATACTAATTTTATTAAAAATAATAATGCTGACAATAAAAGCATTAGTAAAGAAACAAATAATGTGAAAAAAATAAACAATGATATGATAAAAGGTTTATTAATACATAACATTACTAACAAACATAACAAAAATGAAAAATAAATTTATTTAAGTTAATTGACATTGAATTAACTTAAATTTACAATCTTAAATGTTTATAAACAAAATGTTTAATTAAATAAATTAAGTACTTGGAACGTATTGCTCAGTTCCAATTCCACCACCATTTGAAGCTGCTAACACAAAACGTTCTGGAATTGTATCTCCTGGGAAAAATGATGGGTAAAAAGTCATTTCGTATACATAATCTCCGTTTTCGTCTGGTGTAGTTCCTCCAGTAACAGTGTAATCATATGTTGTAACAGGTGAATCTGTTGTATAAGCTAATGAGACAAATTCTTGATTGCCAGCATCAAGATATATGATTCTAGCTACGTTATCTAATTGAGTTTGTGTTGCAACTTGAAATGTCAATTCTTCATTGGTTCTAACAATGTTTGTTATAACTGGAAGTTCAGAACTTTGGTATGAATTACTGATTGAAGCACCAGCAATAAGTTCATACTCATCAGTAGATGTAGTCTTGTTAGTATCAAGAGTATACAAAACACATGACACTGTTCCAGAAGAAGCAGCTGTTATATCATTCAATTTGACAATATAAACTTCGGCATATGGATCATATATTTGTTGTTTCGCTATTTCAGTGCCATTTACTGAGAAAACAAATTTAACTGGTGTACCACATCCAGTATCAGCAGGAGGAACCAATGTAAGTCTAAAATCTACAGTTCCGTCAACATCACCTGGAGTAGCCCAATTAACAATTAATAATTCGGGTTCATCTGATTTCTTAAAAACGTTTACAGATTCAGTGTTTGATATCAATTCACCACCAGTTGCAAATACAGTGTTGATTGAAAAAGTCAATGTTTTTCCACATTGGGCATAACTAGAAATGTTAGCACTATACGACAATGTTGATTTTGAAAGAGTTTCAATAGTTGTTTTTGTTGTTCCATCATCAAGAATAACTTCATAAGATGATACTTCAAAATTTGGTATTATTGTGCTAGAAGCTTGTGTCCATGAAAGATTCACTGTTTGTTCGCCAGTACTGTATACTAAATAATCAGTAGGAATAACAATTGGATTTAGAACTGCTGGTGAATAATTAGCTTCTGTAGCTAATAAAGTTTCACTTATTTCACTAACAGCATAATAATAATTTGTATCGATTTGATATGGATAAATAGCATTCACAGCAACATAAAGAGAACCATTCCAGTTTACATCTAAATCGTCTGGAAGAGGAATTGGATTTAATCCAATTATTTGAGTTGTTCCTAAAGGATAAAAATCCCATTCATCAACATTAACAACAACCCATTTGGTATCGTTGTTTTGGTCTCTATAGTAATATGAAACAACAAAATCAATTTCACCTTTAGAATATTCATTTTCAGAAAAAACTTCCAATTGAACGTACAAGTAATCTTGTACCGAATAATAAGGTTCCACCTCTCCTCTTACTAAATAAGCATCTGTAATGACTGGTTTTCTTGGAGGATTATATACTATAACTTGATTTGACCAGTCTGATGCTGTTATTGCTGGATTTGAACCAGTTGATGTTTCTCCTTTATACACTCTTACTTTTACGGCTAGGGAAGCTGTATAATCGTGTCCAATAGAAGGAACTGAAATAGTAAACTGATTTGATATTCCTTGAGTTGCAACAGTTCCTGCATTTTCTATAGAAATAAAACCTGATGAAATTTCATGGGGTGTATAAAACTTATCTGGATCATTAGGATCATAAGGAGACACATTGTACTCAAACTGAAGTAAGTTTGCATTTGATAAAAATGTTGAATCAACCAAACATTGGAATAAAAATGCGCCAGTTGTCGCACTTGTTGTGTCAACTGAGCCAATTGGAGTTAAAGTAACTTCAGAAGTTTCTGACATTTATATTAATATTTAAGAAAATATTTTTCTAAATAATTTTATTTATATTTAATTTAATAAATTTAACTATAAAAATAATATATGTTGCTAAACCTTTTAAACAATTATAATGTTGAATCATCAAATATACGAAATGACAAACTAAACGCACAATTTATAAACAAATTTCCTATATATGTTATTAATTTAAAAAAGGACGCTTTAAGAAGAAATTATATTAAATTTGTTTTTAAAAAACACAGAATTAATTACAAATTAGTTGTTGTTGAACCTTTTAACTACGATACCACTGACGATTTAAAATTTTTTAAAATTCATCGGTCTAAAATGGGATGTATATTGTCTCATTTGTGGTGTATAAATAATGCTATTAAAAACAATCATCAACATTTCATAATCTTTGAAGACGATATAATTTTTCATAAAAATTTTGAAAATATGTTTGAAAATGTATTTACAAACAATGAAAACACGCTGCCTGATTTATTAATGCTTGGTTCTATTAACTTCAATTTTAAAAATGAAAACAACACATGTGTAAATGATATATATTATCCAAAAACAATTTTAGGAGCTCATGCCAATATGTATAAATTACATTTTGCTAAAGATTTTCTTAAATACAAATTGTCTTCATCAACCGTATTAGAATTTGATTATGATTATAATAAGTTTTCAAATTATAAAATAGGTGTTTGTTTACCTAACTTAGTTATATGTGAATTGTCAACGACAAACATAAATCATAATTTTTCACCTTTAAATGAACATGGATTTAAACGATATATGACTTGTTTCCCAGATGACTTTACATACAATGATTATGAATATATTATTATTTCATTTATTGAATTTTCAAAACAAAAAGTTGAACAAATAAACTCAAATTTAACATTTGAAAACGCTGTTGATTTGTTTGTTCAAAAACGTGTCAGAAATTATTATCGTGATAATGTAAAAGAATGGTTAATGAATGGAGGATATTCAGTCGATGATATTTATTTAATAAATAATAATGATTAAGAAATGTTGTGAATAAGTTGTTTTTAATACAATAAAATGTTTTAGTATATTATGAAAAACATACTAATATTAGGAACATCTAAATACTTGATGGTATACATTAAAAAACTTAAAGAAATAGATGGAGTTAACATATATACATATAATTCTAATAGTGAAAAATGTAAATTATATGAAACATCAAATATACAAGACATAGATTTCTTAAATAATATAAATGTGATTATATCATTAAATGATGCTTTTTTGAAAAAAGATTTAATAAACTTATTAAATTTAAAAACTACAAAGACATTCATTTTTTCAAATAAATGTATTTTAAACGAAATGTCATCAATTTTATTCATAAAAAGTATAAAATTAGAAACCATATTGTCACGTGTTAGTTGTCTTAATTTAGAAAATTTAAATCTTAATGAAATAATTTCTGATGTTAATAATTGCGAAGATGTGATTTCACATAATTCTTTAAAAAACAATAAAAAATCAATTAAAAAATCAATTAAAAAATTAACTGAACAGACAAATAAATACAAGAAATTTGAAAATATATGCTTAGAAAACTTATATAATTTCAGACAACAAAAATTGCCTGACATTAAAAAGATTAGTTACAAAGAAAGTGTGTTTATTGATTTTAGAGAAATAAAACATGCGGAAGTTTTAATAAGAAATGTCATATTTAATTTGGGAGATGGTTGGTGTCATACTGTTATTACTGGAAATGATGCATATAATTTTTATAATGAATTGTGCAATAATATACATTCTTCTATTAAAGTAATCAAATTAAATATTGATGACTTTTCACATAATGATTACAATAATTTGTTATTGACAAAAAATTTTTGGAATATGTTTAATTCTGAAAAAATATTAATATATCAAAGCGATAGCTTTGTTTTTAAAAACAATATAAATGACTTTTTAGAATGGGATTACATTGGAGCACCTTTTAAAAAATGTTTAAACATAATAAATGCTGAACATCAAGTTGGAAATGGAGGGTTAAGTTTGCGTTCTAAATCTAAATTGATTAACGTACTTAACAATGTAAATTTGCTTGAAAATGTATACAGCAATCAAGTAAATAAATATAAAATAATAAAGATGTTAGACAACTATCCTGAAGACATTGTGTTTTCGCAAAATATGCAAAATTTAAATATAGGAAAAGTAGCAGATTATGATACTGCTTTAACTTTTGCTTCTGACACGGTCTATACAGTTGATAGTTTTGGAATGCATTGTATCTGGAATAGTTGCTCTGATTGGGAGAAAAAAATGAAATGTTTTTTATCACTATTTTTTTCTAAAGAAAAATCACATTGTCAAAATGCAATCGAACCAATTGATGAAACTGTCGAAACCATTGATGAAACTGTCGAAACCATTGATGAAATTGTCGAAACCATTGATAAAACTGTCGAAACCATTGATAAAACTGTCGAAACCATTGATGAAACTGTCGAAACCATTGATGAAACTGTCGAAACAATTGATGAAACTGTCGAAACAATTGATGAAACTGTCGAAACAATTGATGAAACTGTCGAAACAATTGATGAAACTGTCGAAACAATTGATGAAACTGTCGAAACCATTGATAAAACTGTCAAAAAAATTGATGAAACTGTCGAAACCATTGATAAAACTGAAAATTATTCATATTTAAAAAGTATTTATGATTTTTGCAAAATAATGAATATTACTGAATGCGAAGCATTATCTAATCCAAAACAAGAATTTAGATATTTTTGTTACAGACATTTAGATTATATAAGATTGTTAAATTTACCTATTATAACTAAAAATAATTATTATGAAGCTGTTTTAATTGAATTTAGATGTTTACCTCATTTAGAATTTTTAATAAGAAATTGCATTCACAAATTAGGTTTTGAGTGGAGCCAAACAATAGTTTGCGGAAATTTAAATTATGATTATATTCTAAAAATTGTAAAAAATATTGATAGAGATATAAAAGTTATTAAATTAAATTATGATAATTTAACACAAATTGATTACAGTAATTTGTTGATGACACCGTTTTTTTGGAATTTATTTGTTGGGGAAAAAATATTAATACACCAAGAAGATTCAATTGTTTTTAAGAAATCGATTATGGATTTTGTAGAATGGGACTACATAGGAGCACCTTGGCCTTTAAAATATAATATAAGTAAAAATGGTGTTGGAAATGGAGGTTTTAGTTTGCGTTCAAAAAAAACAATGTTAGACTGTCTTGAACATAAAGACGATGAAATTGACGTATCTCAACATGTATTAAAATACATGAATAACAACAAGATGACAAAAATTCCGGAAGATGTTTTTTTTACAAATGTAATGGAAAAATATTCAATTGGAAAAATACCTGATTGGGAAACTGGAAAAAAATTTTCAAGTGAATCTATTTCTAGTGATAGTTTAGGAGGTCATCAATTTTGGTTAAACAACAAAAATTGGAAAGACTGTTTATATTCTAATGTTGTAAAAAGATTTGTTGAAACAAACACAACAGATATAGAACATCGAGGTGGTTGGTCTACATTCACTGAACATTTGAAAACATTAAATATATATGATAATAAATCTGACATTGTTTTTTACGATATTGTAGAAAAAGATTTTTTATGGAACAAAACACCAATTAATAAAAAATGGTTTGGAATAATCCACTGTACAAGCAACACGCCATCATATTTAAATATTGCAAATATAAGTAATTTGTTTTCTAAAGGGTCTCATTTTTTAAAAAATATAGATAAATGTTTATTTTTGATAGTATTAGGTCCAAACGTTTTTGATTATTTAAACAATAAATTTAAAGAATTAAATATAAATATAGACGTACATTTATTAAAACATCCAATTAAACATGAATGTGTACCAAAATTTTCAATAAACAATTACATAGAAAACAAAGACAAACGCATTATACAAATTGGACAGCAACTAAGAAAAATGACAAGTATATATAAATTAAATATACCAGAACACAAAAATATGTGGTTAACAGGAACAAGAAATTTTAACAAAATACATCATTTGTTTAAAGAAGAGTGCAAATATTTAAATATAAATAATATAAACATTAATGATGTCGAGCTTAAATACACAGATACCTTCGAAGAATACGATATTCTTCTTAGCAAAAATATAGTTTTCATAGATTTGTTTGATGCAGCAGCAAATAATACTGTTTTAGAATGTGTGTTAAGACAAACACCATTGCTTGTAAATAAGATTCCATCAACCATTTATTATTTAGGAAGTGATTATCCTTTGTTTTTTAACCATATTGACGAGATACCTAACTTGTTAACAATGGAAAATATAAAAAAAGCTCACAATTATTTAGGAAATGTTAAAGTTCCAACTATAGAAGACTTCACAAAGAGTTTAATAAATTTATTAAACAATAAATTAACTCGAAAATAAGATAATATGAATAAGAAAATTGTAATAATTTATACAAATTTATTATAAATAAACTGATTTTTGCAATTATAAATATTGTGATTTGTTATTATTTTTGTTTCGTCATTAACATAACAGTAGTTATTTTCATTTAAAAACTGAAGCATCATTTTTTTTTTTAAGTTTTCTTCATCGTTTTCAATAAAAACATCTAAAATTTCTTCACCTAAATATATCTTAATAGAGATATTTTCCAAACATTTATTCCAGAAAAGGTCCCAAGTCCACTCTAAAAATCTTCCATTCCAATAATTATCAATATGCGTGTTCATTAACCAGTCATATATATTTTGATAAAATAGCTTACTGTGATTTAATATATTATTTTTATGAACTATGAATTGAGCACACCCTTTTACACCTTGTGTAAAATTAGGATACATTAGATTAGGTCCCACGGCTGGTTTAATATATGTCCTAAAATAACTACCTATATCTTTTTCCGATTCATCTAAATTTTCCATATTACCCAATATATAGTTATTCAAATTAGTATATGTATGATGAATATTTCTATTGTTATTAATAATTTCTATTATACTTCCTTCATGATGCCATGAAAATTCATGACAATGAATAAATATTGTATAATCACTTAAATTATCATAATGGTCTATTATATATTTTAAGTATGCTGATGCTTCATTGCCTTTGTTTTTTTCAACATTGTATTTGTTTAAAGGGTTTTCTTTTTCATACAATAATGTTTTAAAATCAAGTTTTTTTAAAAAATCTATATCTTCCTTAAATCTACTTACCACAATAATAGTATTGTTGTAATTCATTATATTATATTATATTATATTATTATAATATGAAACAATTTTTATTTTATGGAAATTGCCAAGTTTTTTCTGTTTTAAAAACATTATCATTGCCAAAAAATTATTCAATAAGTCATGTAGAATGTTTTTCAACTAATATAACTGAATCGGATTTTTTAAACATAATAAAAAAAAGTGATATAATTATAACTCAACCTATAAATGATAATTACCGAAATTTACCACATTTATCAACAAAATTTATTTTAGATAATAAGAGCGAAAATTGTATAGTTATATTTTTTGATAGCTGTTATTTTAATTTTTACTATCCTGACTTAACATATAAAACAATAAATGATGAATTGCTAACAACGCCATCACATTATCATTACAACAAATTGATAGAATATTATAATAATAAAAAAACAATTGAAGAATATATGAACGATGTAGTTAATAACGTTGATTTTTTGGAATGCGAATATTTAGTAGAAATGGCAAATAATTCTTTATCAGAATTATTAAACAGACATTTTAAAATGAAAGAGAAATATTCAGGTAAAAATATATATTTTATATCTACTCATGATTTTATAAAATCTAATTACAAACAAAAATTATTGTTTTATTCAATGAATCACCCGTCAAAACATTTGATTCAACACATATGTTTACAAATATGTGAATTATTACAATTAAATCATAATATAGATATGAATATAGATACTTTGGCTAACAGTGTTAGATGTATATTGTATAAATGTATGCAAAAATGTGTAGATTTTAATATACACGAACAAATGCCTTTGTTAAATAATAATACAACAAACGTAGATATAGCTAAATTATATTTTAATTCGTATGAATCTTCATTTGCTAACGAAGTTATACCCTAATTTTGTTGATATTCTTAATTTAAATAAAAAACGGTTATATATCTTCTGATGAACTACATAATATATTTAATTTTCTTTGTTAACAATATTATTTTCGCAATTTAATCGATGTATATCGCATCCTACTGTATTGAAAAAATTATCTTTATTTGATAACAATTTTATATTTAAGTCATCTGTTTTTTTCAAATAAATAATGTAATTGTATTTTATGTACACTATTATATGACAGAAAATATTATATTATTAAGACATTATATTTTTATTAATCCGAATGATGTGTTAAGTGACATTAATAACAATAATATATTAAATGACATAAAAAAAATACATAAAAAAAATTATACAAATTATGAAATTATAAAATATTATGGATACAATGACATTGTTAATTTATTAAATAATTATGATAATGAATTATGCAATTTATTCTTAGAATTAAATGTTAATTACCCCGCTTTATTAGCAGATATAGGAAGATTAATAATATTATATACATATGGAGGAATATATCATGATTTAAAATGCATGTCAAACAAAAATATGATTGATTATTTAAATTCCGTTTCAAGTGAAATAGAATTAATTTGTGAAGAACATCCAACACATAAAGATAGGGTTAGAAACACAAATATTATTGCTTTACATAAAAATAGCCATTTTATAAAATCAGTTTTAGAAAAAATTAAAAAAAAATTAAAAAAAGAAAAAGATGCTTTTGGTTATCAAGAAGCATTTAATATTGGTAGTGGGATTTATATAAATGATTTTTTAAAAAATGAAAGCCAATTTATTTATAAATATCCATTTGTAAAAACAAATATGATAACATTTAGTTCAAATATATATCTAAAAAATATAAAAAAATGGCAAAATACAAATGAATATATATTTAAAAAGTGAAAGTTTTAAATGTGTAAATGAGTAATAATATATATTGAAAAATATATAAATAATTTTTATTTTTATCTTTGCACATTTAAATATTTGAAAAAGTAAAATAAACATAAATCATAATATATTGTGAATTTATGTTACAATTATATTGTGTAAATATTAGTTATATATTAAATCGTTCTTCATCGTTCATATTGAATATACAATCATATATTTTAAGTTCATCATTTAAAAAACCAGAATTATATAATGTCTCTTTGTCTTTTTCAATTTCTTCAGTATAAAAATGTTTTTTTTCGTTTAATTTTCTTAAAATTAATTTTTTGTTTACATTAAAATAATGATTCAATAAAACATTTAATTTATTAATATCTTCGTTTATTTTTTCAAAAATCAGTATAGCATTTATTTCTTTCAAATTTTTCAAAGCAGTGTCTAAGTTTTTAGTATCTCCAGAAATTCTAGACAATATTACTTTGCGACTATCAACATATATTTTTAGTTCTCTTAAATTAAAAGCATTTAAAGGAATTTTATATTTATCATAATCAAAATAATAATAATGTGAAATCATTCTATCTATAGGATTTCTTACACATGTAATAGACAAATGATTTTTAACAATGAATTCTTTTTTGTCAAATGACATGTGACCTAATATAACTTTAAAATTATTTTTTTCAAAAAATTCTTTTTGAGTTATATGTACATGTTTGAAATTATTTTTATTTGGGATATATATTTCATTTTCAGAGTATTTGTTTAGAAAATAATCGTGTAGACATTGTTCTAATGAAGTACCTGCACATTTTTCAATATGATAAAAAACAACGTCTGGAAATAAATTAATTTTTTCATATTCTATAATTGAATTATTATTTTTCAAATTTTCATTTGTATCTATTTTTTCATTATTATTTTCATTAATCATTTATAATATATATATATTAAATTTATTATAAATTTATTATAAAACTATTTTTAACTATTTTTTTATTATTGTCTTAAAATTATTGAATTTATAGTGCTTGTTATTTGTTTTTCACCATTTCCTATCAAATTGTTAGTAATTGTTAAATTTGGTTGTGATATTTCTCCATATTTTGCTGTTGTGTTATTTACAAACCATTCTAAATCATTTCCATTTTCTATTGTTGTTTCGTTTTCATCAGTATTTTCTGTTATTGTTATAGTAACATCAGTAGAACCAGCTAAATAAATTTCAGTCATTGGTTGACTTATTGTAACAGTGACAGGTGAAACATTGGCCATTAATGGAGTTACTAATCCTGATGAGCTGACACTTATTACACCATTATTCAGAGGGTATGTGTATGTAAATGGTGATGTTTCATTTGTACTTGTTGCTGTTATCTGAAACTGGTTAGACCCGTATACAACCGAGTATTCTGATGGGTTGGCAGTAATAGTAACAGGTTGTTGAGTAAATTGTCCTTGAACAGGTCGTAACGTAGCTAAATAAGATATGAAAGCAACAAATGTATTATTATCAAATATTGCACCTCTATCAAAGTTGTTTTGCGAAGCACTGAATGGCAAACCAACAGTAGACCAATTGGTTGTACTTAAATTTGAATCGTCATATCCTTTATATGCAAAAACGGTGTTGTCAATTGATTTAGATTTACCAAACACTAAAATAGATGGACCATTTTTTAAAACAACTCCCATAGCCAAAGGAGTGTTTGTTATTGTTGAAGCTTTCCAGTTTATTCCATCGTTACTTCTAATAATTACAGTATTTGAATTTTGGTTTGAAAAGCCGACGCCGTAAAAATTATCACCACTAACAAATGTATTTGAAATTCCAGTGTTATAACTCGCGACAGATGATGTGTCTATATTTGAAGTTAACCATGAAAATGAACTTGTTCCAAAACTATCTAAATCTGTTGAATACTGCATTTGGCCGACGCTACTTGGTCTAAATAAAATTCTAGTTCCATTACTTAATTGAGTACCATTTAAAAAATTGTAACTTTGATTGTTCGTTGTATCAGTAATCCACGTTATTGTTCCATTTAAATAAGTACCTTTAAAAGCCCTTGAGTTTGTTCCGCCAAATATTTCATTTCCTATTGACACTGCATAGTCGATGCTTGTAGTTCCAACATAAATGTTAATTGGCTGAGACCATGTAAAAATGTCACTTGAAGAATCAAAATACCCAGTTATGTATGATGATACACTAAAGTTATCCTTTCCAAATAAGACAAACAATCTTGGTGTTTCTAAAAAAACCCCAGAAGACACTTGAATCAACGCAACATTTATGTCTTCAAAATTTTTCCATAATATTCCATCTGAACTACCCATTAAATTTTGAGTGTGTGGCGTTGATGATCTTGAAACTGTGATAGTCATTTTAGTCAAACCATCTTGTGATTTTCCTGATATAAAATTTATCCACTCTTTTCCTGTTACGAATGGGTCGTCTTGGTTAAAATTGACATAACTAAAAACCATTTATATAATATATAATTAAAAAAATTTTTACAATAAAATAAATTAATATAAAAACAACTAAATGGTATAATAATTATGACTCGTAGAGATTATTGTGGAAAATGTTCTAAAATGGTTCATGATAACGACGTAATGTGTTGTCAATGTCATGTCAGTTTATGTAGTGGATGTATAACTCCATACGATTGGTTAGCGTTTACTTGTATGATTAGTAGTCGATTAAATGTCTATTGTAAACCATATTTACTTACACGTGAATTATTTGAATTACATGAAATTTTTAGTCGAGATGATGTGAAAGAATACATAATTAATGCTTATATTGACCCTGCTAATGCAATTCATTTTGACCTTTCTACTAATGAAATTTGTTTTACATCTGTTGATAATGATAATGAAAATGACAATGATACTGAAACAAACACTGATTTATATAATAATTATTTATCAAATTTAACAAATGTTGTCAATAAATATAAATCACTAGAAGATGCACATGTTAATCTGAATGATATAAATGTTGTAAAACAATTTTTCAAAGATATGGAACAAGATGATTGTTTTGATTTTGTATGTTATATGTGTCATCGTGGAATTAAAGTTCAGTATTAGCATTTGAATTGTCATTTGAATTTAATTCATCCCAGATAATTTGCGATTTTTCGCATTCTAAATTTACCATTGGTTTCGTGTCCCATTCAGAATATGATTTTGCTTTACTTGTTGGTCTTTCTAATGATAATAATGTTTTTAACGCAATCAATCTTCGTTTCAATGGTTCTATTTTCAACGCTAATTTGCGTGTCAATTGTTTCCATCTCCACTCAAATTGTAACGCACTTTGCCAATCAGGAAACCCAGAAACATGTGCATATCGTGTCCATTTTTTTCCTTGAGAGACTTTAATTGTAGTTGCCTTTGCACCTCCTTTGATTTCGTTATTATGTTGTCTAAGACGATGGTCTAAATCAACAGTTGCGCCTACATAAGAAGAACCATCGCTACATATCAGCAAATAAACAAAAAATGGCATTATAATCATTCTTTGTTTATTTTTATACACTAATCAATTAATATATAAAATTAATTTGTTAGTTTATTATATATTTTGTCCAATGGATTTAATACGTTTATACATTTACACCGGTGTACCATTATTAACATGTAATATGTTATTTTATTCAGTTAGTGCGTTATCCACATCAATTACGTCGTCTCAAAACGTAGTAAAATTTATATCAGAACATAAGAAGACTGACATTGCTATTTTTAAAGAAGAACTAGACAATCAAGATTTAACTAACAAATTGAGAATAATAGAAACATTGATATTTGATATAATAAAGAGGTATTGTAAATCAAATGAAGAATTTGAAAAGGTTATTAGTAGTCTTCAATGTTCTCAAGAAATGGTTGAATGTATTGAAGATAAAGAATTTATGTTGATTGAACTAACAAATAAAAATACTGTATTAAACCGAATTGATGAACCGATTAAATTAGCATTGATGTCTACATCAGAAACAGTTCAATCAATTAATTACATTGTTAGTTCAGTTAGAGATAAGGTGATATCTCATGAACAATCTTATTTGAACAAGTTGGTATCCATTTCATTGAAAGATGAACTAACAAAGTTGCAAAAACAGTCGAAATTATTAGATATACGTTTACATTTATTACTGGAATTATTAAAAATATATTTTAATAAATAAAAGATTTAAATATTTATTTCAAAATATATGTTAGTATGTCAAACAGAATTGTCCATAAAAAGTGTTATAGATTTCCTTATCTTCACAGAAAGTTTGTTGAACTAACAATGTCTAATAGAATAATACCTTTTTGTAATGATTTCTATATGAATGAACCATATAAATCTCAATTAACTGAATTATGTAATTCCTTAAAAATTCC
>JACCDI012153068.1_pt1 | contig 14008 bp, 9 predicted proteins | sample 7442791 | NCBI WGS metagenome assembly JACCDI01 (sample SAMN15323434, study PRJNA562643) | freshwater metagenome | isolation source: river surface water | place: USA:Blue River Watershed | collected 2017-08-15 | reverse complement strand
CAAATTTTGGTGATCTCCGACTACTCGACCGCCAAATTTTGTATTTGAATCATCACAGAAGGGCAATATCGAGGACGTCATCAGTAACAGAAAAATGAGGAAGTGGCGATTTCTACTATACTGTTCGGTAGATAAAATATAGGTTATGAAATTTTCAATACTACCCCTCTTTTGAAACATCTCTTGGAAATGGGATTAACGATATAATAGTTGCGTGCACAGCCTCTCCCTTCCATCCCACGAAGATAATGAATTAGCGATAATTCTAAATTCCTATGTTAAATCATATCGAAAAAATCGCTAATCCGATGTCGTCCACCGACAGAAAAAAAGCACTCTCATCTCTCATAATATTAGACGTGTAGAGAGTGTGTATGTAGGGTGTATTATGGTGTCTAGTAGAACAAAACATCCTACATAAACCCTCCACACCCGTTCGCCTATGCTCGCCAAAAAATAATATAGAAGCAACAAGAAAACCATCCAGAGTTGCCACCACACCAAGTACTAACTACATGGGCACCCCCCTCACCTCTCATCACCATACAGCACCCTAGAGCACCCCAGAGCACTCTAGAGCACCCTAGAGCACCCTATCACCATTCCAATCTCACACCTTGCCCGTTGCTCGTTTGCTCATCCCTGTTAGATTTTTGCAAAGGGAGCCATCGTGGCGATTCCGGAGTGGGTAATATTTTGAATTCAGAGCAATCCTGAATAGTGGAAAGGGACATGGGAAAACATATGACAATTTGTCGCTGGTGATATCAACCAACGACGGCATTTTGGAATGGTATATATTTGGAGCGAAGTATTGAATGGTTGAACAGGGCTGATATTCGGAGTTCTTTCGATCGCATATCAGTCCATGTCGTTTATCACGTCATTTCATAGCACTCTTACGCAACACGCCCCCCCATTTGAAGCCATCAGCCGTGCCGTCCTTCCATCATAGTGTTCCGAGAATGCATTCCATACGTGTTATTGTGTCTCTGATTTCATTGCTTGGTGTTACTATCTTATTCACAGTTTCATCTTTTCACCTGAAACATGAAAAGGTATCGCTGTTGGACGACACGGATTCTGTCTTCGCCGATCGCCACGGCGTGAAATTTGAAAACACTACTATCACTCTGCGTAAGCAAGTGCCAAATAATCTCCATCCTCCTTCCGATGTCCCGATTAACAATTCGATTATTTCATTCGACGTCGACTCAAACCCGGAATTCATTATGCAACAAAATGACTTGACAAAACCCGAGGAAATAATACTTCATGCAATATCGTTTGGAAAATCTCGCACGGCCACCACTGTCCAATTCAACCTCGTCTGCGTATCTCTTTTCCTCCAAATACTTAATTTCCAACCATCTTTGGCAAACAACACGATTTGCAGCTATCCTGGGAGGAAATTCAAGTATCTTCTACAAAATGAGACAATCCCACAAGTGATCAAAACTCACGCAATTCCGCCGAAAAATTTGGTTTTAAAGAGCACCTGGTTATTTACCACTGCTACAGATGTTCTAGATGCAACAACAACTGAGGAGTTAATCAAACACGTATTCGGGCCTAGTCAAAAAATAGGATACGTTCAAGATTTGGTGACTTTATCAGAGCTGGGAATTGAAGGAATGACTCGCAGATACGCGAAGATATTTTCATTGCCATCTCATCAAATTGAAGTTATGATTGAGTACTTCAACCTCTGGGATAAATTACGAATTTGCTGTGGATTACAAATGAGTAAATACTGGCGCAGTGAGCTACTTCGATCGAATGCTGATAGCGAGAAATTTGCGCTTAGCAATGATTCACTCTGTCATAAACTCGTTATTGATGATATAGAGAAGCAGTTCATGGATACTACACTTTACAATTTGTTAAGTCGTTATGAACGAATGAAATGGGTGAATCGGCCATCTCTGGTTGATGGGCCCTTGACTGGGAAATATTGCTCTGACTACAACGAAGAGGTGGTGACGAATAAGTTAGGTTTCAATCAAGCAAAAGACATGGCGTCGTATAATGCATCATCGGAAGGTGATTTTTTATTTCAATTTGGAATTCTATGATTCGCGAGTACGTCGTAAGAAAAGTGGACCATCAATTATGAAAACTCAAAATAAGGGAACAAAAATAATATACCACGGTCTTTCTAATCTCAATCTGCTAGAAGATATAGCTTGATTCAACACATATGAAGTATGTTTTGTAAACTATATCATGAAATTCGACCAATTATGAGTCGGAAGATCGCATACCACTTTTTAGGATGCAGAATCTTATGTCAAAGCAATCTTGAACTAGGCGTTGCTACAAATTTCAATCAACACTACACAAAATTCAACGATTTCAAATAAGCATCCCCAGATGAATCCAACAGAATAAACTAACTTTGGTGGTTTCAAAGCGTACAGACGTTTTGGTGGATTTATTTCAAAGAGATGTCAAGGTATTTTCCTAGACGAATCCAACAGAATAAATAAATATTGGTTGCTTCAAATCTTTACGTTGGTGAATTAATTTGAAGATTACAATCAAACGAACAAAGAAAAAAGTTTCATGTATCACCTAAATTCACTTAGAAACGTTTGGGACAAATTTATGCTGCAGCAGCACACTCGGGATGCATTGTAGCCACGTCATACAAATCAAAACCATCCAGCTCCAACTCTTCCACTGGAGCTCCTATTTCCAAATAGATCCTATAAGCTTCGGATATCGCCTGTCTCATTTGATCGGTGTTGGCTTGTCTGAGATGAACGCCTGCAATGAGGGCTAAAAGGCGTCCAGCAACAAGTTTATTTTCTTTGGTAGTGTCATTCGTCGCTGTGTTCGACGAAGAGATACCGAGAGACTTTCTAGATACAATAAGTGCCTTATTGTAATACTCAAGAGCTCTGTCATATTGACCACATCGTTCGTATACCTTCCCAATCAATTTGAGCGTCATCATCACATCAGGGTGAAATTCTCCCAAATGAGAGGTCTCTATGGAAAGTGCATGTTGGTAGTGCACCAGTGCCATATCGTTGTCTCCACGATGCAAATAAATGCTGGCAATATTGTACATGAGCACCGCGATATCTCCGTTTTGTTCGGAACAACAAGACTTGCGAATTTCAAGACTCTCTTTGAAATTTTCCATGGCCGAATCTAGGTCACCTTGCTTGAAGTTTACAAGCCCAAGGTAGTTTAATGCTAGTGCCACATCAACATGATCCCCAAGAGCTCGCTTCCTCAGTTTGACCACTTCAGTGAAGACATGCTGTGCTTTCTTATATTTGCCAATCATACTGTTGATCTGGCCGATGATCGATAATGTTTCCGTAATTTTCTGGACATCCTTCTTGGTGAAACAACATTGGATGGAGTACGCCTCGGAATACTTTTTAAGAGCTTCTGAATATTCACCCTTTTTCATTAGAGCCTTTCCAATATTGGAGAGCGTAACAACAATATTTACACAAATCTTATCAAGCACAACCCTTTCAACTGCTAGGCCTTCCTCGTATACTCGTATGGCCTGATCGTAGTCACCAGACTCGTAATGCAAATTTCCCAGCATGTTGAGAATAGAGGCGGCTTCCCGATTGAACTTACCGGAAACTTTCCTACTGATGTAAAGTGCCTTTGAATAAAAACCCAATGCTGTCATGGATTCCTCATTCTCGTGGTGCGCCTGGCCCAAAAGCTTAAGGACAATAACCACATCTTGATGCATTTCTCCGTGTCTGTTCGAAGATAATCGGTAAAATTCATGATAAAATTCTATAGCTTCTCTAAGGTGGCCTAACTTGTGATGAGCTTGTCCAGTGTTGAATGAGGAGGCTCCAACATCAATGTGATGTGGTCCGAGGAGACGACGCCTCATTGACAGTGATTGTTGGTAGTAACACAATGCTTGTGAGTAATCACCCGAATCAAAATGAGAACGCCCCAAGTTATTCAAGGTTGTGGCTACGTTGACATTTTCTACTTTTTCTCTTGAGCTGTCGAGGATGGCTCGGCGAATATTCAAACTTTGAAGGAAAATATCCCTAACACAGCCATTCTTGGACTTTTTCATATGGAACAACACAACACCAATGCAGTTGAGAGCAATGGCAATAGACAAATCTCCTGCATGGCCAAATGATTCTGAGGAATAGTTGTAAACGCTGACGAATTGTTCGAGAGCCAATTCATATCGACATTGACGGTAATGAATGTAGCCGATATTATGGAGGATGGCAATTCGTTCAGTGGTTGATAGTGTGAATGGAGCGTTTTTTGGATTGTTTGCCGTGGAATAACTTTTCGTAGCAGTTGAGGCTTTCGTATTCAAGTGGGCAATAAAGTTTGACACAGAGGACACTATGGCGACGTTTTCGGTGGCGGCGGTTGAAAAATTATATGACCAGTCTCTATCAACGACTTCTTGAGCCATCAGAAAACAACTCAATGCCTCATCATCTTCATTCCTTTGTAATTTTATCTGACCCATGTTAAAGAGTAATGCGGCCACTACTGAAGGACATCCAAGAACGTCACGATCTGAAACTTGAAGTAGGCGGGGGTACATGTTCATTCCTTCATCGTATTTATCTTGACTAATTTTACTGGTTTGGCATGAGTTCATTTTGCTTAAGAGGTAGTCAAATATTCTTGTAGAAATACTGGTTTGGTTTGAGATAGAGGTGCGATCATCAACTCTACTAGCCTTGGGAGGAAAAGTGGTATTCGGTAAAACTTGTGTGGTTGTGATCCCCATGGTAGACGAAGATGTTACAGATACAATCTCGTTGACAGAAGATGGTGTGGCCTTCCATGCAATGCTATTTGGACCTATCAGTCCATTCACTGATTTTAAATTAGAGAGTTTAGACCTTTTTATGGGCCTTGTGAGGCTATCGAACATATCAGGTGAGACTCTGCTCCTGTAACACTTTTTCGGTGCGATACGCGACAAAGCCGGCAATGACTTGTCCTCGAAGACAAAATCCACGTCTTGCTTCTGTAGAGAAGAACAATTATCTGGAGTTTCATCCCCCGCACTACTGCACCTTTTTCTTGCGGATGAAGTCGGCACAGACATGTCTCGATCAAATGGAAAATTTCATATGCTCAGGAGGAGGATAATTATTTCTTTCTCAACGAGCCTTTCTCTGATATATCACTAAAACAGTGCTATGCGATGAGACTTCCGTTGTTTGTTTCTAGCGTTCAATAGGAATTTGAGAAGTTGTTGAGTTTTGATCAAAATTTCTGATTATGAGTGCAGCACTGGGGAGGTGTGCATAGTGGTTAGAATTATACAATACGTCCTCAACTTCGTGTAGATAAAAAATAATGCAAGGGACGAAACGAAAAAAGTGAGACCGCTACAAGCTTGCATTCGCTTTCATATTTCCAGATCGTAGAATAAAAATATACCCGAGAGTCATTTGCGTGGTACAATATTACAATGTCGATGCACAAAATATTGTCCGAGAACTTGAGTTACTAAACGTAATTTGTAGTTCCTCCTTCAAAATGCCGTTGAAGTAAGGCAAGAAATCATGTCAAAATAAATGGAAGTATGTACTCTTTTTCGTCAACCTTCTACAACCTACTCACTACAGCGATACCTTTATATATGCACGAACGATTAATGATGTGAGTATTATATACACCAAAGGATTTGAATATTTTCACATTTTATTTTTTATGTGGCCCTATTCGCTCTCTTTCATATGTACGACATATATAATTTACGATCTCACTTTTGGTAGAAAGCGAAACAAAGTATGTATTGTGTTCATATTTTTTTTTACGAAAAAGTTGTTTACACCGACGAGAAACCTCCTATCACTAAAATATCTGACATCACTTTTGGACTTCCCGTAATCTCGGTTTTGTGCAAATCAACCATTGTTGACTGAGATACAACCTAATAACTAGTAGAAGGTTAATCTAGTGAAAGGGTTGAATATTTTGGGCCATTGAAGAGTAGTTATTTGTTAAAAATGCAGAATAGTCTTGTTTGCATTCTTCACTAAAAGATATTTTACAATTAATGGTGCAATTATTCTTGGTTGTCCTAGTTTTGATTTGTACAAGCAGAAAAATTTTATACAACAAAAAAGATGAAACAAATCCACACAAAAATTGACATGACTAAATGGACAATACATTACTGGTGATCATGCTCCACTTGATTCTTTTTTTTGTAGCATGGAAAAAGATAATAGCCATAGCTAACTTTTTTTTGGTTGACACTGGGTGTTCTCAGACTTGTCAACAGGATGTGGCATATGGTTGATGAAGTCTCAAAATGGCAATATAGTGAGTCATGGTTAGGACAAAGTGATTGCAAACTACAGGGTTTGCATCATTCAATAGTCTCAACATTCAATCAATTTCAGAAGTAGAAGATTGCAAGTTGACCTGTCATTGACAGGATCAATCCATGATTTACCAATGGCTTCAACAAAGTTGTGATAATAATCTGTATCAAAACCATAATTTTCATGGTAACAAAAATACAATCTTTATGCATAAATTGGTGAATACTTGAATTCCCAGAGGAATAAAGCCCATCACTGCTTTGTGTTCCCAAATATATCCATCATATTGAAGTCAAGATGCAATAGGTCTGCTAAGTCTTTGTCATTCATTTGTTGGATACAAGAAAGTGGAAGGAAATCTGCTTGCAAAAATCTTGAGATGCAACAGACGCAACACGAATGAGGACATGACAGTAGTGGAATTTTGATTATAATAAGCATTTTACAAAACAAATCAAGCACACAATCATTTAGTTTGAAAGAATTAATTTCGAATGAAATACAATAAAGACATTAGGATTGATCAAATATAGGATTAATCCCTTTAGCAATTTTTAACCTTGTCATAGATGTAAGTGTTTCAGATCTGTATCAATACTGTATCAATTCTAAAAAATATTTTCAGATAAAATTGTTGAGACAAAGGCTCTGAGAAGCTTAGTATCTTTTATTTTCACATGTACTAATTTTGTTGGGTGCCAAAAAGTATAATTGTATGCGGAAATTTATCAGAATTGTTGTGTTGTATGATCAGTATCATCTGAATGTGTTTGTTTAGAACTGCAATCAAAAAATCATTCATGACATCAAAAATAAATTATCAAACATAAGGTTTGATGATAGTATTATGTCTTGGGGTCACAATGTATTTTCATTTAATATAAAGCCTCTTTCCATTGATTTCATATTCCTTACAATACATTTATTGAACTGGTCTTCAAATCCTTTTCTAGCCCTAAATATAATAATTTTTTTGGCACAAAAACCTTCAAAAGAGTTGTCAATTTTCCCTGCAGAATGAAACCAATAATTAGCATCCATGAATATTGCCATTGTTTTTGGTCTTTAAAATAATATCAACCCTATCATAACTCTCATTTGTTTACATTTATTTCTTTTTTAATTTCCAAGTTGTCATCATTAGGTTATAGAAATTATGACATGAGCAAAACAATAAATTAAGGTTGGTGTCTTCAAATTTCATCTAATTAAGACAAATATTGAGTCTATTATTTCTATGCCAATATCACAGCATATCCATTCATTAATGCTTTTGAATTTTCGTTGTTTTTGAATTAGATGTTTGTGATGACTCACTAATTTATTTTTTAAACTAACAATAAAAAAGTTTTTATAAGTAAAAGAGGAAAGAGATAGAAAGGACTAGAAATAATCCCCAAAATGATATGATAAGCTTATAACCTTACATCTATGAGTATTCTAAATTATTTTTACTCGGGTTTTAATATTTTTGATTTGGTTACTGTAGACAGATCATGTCCAATTCTTAAAAAATACTGGTGTACTTGGTCTATTTAAATATCAATATGAACATGTAGAGTAATTTTATTTTTATGTACACCTCTTTACTATTTTTAACTTCCTATCTGATGAAATTTGACAAGAGTTTAAAAAATGTAACTATGACCATATGGTTTTTAGTATCTTAAAGGGTACAAAATGCCAAACTTCAACTTAGTAACTTATTTACATATTGACCGTAACTCACCCATTTTACCATATATTACTGTCCATCATCAGAGTTCATTGTTAAAAATGGTGCTGAATTTGATTGTGAGAAATATTGGGAGATAACAATGGTGTTTGCATAGCATTGTTCTGGAGAGTTGGAGCTTTTGAGAATTTGAATTATATTGATAGTTTTTTGGTATTTTACAGTGTTTACTGGTTGGCTAGCTGTTAGAGGTTATGATATGGCAGTTTTGACTGGTTATGTAGGCTTATGTTTTGGGTCAAGAGGTTCTTTATTGTTTTGTTAATTGTAGTTGATGCATAATTTATATAGTTGGGTAGATTTACTACCATTAGAATGGCATAATTTGATCCTCACAACAATTAGTGGAAACAATGATTTTGCAGTTTGTTAAAAGGATGACTTTTTTGCACTTAGAGCTAAGAACAAATATTGCTAATGTCCATGGCCAATAAGCAGTGCCATATTTGCACTACAATTTAGCAACTATTTTTTTCAAACAGGATCATTCAAAATGAAAATTATGGCCAATGTATTATTCTCATCATTTGGTGTGGAAGAAGAGAAGAGGTTAATGTAAATATTAGTTTCATAATTAATTGTCTGCTTTGGAATGGGATTCAATAAAAATTTACTCCAAGTAAAATTTTGGCTCATGGGGTACTTGAGTGATGTCATCAAATTACTACAATTTGATATCCTTGTAATCTTTGAAGTCTGAGTATCCCACAACAAAATTGTGGGTTTGTTCTCATTTAATTGATTGCATCACCAGCCCCAGTCAATGTTTGTCAATTCCAAAACATAATTTGGGCCATGAATTGATAATGAAACATATTTATGCACCAATACTTCAATACCAGATACTTGATATTGATGGGTTTTATTCATTAACAGTTTATGTTCTTGTGTGGGGAGTATTTGTTATAAAACTTTTATGATTTTCTTTAAATTTCAAAGTAATATAGAATCAGATGCAGGTAAATTGTTGTAATTGACATGATGGTGTTTACTTATGATGTATATGGCTTTCATATAAATGTGTTTGTATTTTTCAATCCAATCAGAACAGAATTCAATTAAAAAAAGTAAATTAGTACATGTTAAATTTCAAATAGATCTTTAACCTGTTCATTATTGTCATCTTCAATACCTTTGACAAAGAAATGGATACAAATGTTGAAAATTTAAATCTCAAAAATGAACTATTATTCCTTACATCTACATTGTTGCAGTAATATTGTGAAAAATTGATAAAACTTGAGTTTTCTTACACTTAATTTTGTGCTTTTATCACAATGTTCATCATAACATATATGACAGCTGGCTTGTTCATCCATATTGGAAGCCATTAAACGGCTACCATCAATTCTGGAAATCATGATTTCAACCAATGCGGCTAGATAACCCCAACAATGTGGACCAGTTGAAATGTTGCTGGGGATTCTGGGGTAACAGTTTAGGTCAGTCTTAGTACCATGGTTGTGCTCAGGAAGTTGTTGAAATATAGTACAATGATTTCAAAATAAACATTTAATATCCCAAATTCATTATCCATCATTTTATTTGATTCATTGAAAGCATAATTGATCTGATTAGCTAATGATTTAACTCTGCAGATGCTATGGTTGACATTGCTCTTTGAAAAAGTTGAAACTTATTGTTACATAGTTATCAAAACTCATTTTTTTGTTGTTTTAGTAGAAGAGAATCAATATCAAAGATTTTTGTTTCTACAACAGAAGGTATCCTCTTATTTTATTAAGAATTTTAGTTCTAACAACTCTAACAACTTTGCTATATTATTTATCCCATATTCATCTGCACTGAGTCCAGTACTTATTAGCTTGGGACTAAATTGACACTCATCTTTTGAGAGCAGACAAGAAATATGAGTAGGAAGAGAGTGATAGCTATCTTTGTAATGACCATGCTCATGCTCCGGCACCACCTCATAAGCTAAGTTTGAAAAGGGAAAATGGACAAAAAATCAACACAAAAATGTCCGCAATATCTCTGCAGAACTCCACTGTGCAAAAATTGAAGATATTGCATTGGGCAATGGATGTTTGTTGCATGTTATGGTAAACATATTGCAGATATTGAAGAATGTCTTGCTTTTGAAAGTAATGAAGTTGGTATTTTAGAATTTCAAATTTTATGTTTTGCTTTTTACTACAATACTTTCTTGAAATCCTAAAGCTGTATTAATAAGGACGAACGAAGAAAGTACTATACTATTACCTGTCTGCAATTTGAAATAAATGACTTACCTGAATTAATTGGATAATGTACTTCCTCAATATTTACGTGTTTTTGGGGTTGTCATATATGATTAAAGAGTACGATACATGTTTTATGGCGCAAGATGTGACGTGGTTAATGATCGAGGGGTCATGATTTTTTTGCATTTTCAAAACGTATAACTCAACTTGTTCCTCAACGAATAATCTTATTTCGGCATTACTTTCGTCTATCTTTGAAATACGAGTTTGCATACTACAAATTATTAACCCTATGGAGAGTCGTACACAAGTACTAGGTTGAAAAAGATTTTATGAAAAATGCCGCGACAAGACAAGGACAACACGCGACAAACGAAGAGTCCACGCAGTCCCTCGATGTTCATTTACAATGATCGTTGAAATAATCCCAGTAGTAAATAATACCAAAAAGATAACATAACGATTGTTCTAAAAAGGTCCACAAATACAAGATAATTCATTTCAAATTGATGACGGACTTTCGGTAAAATGAACGTGGGCTGTTTTTATCTTTAATTTTTAAGAACCTGTTTCCGTACAAAAATGGTCGTGCTCAGCGATTTTATTTTGCTTTGCGCGTAATTTCGTCGATCACTGTCATTTTTTAGCTAGCAAATTTTTTACTGAAATATGATTGGTTGGCACATTTTTTCATTTACTGATTCCAGTTTATGATTCTACACTGGTTAAACTCATCAATCATCTATGTTACTGGAGGCTGCTAGTTTACTTTTTGTGAAAAATTCATTGCAAAAAGCGTGCATGCAGAACAATTCCTAATACTGATCACATCACTACCTTAGCACTATGGACATGTAGAAAATAGTATAGTGATCATTTCCCACACTATTTTGTGGAGTACACTCTAATAGTTTCAGAGATATGAATCTTGGATAGACTGTCAATTCAGTCTAGTCAATCTCTGTGCAAATTTTGACTTTTGTTTGTTTGTTTTTCAACCACAAATATTATTTTGCTGTAAAAATTTTGAGATTTTTGAGAACCAATAAAATTTGCATTTGACAATAGATTTCCAAAATGTAATATAATTTGTTATACCATAGCTACAGAAGTGTAATACCATTTGAATTCAATCTATTGGTGTGTTTTCACTGCTTCATATCAGTATTTAGACTTGTAGAAGAGCCAGGTTAAAACTTAAATTTTCTGAAAGTGGGCTTTAGGTAATCAAAAACCTTAAGACTTTTGATGATTTCCACATTTTGATAATAAACTTTGATCATAATTTTGAGTTTGTCCTGCAAATAAGAAATGACTTCCTGGTCCCACATCCCAATTATATCTCTTGCACTCTTTGCTATCTGTTTTGGAATATTTTACAAATTGAAAGGATTTAATGATTATTCTGACTTGTATTTTATTAGTTACTAAGTTCATCTCCTTATTGAGACTACAAAACATTGAATAATGAACAAAATCAATTTGTTCTTTTGATTGTACAGGGAAAATTCTGTAATTAAAAACAAATTCTGACCAGCATTGAGCTGCCTAATGTCAAATATTTCAACCACCCCCAGACCCAATGTCTAGAACCTGTTCCATAGGCCCTAACTACTCTTGTGGGTAACATGCAGATAAAATTCTCATTTGCCACTACCATGCTACCTTTGGCTTTGATCAAACAGGTTGCAAATACTGTAGATGCCAATTCTGATGTTGACATATTATCTACCTTCCTGTTATGTCAATGAAAGAATTGAAAATTTTAGCAAAGAAAAAGACAAAATTGATGAAGGAGAAGATAACAACAATGGTGTCATATAAATACTTTCAAACAGGTTTTTGTAATGTGTTAGTTGTTCATTTCAGTATAAAGATCAGATTTGATTGTTCAATTTATCCTACTGAAATGTCAATTGTGACCATTAAAACAGAGGAACCTTTATTTTGAGGAAGTGATAAGTAAATTAAATCTTTAAAGTTTGTTGTTGTTTTGTTATCAGCTGTAGTTTTCAATGTTGCTATTAATGCTTACTATTTCAGAAAATTTTGTGCTCAAATATCTTCAGAGAAAGCAACATTACAGGTAACCATATCAGTAATCTTTGTACAAGTTCTCAAAGTCAGAGACTTTTCCATTGAAATTGTTAAACTTTGAGAGAATGATGACAATAATGTCATTGGAGCATTTAAATCCTCAGTGCTATAATTATCAATGGCTGAAGACTGAATTTTTAATTGACAAAAGAAAACGAATTAACATGCAATAAAAATTTATTTTTTATTTGATACAAGAAGGTTGAAAAACCACATACATCAAAACAACCAATAATATAATGCTATGCTTCTACATCAAATCAATGAGCCCCAACCTTTTGTATGAAAGTTTGAATTTCAAAAAAAGTTATCATATGTATCTTTGCCCAACTTCTTCTCCTCGTACCAAACATTATTCTTCATCACAGCTTCAATATCCAATGACCTTCAAAAGCATGTTGCCTAATCAACAACTGGAGAATAAGTGTTCTCAGATCAATTATTCCAAGAATCACTAATGGTTGGTTTGTTTGAATTATTATATCATTCTAGATGAGTAGCTCTCTTGAAATACATATATGAAAATTGTTCCATAAATTGACTAAAATCAATAAAATTGTAAAAATAGAAGCTTCTACTTTTTTAGCAAGATATGCTTGGATAATCAGGTATTCCACTCTTGAAAGGATGAACATAGAAACTCACAAAAAAGCATCATCAGGCTTGATTCGATCATGACAAAGTACAGATTTCTTCAGTATTGAAGAAGCTAATTATATATTCACATTGTTGAGAGAGCACTATCTGTGTGTTGATTGAAGTTGGAGATGGGTGTTGTTGTCCATTTTAAAACAATTCAATCACATCCATTCCCCCATTGCATTTCATGTGATCAATTTAATTTGACTTTTTGAACTGCTCTCTCCAAAATATGTTTCAATTGCCCAGTTTACTGATCATATTGAACTCAGGTCGTCATTAACTTAATTTGTCCTCCAATACATGAGGGGACCAGGTGGCTTCCATCCAACTGGTGAATCTTGAATTTTGTAAATTCACTACCCATCTGTAGTCTAAACTTCATCATTGATATCAAAGCACTCCTTTTTTACCTGTACAATTGACACAAATCCATTTTTCAACCACCAAAACATCCTCCTTAACATCTTCTTTATAATCCAAAGTATTCACAAGAAAAGAGATTACTCATCTTCAAGTACTGCAAGATGAGAAAAACTTACCTTTCTCATCTGTAAGTTCTTGATCTGCATATTCCTCATTCCTTTTCAATCATTTTTAATTATTTTCATTTCTTTTCAATTATTTTCATAATATAATCATTATATTTTCATTATATTTTCATTATTTATTTATACTATTTTTCTAATTTTCATTTATTTTCATTATATTTTAATTATATTCTCATTCCATATTCATTATAAATTCATCATACATTAATTATATTTTCATTATATTTTCATTTACACTCTTATATTTTGATTTATTTTCATTCATTTCTATTTATTTTAATATTTTGTAATTTCCTTTCATTTAATTTAACTGTTTCATTGTTTTCATTTTTTTAAATATAATTTCATTATATTTTCAACATATTTTAATCCTAATTTCATTTTTTGGATTTATTTTCAATATATTTTTATTATATTTCATTATATTTTCATTATATTTTCATTATATTTTCATTTATTTTCATTTATTTT
>JACCDI011999967.1_pt1 | contig 14012 bp, 15 predicted proteins | sample 7442791 | NCBI WGS metagenome assembly JACCDI01 (sample SAMN15323434, study PRJNA562643) | freshwater metagenome | isolation source: river surface water | place: USA:Blue River Watershed | collected 2017-08-15 | reverse complement strand
GTCTAATATTTCAGAAGTGTAGGCTTCTTTGTCTTTCAAGACTGATAAGATACAGAATTCTAAAACACCTTTGCGCATCTGGGCTTTTGTGTTTTCAATGTTCATGATTCGATTTTTGTTTTTTGATTAAACTGTTCATTTTGATTGATGATTTTTTCCGCTTCGCTCCAAACTGTTCGGAAGCGCCTCGGGTGATGATTGATTTTATTTAAAGAATGAAATGGTTAATGGATAATTGTAAATTTCTCCATTGGATGCTTTTACTGAACCGTAAATGATTAAGATGAATTCAATAATTTTCAAAAAACCAAATACTGCAACAGCGCTCAAACCTAACAGGATGAATCCATTGGTATTTCCGACAGTCATTTCTCCTAAATGATGGTGATTGTCGTTCAAAATTTCATTCCAAGTCACATTTTTTAAAACAGTGTAAATGATTATCGGAATGGCAATTAGTGCCAATATAAGAGAGTACAATAGCATACTCAATTGAAAGTTCAAAACTCGTTTTCCGTTGGCATCGATAAATTCTGAATCCTTTTTCATAGAACTCCAAATGATGATTGGGAAAATGTAATTACCAAACGGAATAAAATACTGAGTCAATGTACTCAGGTGAATTGCGGTAGAAACGTTTTGTTCGTTGGTTGTGATCATTTTGATTTGATTTAAAGTCTGTTTTTTTAAGACAGATTGATTGATGATTAAAACTCCAAAACTAATAATACTATAGATAAGCTATTAATTTCTTATACAAAGATAAGGCTAAAAGAAGATACCTTGCAATACAAAGTACTTAAAATTAACATTTATTTAACATTTTAAAAATCAGTTATAAAAGCATATATTTCACTATATTTACAACAAATTCAATGCTTCATGACACTTTCGCCTTCAAAATTAAATACGTTTTTGTTTTTTAAATTACCATCTGCCTTTTGGTGTGGAGTTCGAGTGAAATCCATTTCAAACACCAATTGTGTCACCAGCGTCAAGCACAAATGGTTCAATCAAAACCCTTTTAATTCAATGTATTTTGCTGTTCAAGCTATGGCAGCCGAACTTTCAACAGGTGCTTTGGTGGTTTCACAAATAAAGGATAGTGGTAAAAACATTTCTATGTTAGTCGCCAACAGCAAAGCCACTTACACCAAAAAAGCAACGGGTAGAATAACTTTCAATTGTACTGATGGCAATTCATCTTTAGAAGCCATTCAAAAAACAATTGCCACTGGCGAAGGTCAAACCGTTTGGATGCAATCGATTGGTGTTGATGAAAAAGGCGATCAGGTTTCGGTATTCGATTTTGAATGGACGGTTAAGTTAAAAACATCGTAAACAAAAGTTAAACCCAATACAATTAACAATAGCTTTTGAAAGTAAGCTTCTATCTTTGTGTACAATTTACTTGATAATGAAAATTTTAGTAACAGGCGCAACAGGTTTAATTGGAAAAGAATTGGTGGATTTGCTTTTGCAGAACAACCATACGGTTCATTATTTAACCACATCACCTCAAAAAATAAAGAACTCAACCAATTACTTCGGATTCTATTGGAACCCAGCCGAAGGCAAAATCGACGAAAATTGCCTTGAAGGTATAGATACTGTCGTTCACCTTGCTGGCGCATCCATTTCCAAACGCTGGACCAAATCCTACAAGCAGGAGTTGATAGAAAGCCGTGTTTTATCAGCCAATTTGCTTTTCAATTTGGTTAAAAAAACACAAAATCAAGTCAAACACTTCATTTCAGCATCGGGTACAGCAATTTATCCCGATAGTGATTCGGCTGTATACGACGAATTTTCAAAAGAAGTCGATTCCTCTTTTCTAAGTAATGTAGTAGTAAAATGGGAGGAAAGTGCCAATCAATTTCAATTGCTTAATATAAAAGTAACCAAAGTCAGAACAGGTGTCGTGTTTTCGGAAAAAGGCGGTGCGTTATTGGAAATGATAAAACCCATAAAAATGTACGTCGGATCTGGTTTTGGTTCCGGAAAACAAATGCAATCATGGATTCATCTTTCCGATGTGACCCAATTGTATTATTGGATTATTCAAAGCAAAACAGAAGGAATTATCAACGCCGTTGCACCCAATTCCATAAGTAATCAAGATCTAACGAAACTCATCGCAAAGCATCTTAAAAGACCACTTTTTTTACCCAATATCCCTCAATTTGTGATGAAGTTAATTTTGGGTGAAATGCATGTTTTACTATTTTCCAACAAAAATATTCTTCCCAAAAGAGCGCAGTCACTCGGTTTTCACTTCCAATTTGATACTCCCGAAAAAGCACTACAAGACATCATAAAATAAAAAAAAAGTTCTAACTAATTGTTGGAACTTTTTTATTGAATTAATACTATCTTGAGCTTCACAGCTATTCTAAAACCTTTTATACTTTCAAATTTAGTGAATTCGAAAACGTAATAGTCTTAAAATTATATTAAATTTTAGGAGCAGCTATTTAGCTTTTTATAGAACAGTTGTCCCGCTTTTCGCTGCAACAAGCTTTGTAAAAGTTAAAAACTTTGACAAAGCTTGTTTCCACTCCAACCTGCCTGCCGGCAGGCAGGTCGGGGCTAAAATAGTCTTCTTTTGCATAAAATAAACCTTCTTTATCGCAGATTGAATTTTGTATATCGTAGATTGAATTCCCGCCATCTTCAGATGGCGGAAACAAAACATCTTCAAAAAAATAATGACAATTTGACATTTTTAAAGATTTGGCAGTACTTTTGCAATCCAAAATTTACCAATGAACATCAAGAATATTTTTAAAAATAAAGGCAAAATGAATACTGAAAATTCTGAAAAAGAAGTAATTGAGAACGAAAATGATACGCTAAATCAGACTGAAGAAAGCGCAACAGAGCAAACTACTCCTGAGGTTGAAGCAGCAGAAGAGTTGACCGTTGAGCAAAAATTAGAAGAGGAATTAGCCAAAGAAAAAGATAAGTTTTTACGTCTTTTTGCCGAATTTGAAAACTACAAAAAACGTACAACCAAAGAGCGAATCGATTTATTCAAAACTGCCAATCAAGAAGTTTTACAAGCCCTATTGCCCGTTTTGGACGATTTTGACAGAGCAATGACTCAAATTTCTAAGTCAGAAGACGAAGTATTGTTAAAAGGTGTTGAGTTGATTCACGAAAAACTAAAATCAACCTTAGTTGGAAAAGGATTAGAACAAGTAGAAGTAAAAGCAGGCGATGATTTTAATGCAGATTTTGCCGAAGCCATTACCCAAATTCCAGCACCATCAGACGATTTAAAAGGTAAAATTGTAGACGTAATCGAAAAAGGATACAAATTGGGCGACAAAATTATTCGTTTCCCTAAGGTTGTAATTGGAAATTAAGATTTCCAATTACAACCTTTTGAATAGAAACGGGATTTATCCCGTTTGAAAAAAAGAATGAATTCCATTTGATAAAAAAATGAATTCCATTCCATTTAAATAGTAATAGATTTAAAATGAAAAAAGATTTTTACGAAATATTAGGCATTTCCAAAAATGCTTCTCCCGATGAAATTAAAAAAGCCTACCGCAAAAAGGCTATAGAGTTTCACCCTGATAAAAACCCGGGCAACAAAGAAGCAGAAGAAAATTTCAAATTAGCCGCAGAAGCCTATGAAGTATTGAGCGATCCAAATAAGAAAGCCCGTTACGATCAATACGGTCATCAAGCGTTTGATGGCGCTGGTGGATTTGGTGGCGGACACATGAATATGGACGATATTTTCAGCCAATTCGGAGATATTTTTGGTAGTGCTTTTGGCGGTGGTGGTTTCAGTGGTTTCGGAGGAAGTTCGGGTGGACAACGCCGCATGAAAGGAAGTAATCTTCGTATCAAAGTAAAACTTACTTTAGAAGAAGTAGCTAATGGTGTTGAAAAAAAAGTAAAAGTAAAGCGCAAAATTCAAGCGCCAGGTGTACGTTATAAAACCTGTTCAACCTGTAATGGTCAAGGTCAAGTATTGCGAGTTACCAATACTATTTTAGGTCGTATGCAAACTGCTACAACTTGTAACGTTTGTGGTGGTTCAGGTCAAACTATAGACAGCAAACCAGCCAATGCCGATGCTCAAGGGATGATTTTGGAAGACGAAACGGTATCAATCAAAATTCCAGCCGGAGTAACCGATGGAATGCAGTTGAAAGTTTCAGGCAAAGGGAATGATGCACCAGGAAACGGAATTGCGGGCGATTTAATAGTAGCCATTGAAGAACAAGAACACGAGTTTTTAAAACGCGAAGGAGAAAACTTACATTACGATTTGTACATCAGTTTTGCCGAAGCCGTACTCGGAGTTTCTAAAGATATTGAAGCAGTAAACGGAAAAGTGCGCATTAAATTAGAAGAAGGAATTCAATCTGGGAAGATTTTACGTCTAAAAGGTAAGGGAATTCCGAGTATTAATAGCTATGGAAACGGTGATTTACTCGTTCATGTAAACGTTTGGACACCAAAAACTTTGACCAAAGAGCAACGTCAATTCTTCGAGAAATCGTTGACTGACGCTAACTTTATCCCTCATCCAGAGAAGAGCGATAAATCTTTTTTTGAAAAAGTTAAAGATATGTTTTCATAGTAAATAAATTATTTTTACATTTGACTATTACTTGGTAACAAGTAATTTCTTTTTCATAGCAATTTTTCCCATCCTTGTTTCACAATAAGGGTGGGTTTTTTGTAACAAAACGTTTCAATCGGTTACTAATTGCGTACTTTTGCCAACTTCAATATCAGTAACAATATCAAAAATCAATTGCATTTTTTTTTGATATTGACATTGATTTTTGACATTGATATTTAAAAACCTATGAGCAACATCCTCGAAGTAAAAAATGTAGTGAAACAATACGGCGATTATACTGCGCTCAATGAAGTTTCTCTCACAGTTCCTAAAGGCAGCATCTACGGATTGTTAGGTCCGAATGGCGCCGGAAAAACCTCACTCATCCGCATCATCAATCAAATCACCATGCCCGATAGTGGACAGGTTATATTGGATGGTGCACCACTAAAGCCCGAACACGTTGCCGTAATTGGTTATATGCCCGAGGAACGTGGTTTGTACAAAACGATGAAAGTGGGTGAGCAGTGTTTGTATTTGGCACAACTCAAAGGATTGACCAAACAAGAGGCCAAAACACAACTCGATTATTGGTTCAATAAACTCGAAATTCAAGGTTGGTGGAACAAAAAAATTCAGGAGCTTTCTAAAGGAATGGCGCAAAAAATTCAGTTCGTAGTTACCGTTTTGCATCAACCCAAATTGCTGATTTTAGACGAACCTTTTTCAGGTTTTGATCCTGTTAATGCCAATTTAATTAAAGACGAAATCATCGAACTCAATAAAAAAGGAACCTCTGTGATTTTTTCAACGCACCGTATGGAAAGTGTAGAAGAAATGTGCGATCATATTGCCTTAATTCACAAATCGAATAAACTTATTGAAGGCAAACTATCAGATGTCAAAAAACAATACCGAACCAACAGTTATGATGTCGGAATTTTGACTAATAATGTGGAAGGTTTGATGTACGACTTGTCGCAAAAATTCACTCTATCACCAACCGATTTTAAATCACTCAATGACGAATTAAAACTCGAAATCAACCTCGGAAATGCCACACCTAATGAACTTTTGAATACTTTGGTTCAACGCGGACAAGTCACGCATTTCGTAGAGAAAATTCCGAGTGTAAATGATATTTTTATTAAAACAGTAACGGAATAGACTTCTTAGATTGTAAGACTATAAGATTTATATGTCCAAAAAAATATCTTACAGTCATACAGTCCTATAGTCTTAAAGTCCAGAAAACTAATCAGTCTAAAAGAAAATGAGCAAACTACTCCTTATCATAAAGCGCGAATTCATCGCCAAAGTCCGCAACAAATCGTTCATAGTGATGACTTTTTTGAGTCCTTTACTTTTTGTAGGTATCGGCGGATTTGTAGGCTATTTGAGTCAAATGAAAGCCGATCAAAAAACCATTGCTATTCATGATGAAACGAGCAAATTTGTCAACGATTTTAAAAGCGATGAAGAATACAAATACCTCAATCTATCCAATGTTGATGTCAAAATATTAAAAGACAGCATCATTAATGAAAATTATGAAGGTCTTTTGATTATTCCCAACGCGAAAGACAATTCTTCTCTACAAAAAGGTATTCAATACGTTTCTAATGACAGTCCGAGTGTAATGTTTGTTGAAGATTTGGAAAGTGTAGTCGCTAAACGAATCACCGCAGAAAATTTTCAAGCACAAGGATTGGATACACTAAAAATTAGTAAAGCAAAAGCCGATGTATCCATCAATTTGACCAAAGCATCTGGAGAAGAAGCATTGAAAGGACTGAATGAAATCAAAATCGGAATAGGCGGAGCTTTTGGCTATCTAATCATGATGTTCATCGTCATTTATGGAAATATGGTGATGCGAAGTGTGATTGAAGAGAAAACTTCGCGTATTATTGAAGTGATTATTTCTTCAGTCAAACCATTTCAACTGATGATGGGGAAAATAATCGGTACTTCTTTCGCTGGAATTCTACAGTTTTTAATTTGGGCCTTACTCGGATTAACAGCTATGTTTATTCTGTCGTCTATTTTTGGTGTTGAAATGGGTACAACAAGCACACCACAAGCGCAACAAGCACTCGAGTTGGCTCAAAAAGAAGCAGGAGGAACACTTCAAATGTACATCAAAGAATTGTGGAATCTTCCAATTGCTACTATCATTATCAGTTTTATTATATATTTTATTGGTGGTTACTTCTTGTACAGCTCATTTTACGCGTCAATCGGTGCTGCAGTAGACAACGAAACTGATTCACAACAATTCCTTTTGCCTATTATTATGCCTTTAATATTAGGAGTGTATATCGGATTTTTTACAGTAATTAATGATCCACACGGAACAGTGGCTACTGTATTTTCAATGATTCCGCTGACATCACCCATAGTTATGATGATGCGAATTCCCTTTGGCGTGCCATGGTGGGAAATAATTATTTCGATGCTCTTACTTTTTGGTACATTCTTTGGTGTAGTTTGGTTTGCAAGCAAAATTTACCGCGTTGGTATTTTGATGTACGGTAAAAAACCATCATGGAAAGAATTATACAAATGGCTTAACTATTAATTATGAATACTTTTTTTAAACTATCTGCCTTATCAATTTTAGTATTATCGCTTCAATCTTGTGGATACGGTTATTCCACTTCAGAGCGTTTTACACCTTTAGATCCATCTCAAAAAGACATCAAATGCAATTATGTGCCTGAAAAAGTGGATTTGTATTTTGAAAACGAAAAAATCGATTTTGAATACGAAAAATTAGGCATCATTGAAGTACAAGGTCAACAATATTCCAATGATGCTGAAATGCTCGAAAAACTTAAAAAATTGGCCAAAGAAAAATGTTGCGATGCCATCATTAATCTTAAACGCGGGTATGTAAATAGGGAACGTGGGATGTTATTTTCCAACGAACCCGATGTGAACTATTCGTCAATTACCTATTTCGGATTGGGAGTCAAAAAGAGAAGTTAGGAGCGAAAGGCTTGGGCTTTCTTGTAATCCATATTCCTGCTTTCCGCAATATCTTTTCCTTTTTTTGAAAAAAGAAAAAGGATATTTGCTCCAATCAGGGCTAAAAGAATAACAATTTTGAATTTTTGCGAACTTTGCGAAAAACTTTGCGAACTTTGCGGTTAAATAAAATCTATGTCAAAAATACTCATCATCGAAGACGAAGCCTCCATCAGAAGAGTGCTTACCAAAATACTTTCGGAAGAAAATGACACCTATCAAGTAGAAGAAGCCGAAGACGGCGTTCAAGGATTTGAAAAAATCAAAACGTCCGATTACGATTTGGTGTTGTGTGACATCAAAATGCCCAAAATGGACGGCGAAGAGCTACTCGAAGCCGTTAAAAAAATAAAACCCGAAATTCCAATTGTCATGATATCGGGTCACGGCGATATGGAAACGGCCATCAATACCATGCGTTTGGGCGCATTCGACTACATATCAAAACCACCCGATTTGAATCGGTTGTTGAATACAGTTCGCAACGCTTTAGATAAAAAACAACTCGTAGTAGAAAACAAAATTCTGAAAAAGAAAGTCAGTAAAAACTACGAAATGATCGGAAATTCTGAGCCTATTAACCACATCAAACATATGATTGAAAAGGTTGCTCAAACCGACGCTCGCGTTTTAATTACTGGTCCAAATGGAACGGGAAAAGAACTCGTAGCCCATCAATTGCACGAAAAAAGTGAGCGTTCGCAATTTCCTTTAATCGAGGTAAATTGTGCTGCAATTCCATCAGAATTAATTGAAAGTGAGTTGTTTGGTCATGTTAAAGGCGCTTTTACATCTGCCGTTAAAGACCGAGCCGGAAAATTTGAAGCGGCCGATGGCGGAACGATTTTCTTAGACGAAATTGGCGATATGAGTATGGCAGCCCAAGCTAAAGTGTTGCGCGCATTGCAAGAAAATTTGATTCAAAGAGTTGGTGCCGATAAAGACATTAAAGTGAATGTTCGCGTAGTTGCAGCTACCAACAAAGATTTGAAAAAAGAAATCGAAGAAGGTCGTTTTCGTGAAGATTTATACCATCGTTTGGCCGTTATTTTAATTAAAGTTCCAGCGTTGAACGATCGTAGAGATGACATACCTTTGCTCATCGAACATTTTGCCGCTAAAATTGCCGAAGAACAAGGAAATGCTCAAAAAACCTTTTCCAAACAAGCAATTAAATTACTGCAAGAATACGATTGGACAGGAAACATACGCGAATTACGCAATGTGGTTGAACGCCTTATTATTTTGGGTGGAAACGAAATTTCAGAAACCGACGTGAAGTTATTTGCTTCTAAATAATTCAAGTGATTAGTGAAGAGTAAGTAGTGAAAAGCCTACTAATTACTATTCACTATTGACTAATTACTAAAAAAAATGCAACTAAAAAAAATAAATCCAAATCTTCAACAAGCACTCATTGAAAGCGGTTTGACCGAAGCCAATGAAATGCAACAAGAGACTTTTTCTACTATTAAAAGTGGTGCAGATGCGGTCATTCAATCATCTCAAGGTGAAGGAAAAACGACTACAATTGTTCTCAATGTGATTCAGCGGTTGGAAAAAGCAGTTGGAGAAAGTACGCGAGCATTGATTATTGTTTTGGATAAAGAAAAAGTGTTGGAAACGGTAGGTCTTTTTGAAGCTTTCGGTAAATACACTGATTTGCGTGTTATTGGTTGCCATGACAAAGGGGATATCGACTACGATAAAAACGTCATTTCTGCCGGAATGGACGTGATTGTTGGAACTCCAACCCGTATCAACGCCATGTTTTCGTCGGCGGGTTTCAACATGAATACGATTAAAATGTTTATTGTAGACGATGCCGATGTTCTATTTCGTTTGCGTCATGATGCTATTATTCAGCGTTTATCGATGAGTGTCGAAAAAACACAGCGATTGTTCTTCTGTTCAGAAATCATCGAAAGAGTAGAGGTTTTGGCTGATAAAATTATGATTGAACCATTTTTCTTTGAAATGGAATAGTTTTCAGTCACAGTCGCAGTTATCAGTAATTAGCAACATATAAAAATCAGCTTAAATCAGTAAAATCCGTTTTGTCCGCACTCCCAAAAACATGCAAAGCGAATAAAAGCATTATACAATTTACATTATACACTATACAAACAATGGGATTAATGAATCTTTTTTATGGAGACGAAACTTTTTGAGTTTCAATTAAAAGCAATCAGTAAATGAAAGCGATACGATTTACCATTCTTATTTTTTCATCTGTATTTGGAATAGTATATCTTTTGTACGTTAGCTACTTTTATTTCAATCAGGAAGAAATAGTATTTCGGGCGTATCCACTTCCCAAAAATCATCAATTTGGTTTTAGCGAAAAATTCGAAGAAGTTACCATTCCTTCGTTTGATGGAACTCAACTTCACGGATTGTTATTCAAAACTCCCCATCCAAAAGGACTCGTTTTTTATTTGCACGGAAATGCCGGAACCGTTGATGATTGGGGTACGAATGCTTCCATTTACACCGATTTAGGTTACGATATTTTCTTTTTGGATTACCGTGGTTTCGGAAAAAGTGAGGGCAAAGTAGACAATCAAGATCAAGTCTTTAAAGACATTTCTATTGCTTTTGACTCAGTAATTTCCCAATACAAATCCAAAGAAATCATCATGATTGGTTATTCGATTGGAACAGGTTTAGCTACTTATTTGGCCTCCACAAAAAAAATAGATAAGTTAGTACTTCAAGCAGCGTATTATAATTTTTTAGAATTTTCAACAGATCGAGCACCTTATTTTCCTGATTTTCTCAAGAAATTTGAATTTGAAACCAACAAATACATTGTTCAAGTCAAAGCACCCATTTACCTTTTTCACGGCAATCAAGATCGATTAATTCCAGTTTCGAATTCACAACGATTAAAAAGAATCATCAAACCAACCGATTCCCTTTACATTTTAGATGGTGAAGATCATGTTGGCATTAATGATAATTACGATTTTCAGCAACAATTAAAGCGGATTTTAAGATAAATTTTTCCTTTTAGAAACAATGAGTTACTATCTTTGTGAGATGAAAAAAATCAGTGGAATTTTATTGTTTTGTTTGTTTTTAAGTTGTACCGAAAAACAAGAAAAATTACCTTTTCTGGGCAATCCAGTTGTTAAAGGTAACGATACTGTTTATCCGCAGATAGAAGATTTCTCATTTATCGACCAAGACAGTTCTATTGTAACTAACAAAACTTTTGAGAATAAAATTTACGTAGCCGATTTCATATTTCTCTCTTGTCCAACAATTTGCCCCAAAATGCATACAGAGTTGACTAAAGTCTATAGTGCATTTAGTATTCATCCTGATGTTATGTTTTTGTCGCATACGATTGATCCCGATCGCGATACAGTTGAACGTTTAAAAGCCTACACTCAAAGCAACAACATTTCAAAAAAATGGCGTTTTGTAACTGGCAATAAAGATAGTATTTACAGTATTGCAACAAAAAGTTACTTTTCTACTGCATACAAAGATTCGAAAGAACCCGGTGGTTATGTGCACAGTGGTGGCTTTTTACTTATTGATAAAAATCGATTTGTTCGTGGAGTGTATGACGGGACGAATACTAAAGAAACCAAACGACTCATAAAGGATATAAAAGTGCTTTTAACTGAATAGAAAATGTATCTTTGTAAAATGAAAAAAGTATTAGTATATTTTTTACTATTTATTTTTGCTCTCCAAAGCACTAAAGGTTTATGGATAGTAACTTCATTTCATTTGAATAGAGATTTTATTGCTGAGAATTTATGTATCAATCGATTCGATAAAATACCAGTATGTAAAGGGCAATGTTTTTTGAACGATCAACTCGATAAAGAACAAAAAGAGAGTAAAAATAATTTGATAAACTTTGAGAAAGAAGTTGTTTTTATTGCTCCACAATTTTCTGAAATTACCTTACCCAAAAAATCAAAAACAGTAATCAATAAACAATTTAGTTTTTACAAAATTACTAAGTACAGTTCCTTCTTATTCAACTTTGAAAATCCGCCCGAATTGGTTTAATAATTCATAGTAATTATTAATTTTAAATCTAACCAATTATGCAGTCTAGTTTAATCTCGATGTGCAGTTTGGCCGATTTTAACACGAGTAGTTATGATATCTTTTATGATACATTAGAAGGATTTAATGCCAAGTTTCCCTTTGTTGAAGAATCGCACAAGCAGGATTTTTATTCTATTTTGTTTTTAGATTCATCGCATGGCGAAATTGAAATCGATAATCATAAAATATATTTTAATTGTCCAAAAGTTGTGATCATCCAGCCCAATTGCATATCAAAAATAAATTTACATCCAGAAGCATCAGGTAGAATCATTTCATTTACTGAAACTTTTTTCTCTTTGCGCTACAATAATAATTCATTACACGACTTTTCTTTTTTTGAAAATGACGCGAAGCCATTCATGACATTGAGTTCTTTTCAAAAGGAACATTTAAAAACTTTTTTCGAATTGTTTCACTATGAATACAGTGCCTTGTTAAAAGACAAAACTAAAGTGCTTCGTTCGTATTTAAACATACTATTGGTTCAGTTGGAACGAATTTACAATCCGCAATTTAGCCCTAAAATTCACAATAGTAAAAATGAAAAGGTGAGAGAATTTGAAAAGTTAGTGGAGCATCATTTCAAAGAGCACAAAATGCCGTCTTTTTATGCTGATAAATTACATGTGACACCTAACTATTTGAATAAAATTTGCAACAGCGAAGCAGGAAAAACAGCGGGAGACGTTATTCGAAAAAGAATTACAATCGAAGCACAACGCCTTTTACATTATACCACATTGTCAATCAATGAAATTGCACACGATTTGGGTTTTGAAAATGTATCTTATTTTATAACTTTTTTCAAAAAGCAAGTCAAAGTTACACCCGAGCAATTCAGAAAAATAACGAATCATTAATATCATTTTTAAATTTAAAACAATGAAAAAAAGTCAAATTTTATCTCTTTTATTACTTCTTTGTGTTACTGTTTCTGCACAGTTTACTCAGAAACCATTGCCTTACGCTTACAATGCTTTGGAACCCTTTATCGATGCACAAACTATGGAAATCCATTACAGCAAACACCACGCCGCTTACATTAAAAACTTAAATACAGCAGTAGTTGGAACCGATGCGGAGAAAATGACCATTACCGAAATTTTTGCAAACATATCTAAGTTGAGTTCAGCCATTCGCAATAATGCTGGCGGACATTTCAATCACGAATTGTTTTGGTCGATTTTAACTCCAGAAAAAAACACCAAACCTTCGGCCGATTTAGAAAAAGCCATCAACGATGCATTTGGTAGTTTGGATGTGTTAAAAGAAAAAATGAACGCAGCAGCAGCCACGCGTTTCGGTTCGGGTTGGGCTTGGTTGTATGTAGGTCAAGACGGAAAATTAGCAGTTTGTTCCACGGCTAATCAAGACAATCCGTTGATGGATATAGCCGAAAATAAAGGAATGCCTATTTTAGGAATAGACGTTTGGGAACATGCTTATTATTTGAAATACCAAAATAAAAGAGCCGATTATTTAACTGCCATTTGGAATGTTATTAATTGGAATGAAGTTAGTAATTATTATGCCGCTGCAATGCCTAAAAAGAAAGGCAAATTTGATGGATGGTTGGCTCTAAAAGACTTCCACAAAGTAATGTCGCAAACGTTTCACCCAAGTGAAGAAGGTAATTTGCAACCCATAAAAGAACGCAGTGGTGAAATGGTTGTAAAAGCCGAAGCATTAGCAAAATCTACTATTCCGGCTGAATTCAATAAAAAAGAAGTAGTGGCAGCTGTTCAAAAATTAGCAACCGATAGTAAAAAGCTGGATAAATTGGTCAAAGCCAAAAAATCAGATAAGGAAATTACAGAAGCATTATCAAAACTTCATGATGTTTTTCATGAAATTGTGGGTTTGTGTACTGCAGATGACCATCATTAAAAGTAAAACTTCAGAATTGAAAATCGAAATCAACTAGTGTAAATAGCAACAAACAAAGCACTTTTATCAAATCAAGCAGGAACGTTTTTCGAAACTTTCTGCTTTTTTGTTTGTAGTAAAATCCGAATTGCTGAAGGAAATTTGTACCATCAAATTTTTGCAGTTATGGATTTTCCAATGTTTCATTTAGACTGGCTTAACAATAGAATGCTGATTGCAATTATCGCCATTCTACACGTTATTATTAATCATGGTTTGGCCGTTGGTTTTATGCCTTTTGTTACTTGGCTTGAGCAACGTGGAGTATCACGTAGTGGTAAAGATCAAATAACCGACCTAGAATGGGACCAAATGGTGTACAAAATCATGAAAGTAGCATTCATTATAACAACTACTGTTGGAGCAATGACAGGTGTTGGAATTTGGTTTT
>JACCDI010450269.1_pt1 | contig 14012 bp, 9 predicted proteins | sample 7442791 | NCBI WGS metagenome assembly JACCDI01 (sample SAMN15323434, study PRJNA562643) | freshwater metagenome | isolation source: river surface water | place: USA:Blue River Watershed | collected 2017-08-15 | reverse complement strand
TTGAAGCAGCATGGAATGACCGTGCTTTATTGAAAGAGGAAACCTATAGCAATGCCGTTCGCGAAGTAATTGAAGAGGTAGATAAAGGCAGATTAAGAGTTGCCGCTCCACAAGAAAATGACTGGGTAGTCAACGAATGGGTAAAACAAGCAATCCTAATGTACTTTGGTATCCAACAAATGCAAACCTGGGAATTGGCTCCATTTGAATTTCACGATAAAATGTTATTAAAATCAGGTTATGCCGCATTAGGCGTTCGCGCAGTACCTCATGCAGTAGCAAGATACGGCGCTTATTTAGCAAAGAATGTGGTGTTAATGCCTAGCTATGTAAATATAGGTGCGTATGTAGATGAAGGCACGATGGTAGACACTTGGGCAACAGTAGGAAGCTGTGCGCAAATTGGAAAAAATGTTCACTTAAGTGGTGGTGTAGGTATTGGTGGCGTATTAGAACCATTACAAGCAAGTCCAGTAATTGTAGAAGATGGTTGTTTTATTGGAAGTAGATGTATTGTTGTAGAAGGCGTGCATTTGGAAAAAGAAGTGGTACTAGGCGCAAATGTAGTATTAACAAAAAGCACTAAAATTATTGATGTGAGTGGCGATACGCCTGTTGAATACAAAGGCCGTGTTCCAGCAAGAAGTGTAGTAATACCAGGTGCTTATACAAAATCATTTCCTGCAGGTGAGTATCAAGTAAGTTGTGCATTAATTATTGGTCAAAGAAAACCAAGCACTGACTTAAAAACCAGTTTAAATGATGCATTGAGAGATTTTAATGTTGCCGTATAGAAAAGAGAAAATTATATAATCAAGGTTTTTTAATTGCCGTAGTTGGAACTATTTTATTTTCAACAAAAGCAATTTGGATAAAACTTTGTTTTCGAGAAAGTGCTATTGACGCCACTACATTATTAATGTTGAGGATGTTAATAGCATTTCCTTTTTATATAATTGCATTAGGCCTAAGTAAATCCACCGGTTTGCCTATTACAAAAAAACATATAGGATGGGGCATTGCAATGGGATTGCTTGGTTATTATGCAAGTAGTTTATTTGATTTTATTGGTTTACAATATATATCTGCAGGCATAGAAAGAATCATCTTGTTTATCTATCCTACATTGGCGGTACTAATTAATCGGGTAATTTATAAAGTGAATATTTCCCGTATTCAGTTTATTTCCATTGGCATTACTTATCTAGGAATTGGAATTGCTTATTGGGGAGAATTTCAACAAATGCCAGAGACCCAAAATTTTGTGTATGGATCGGTAATGGTGCTATTATGTGGAATTACCTATGCATTCTATTTAGTGGGTACTGGAAAGTTAGTGCCTGTTATGGGCTCCACCCGCTATACGAGTGTGGCCATGCTAGCAGCTAGTTTTGGAATTTTTGTGCATTATTTAGTTCAAGTAAGTTATCAGCAAAGTCCTTTACTCCCCACATTGCCCCTACCTATGCTAGGCTATGTAATTGCATTAGGACTGGTCGCTACCGTTATCCCTTCCTTTTTACTGAATTGGGGCATGAAGCAGGTTGGAAGCAATAATTTAGCCATCATTACTAGTATTGGGCCAGTGGCAACCCTTTTTCAAGCCAATCTTATTTTGGGAGAACCCTTCACCTGGTTTCAGCTCATTGGGACCGGCTTAGTGATAATAGGGGTGCTGTTCCTAAAAAAAGTTGGGGCAACCGGAACGAATCCCAATTACCCCGATTATCCTTCCCCCAAAGGATAACAACTTTAATATATTTAATAATTCTTTAATTTGAATTATTTCTATTTACTGGTACAAAGCAAATATGCTATTAAGTAGTTGCCTAAATTCTAATTTACATAATATAAGAAGAGAAAAATTTTTAATCTAATTAATTCATTATATTATAATAATTTACACATTAATAATATATTAAATTTAAACCAATTCAAATAAGTAAATTTCTTATTGTGTTTTTTTCATAGTTTTGAAGCATGGGGAGTATATTTAAAAAAATAGGGATAACATTATGTCTTTTCTTTTCCTTGCTGAATGCTTATGGACAAAAGGAAAATAACCTATTAAAAAAATATGAAATAGATCTGCTGCAATTATTACTAGCAGATACTACCGGTAACAGCAATTTCGTATTAAGTAACTCTTTTAATTTCGGGATAGACAATCAATTGTTTACCAATTCCAGCATTGTTAAAAAAGGAGGACTGGTTTATATACAACCTTTAGGAACCGGCAGAGTGTATCAGGCCATAAATCAAAAAGGACAAGTACAGTTAAATAGAATAGACCGCACTACCCATTCTGGAGTAAACTTCTTTGCACAAAATTTCTTTATTAAAGACACACTTTACCAATTTGGCGGATTGGGATTTTGGAACATTAGAGGGCTTATCACCTATTTTAGTCCCTTGACTAAGGAATGGGAATTGTTACAAACTAACAAAGCAGTCCCTTCCTATTTTAACAACCTAAGAGATGTTGTCATACATTATCAGGATGCAGACAATGCACCAAAATTATACCTTAGCAATTCCTATTATTACCCCAATTATCCGAGCTCTTTTGAATCTGAAGCAACCGATAGTTGTTACGAGTTTAGCTTTAATACGAGAACTTGGAAAACCCTTGGCAAGCTAAATCCTGAATTTAAAAAAGTTTCTGAGATCAAACATGCCCGAACCATTGAAATTCACCTGGGTGATTTGACCTTGTTTGAAAGTCAATTAGAATTTTATTGGGCTAATTTTAAAACCAACCAGTCTGGAATAGTGAGTCCAAAGCAAAGTGACAGGCTTAGGCAAGCATGGTTAGCATTCTACAATAATGATGGGAAAAAACAACAAGTGCAATTCCAATTTAACATCAATAAAGATCTTTACCTAGCAAAAGTAAATTCATCTGATCAGCTTGAATGGGTAAAAGTGGAAATAAGTACTACAGAACTTAATACTAAGAATATTACCCCTATCTATTTTGCAAACAATTCAATACTAGAACAGATCACCAAAATACTTACTAGCTACAAGACGACGCTATATTGGATCATCTTATCCTTATTGATCATGACCATTGCATGGTTAAAATTCTTCAAGAAAAAAAGTATGCCTAAAGAAGTGGTAGCCATCTTATACCATAACTTCTTTAGTGCATTGACCATTATTGAAAAAGAATTATTGGAAGCCCTTTATCAAAGTAATTTAAAAGGGGAAGAGTTAAGTACGAAAACCATCAATAAAATTATTGGAGTTCAACAAAAAGATACCCTTACCCAAAATAAAAGTCGCAGTGATCATTTTATTAAAATGAATCAGAAATTCAAGATGGCCACTCAACATACCGACCCATTGATAATTAAAAATAGAGACAAGGCAGATAAACGACAATTTAATTACGACCTCAATGCCCTTTATCTTGCAGAAGTAGAAAAACTGTTTAAATAGCCAATAAGCTACAACCTCTTCTATCACTGTGGTCTATTCTTCCCAAAACTTTGAAAGTTCCATCTTTAAATACTTCGCCCATGTCTTCGGTTGCGATAAAAGCACAGCTATAAATATTCGCTAAGTCTATTACATGGATAACACCCCTGCCCTGGGTTTTTAAAACAGTAGGGTCAGTGGCTTCTGCAATTAATATTTTCATCCAAGGGGGACATCTAAATATACCACCTCCAAGGGAATAGGCCTGACTCAACAATTCGGTCATGCCATATTCAGAATGCACTTTTTCTACTCCTAAATTACTAGACAATAAGGCATGTAAGGCTTCTTTACTAAGCTCTTCCTTTCGTCCTTTCATCCCACCAGTTTCAATCACGGTTGCGTGTTGCAAATGCTGAGGATAGGCATTGGAAAAATCAATCAATCCAAAGCTTACGCCTATGAACCAGGTCTTTGTATGGGTGGCTTCTAATTGCTTTAATACCTTATCTAGCTTCTCAAACTCATTTAAATAAAATCCACTTTGAGGATGCTCCGATGTTTGAATGAGTTTATCTACCATGTACACCAAGGAAGAATGTTGTCTTTCTAAATAAGAAGGCAAAAGACCAATGATACAATAATCCTTAGGATCACCATAAAATAAATGAAAGCAATGCATAAAACTAGCTTCGTACAATTGGGTATCCGCTACCCAATGCTTACTCACCACATCCTGGGTAGTCCCACTGCTTTCAAATAAGGTGTTGGGCTTTTCTCCAATATATACTTCCTGGTTTTTAAAGAAGGAAATGGGCAAAAAGGGGATTTGGTGAACGGCATCAAAATGTTGATCTGTGCGCTTGGTAAGCTCAATCCATTGTTTATAAACGGGATTCCATTGAGCCTGGTACCCGCAAAGTAATTTTGCAGTATCTAGAAATTGTGAGGGTGCTAAATCCCACAAGCATTCAATAGAAAAAGGCAGTTGATTATCCACTTGGTTCATGACTGCAAAAGTATCAATATTCCCAACAAATGGGCCTAAAAAATAAAAGCAATTAGTAGTATCTTGCACTCGATTCATTTAAAACCTATTTTATGGCAAAAGCAAGTAGCAAAACAACTAAGACAAGTGCTAAAAAAGCACTCATTAATGAAAATGCCTATCGTTTTTTAGAAACCTACATTAATAATCCTTCTCCAGTTGGCTTTGAAACAAGTGGCCAAAAATTATGGTTAAACTATATCACAAAATATGTAGACACCACATTTACGGATCCTTATGGAACAGCCGTTGGGGTGATAAATCCAGAGGCCCCTTTTAAAGTAGTCATTGAAGCACATGCCGATGAAATTAGTTGGTTTGTAAATTATATCAATGATCAGGGTTTGATTTATCTGAAAAGAAACGGAGGAGTAGACCATCAAATTGCGCCAAGTATGCGTGTTTGGATTCATGGGAAAAAAGGGCCAGTGAAAGCCGTATTTGGATGGCCTGCTATTCATACCAGATACAGCAATTCAGAACAAAAAGAACCACAACCTAAAGTAGAGAACCTTACTTTGGATTGTGGAGCAAGAACCAAAAAAGAAGTGGAGGCATTGGGTATTCATATTGGTGCGGTCGTAACTTATACAGATGGAATGGATACGCTTGCCAATGATTTTATCATTGGTCGTGCTTTTGATAACCGTATTGGCGGATTTATGATTGCAGAAGTAGCAAGACTCCTAAAAGAAAACAAAAAGAAATTACCTTTTGGTTTGTACATTGTAAATGCAGTACAAGAAGAAATTGGTTTGAGAGGTGCAGAAATGATTGCACGAAGAATTAAACCCAATATTGCCATTGTTACCGATGTAACACATGATACCCATACCCCAATGATCAACAAAGCCATTGAAGGAGATATTCAGTGTGGAAAAGGGCCTTCTTTAGCTTATGCTCCAGCTATTCACAATAAACTATTAGCGATTGTAGAAGACACTGCAAAAGCCAAGAAAATTCCAGTGCAATTTAGAACCCTTAGCCGAAGCACCGGAACAGATACAGATAGCTTTGCGTATGCAAATGATGGTTGTCCATCGGTATTAATATCAATCCCTTTAAGATACATGCACACTACTGTGGAAATGATACACAAAAAAGATATCGCAGACACGATTCAATTAATGTATGAAACCTTATTGCAATTAAGTCCTAAGACAAATTTAAGTTACCTATAATGGCCACAGCCACTATCCGAATTGCGATCCTTGATATGTATGATGGCAGTCCAAATATTGGAATGCCCTGCATCAAGAATATCATTATGGAGTGGCAAAAAAGAAAGCAGGTACAAACACAGGTGGTGGTATTCAATACTCGAGGAAATGGCGAAATACCGGCCCCCGATTTTGATTTGTATATTTCTACCGGAGGTCCAGGATCTCCATTGGATACAGTTCAAGAAGGATGGGATATCCAATATACGCAATGGCTTGAGCACATGTTGGCAATTCACAAACCAGTTTTTTTGATTTGTCATAGCTTTCAAATTGCTTGCAGACATTTTAATTTAGGAAACGTTTGTTTGAGAAAATCAAAACAAGTGGGTATACTGCCGGTTCATACTATAATAGAAGATGCATTGTTTAATGGATTACAAGAAACTTTTTATGCATTAGAAAGCAGGGCTTACCAAATCATCGCACCCAACGATGAAAAATTGAAAAAAATGAATGCCCAAATTATGGCCTTAGAAAAAATGAGACCACAGGTTTCTTTGGAAAGAGCCATCATGGCCATTCGATTTTCTAAAAATATGTATGGGGTTCAGTTTCATCCTGAAGCATCCTTAGCAGATTTAATTATCTACTTTAATGAGCCCAAAAACAAACAATCCATTATGGAGGAGTTCGGAATAGAAAAATGGCAAAGAATCATAGATCATTTAGATGCTGACTCCCCTATACAAACTACCTATTCCCATCTCATCCCCAATTTTTTAGATAAAGCATTGCCTAATGAAACCTGCAGTTAGAAAAGAATACAACACTGCTTTTACTAAAATAAAATATCAGCAAATGATTGCGGATATTTGTGAAGGAATACCAGGGGGTATTGATTTTAGACTCGCAGAGACTCCGGTTTTTATAGATGCTGCACTCAGAGATCAATTACTAGCAGCAGGTAAAGAAATTGGTGATTATATTACAGGTTCAGCATTTAAAGAGCACACCCAGGATGCTTTCAAACAGGTAGCTACACCCCCTAATGAAAACGCCCTACCAGATTGCATTGTAATGGATTTCGCCATTTGTTCCAATGAGCAGGGTCAACTATTTCCCCAACTCATTGAACTACAAGGCTTTCCTTCCCTATTTGGATTTGAAACCAAACATCATCATGCTTTTCAAAATAATTTTACCCTGCCAAAAGGATATAGTCCATACCTAAATAACTACAACGAAAAAACCTATCTGGAATTTTTATCAACCGTCATCAAAGGAAATGAAAATAAACATACGGTATTATTAGAATTATTTCCACATGAACAAAAAACTAAAATCGACTTTTACATCACACAACAATTATTGAATATCCCCATTGTATGTGTGAGTGAATTAATAGTGATTGAAAATAAATTGTTTTATGAAAGAGCGGGCATTCAATATCCCATTGAGAGAATCTACAATCGAGTGATTTGGGATGAAATCAATAAACAAACTGCAGCCATTCAAGCAAAAGCCAATTTATTACTAGAAAATTTAGATGTTGAGTGGGTTACGCATCCAAATCACTTTTACAGAATTAGCAAATACTTACTTCCTTTACTCAAGTCCAAATTTGTACCCAATGCCTATTACTTATCTGAGTTAACCGAACTACCTTGGCAGCTTGAAAACTATGTCTTAAAGCCCTTATTTTCATTCGCCGGTCAAGGCGTAATCATTGACGTACAAGCTAGTGACCTTCATAGCATTCAAAATCCAGAAAATTGGATCCTGCAAGAAAAGGTAAGTTATGCACCTGCGCTAGATACCCCGACGGGTCGAGCAAAAACAGAAATACGTTTGTTTTATTTCCTGGATAAAACAAGGAACGAATACATAGCTACTATGAACTTGGCAAGAATTAGCAAAGGAAAAATGATTGGCGTTGCTTATAACGCAAATGCCACCTGGGTTGGTGGCAGTATTGCTTATTTTGAACAAGATAAATGGTAGTAACTATTTCCTATTCTTCTCCGCTATTTTTTAATTTCATTAATAAAGTATAGGCATTTTGCGTAACTACGGTTTTTTGGTTCAGATTAGTTTTTACTTCCACAAAACCATTCGTTACCATTCCTAAATCTACCGCCATTACTGTAAATTGCTGGTCGGATGTTTTTATAAAAACATAATCTTTATTTTGCCACTTTACGATTGCTTGCTCAGGTAGTGCATTCACTTTTGCATTGTTTAATTCCACTTCTGCATTTACAAAAGTGCCTGGAAATATATTAATTTTCTCATTCACTAAATGACAATGTACGTCGGTAGTGCTTTCCTCTCCAATATTGGGTGTGATCACCGATACATGAGCCATGTATTTTTGAGCTGGATTGTTGTTAGTGAAAAACTGAACTGTGTTGCCCACTTTTAGACTAGCTGCATCATTTTCCAACACGGTTAATCTTAAGTGCAAGTCACTAGGATCCACAATTTCAAATAATACATCCGTTGGAGTTACGTACTTTCCGATATTTACATTGGCTTTTGTGATATAACCTCCAATGGGGGCATAAATGCTAATAGTGCGTGAAATATTATTTTCATTTAAAGTTGCCGGATTAACTCCAATTAGTTTTAATTTTTCACTAAGCGATTTAACCAAATATTTTTGGCCTTCATAGTCCGCCTTCGCCAATTGATATACCTTGTCACTCGTAGCCTTGGTCTCATTTAATGATTTTTGCCTATTATAATCGGCCTCTGCAAATTCAAGTTTACTTATAGCAGTCAAATAATCTTGTTGCAATTGGATATAGGAAGGATCTTCCATGGTGGCAATCACTGCACCCTTTTTTACAAAATTTCCGGGAATTAATTTTGTGTTTTTGAGATACCCACCCATGGGTATACTAATGGACACGATATTGCTAGGCGGCACATCCATATGTCCATTTACTTTTAATGTCTTATGCATTTCAATAGGCTGGGCAGTTCCAAATTGCAATTTGGCTAGTTTTAACTGTTCTGCAGTTAAATTAACCGTTTCTACCAATGCGGTCTCTTTTTGCTTAGCATCCTCTTTTGGGGCTTTGCTATCTGATCCATTACAGGAAAATAGTAATAAAGCAGAAAGTAAGAGGAGTGTTTGATTGTATTTCATAAATAATTTTGTTTATTGGTTTGAGCTTAGCTTTTCAATTTCCATAACAGCCTCATTTAACTGTTGTATATAACCTAGATAATCACTTTTTGTTTGAATGGCTTGATTGATTAACATGACCCATTCTAAATAGCTAATTTCACCAGCCGACCTTTTTTTAACTGCTGCGTCCATAAGTAATTTAGTATTAGTCAAAATGGTATTTTGATAGTTTTCCACGATGGACTTAGACTGTGTGTAGGATAGAATTGCATCCTGCAAACGAGCCGAAGCCTGTTGTTGTACAGCCGATTTTTCAAGTTTATTCTGTTCGACTGCAATTCGACTTGCCTGAATTCTAGATCGCTGAGCACTCGCGAATATAGGAAGGGCAAGCCCAACGCTATAGGAAGAAAAACGATCATTGCTTCCATAATAGCGTTCGTTATTTTGGCTAGTGGTTTGCCAACCCATTATAGTCACAGAATTATACCCAAAATTAAAAGAAGGGGTCAATTTACTTTTTTCTAGTTTTAATTGCTGTTCAGATTTGACAATATTGGCATCTTGCAACTTAAGCAATGGTGTTTCACTTAACAATCGTGCATCTGGAACTTTGGCTAAATGAAGCACCCATGTTTCCGCATTAGAAGGCGCATAAGGCCTGCTACAATTAAGCAGTAAATTAAATTGATTCAACACCGTTCTATACCCTGTGTTCAATGCTTGTAGTTGATTTTTAATTTGTGCCAACTGGTTATCTGCGGTGACTTTTTCTAATACATCGGCATTCCCAGCATCAAATCTTTGTTTTGATTTAATGGAAAACGCAGTATAAATGCTGTCGGCCTCTTCTAATAAACGCTTTTGCTGCTCCAAGAGTAAGAGTTGCTGAAAATGCTTTTTTACATTCATTTTCAATTCCAACTCCCTTTGTGTTTGATTCAAAGCCGCTATTTCGATATTAGACTTATTGATATTGCCTTGGTATTTATAAACCGAAGGAAATTGAATACTTTGGTTAATTGAATACAAATTGTCATTATTAAAACTATTTAAATTACCATAACCAAAGCCAATGGTTGTTTTATCAATATCCACATGAGTACCTTTTAACGCTTGCTGATACTGTACCTGGGCTTTGGCTACTTTCCCAAAAGCATTATTTTTAATGGCACTATCTATCGCTGCTGACAAGCCAATTTTTTCTTGCGCCTTTGCACTGGATGTAGTTAATAAGAAACAAACAATAACAATCAAAGTTGTTTTTGCAGTTTTAAAATAGGCAATTCCCTTTTCAAATAAAATATACATAACAGGTAAAACAAATAAGGTTAAAAGAGTAGATAAGATTAAACCCCCAATCACAACGGTTGCCAATGGCTTTTGCACTTCCCCTCCAGCTCCCGTACTAATGGCCATAGGTATAAACCCAAGCGCAGGTACAAAAGCAGTCATCAGTACCGCTCTTAATTTAGACTTAGTCGCATGAATAACAATACGCCTCACATCCTGCCAGCCTTCTGCTTTTAAACGATTGAATTCAGATACCAATAAAATTCCATTCAATACTGCGACACCAAATAAAGCTATAAAACCCACTCCTGCCGAAATACTAAATGGCATGCCGCGCATCCATAAAGCGAATATTCCACCCATTGCAGAAAGTGGAATAGCGGTATATATTAATAAGCCTTGTTTGGCAGAACCAAAAGCAAAGTACAAAAGTAAAAATATCAACAATAAGGCAATAGGAACAACCACACTAAGTCTTTCTTTTGCCGCGGTCATATTTTCAAAAGAGCCGCCATACACAATTGTATAGCCTTTTTGTAAATTTAATTGTTGATTAATTTTTGATTGCAATTCTTTTACAATAGTCTGCACATCTTTACCATTAACATTAAACCCAACAATAATTCTTCTTTTGGTATTCTCTCTTTGTATCTGATTAACCCCTTCTATTTGTTCAATACTTGCAACCGCAGACAATGGGATCGCCAATCCACTTGGCGCCGTTATGGAAAGATTTTCAATATCTGACATGTTTTGTCTCGCTTGCCCATCCAATCTTACCACCATGTCAAATCTTTTTTCTTCTTCATAGACCTGTCCTGCTATTTGGCCTGCAAATGCACTATTCACTACCCTATTAATATCTTGCACATTGAATCCATACTTTGCCATGGCATCTCGGTTGTACTTAATAACTACTTGGGGCATGCCCGTAACTTTTTCTTCATAAATATTTACGGCACCATCCACAGTTTTTATGATTTCGTTTAATTGGCTTGCATACTTTGCCAAACTGTCCAAATTTTCTCCATAAATTTTACATACCACGTCTTGACGTGCCCCTGTCATTAATTCATTAAAGCGCATTTGGACCGGAAACTGAAACCCTACTGTCATCCCGGGGACTTGCTCTAACACTTTTGTCATTTTACTACTTAACTCAGGAAATGTTTTTGCAGAGACCCACTCTTTTTTATCTTTTAAAATCACCATCATATCACCGGCTTCAAAAGGCATAGGGTCTGTTGGAATTTCGGCACTACCAATTTTGGTTACCACCTTTTCCACTTCGGGGAAATGCTGAATTAATAATTTTGCCGCCTTCTGAGTAGACTCAATGGTATTATTCAAATTACTTCCCGTTAATACCCTGGCTTCCACCGCAAAGTCCCCTTCTTCTAATTGCGGAATAAACTCGCCTCCCATATTTAATAATAAGATAATTGAAATTGTAAATAAAGCAATGGTAGATAAGATAACCGATTTAGGGAAGGACAACACTTTATTCAACAAAGGCTGATACCTTCTTTCTACAAATTGCATCAATCTATCGGTTAGGGTTGCCTTGTGATTTAATTTTTTATTTAAGAACAAAGCAGACATCATGGGCACATAGGTAATGGACAAAATAAAGGCACCCAATATGGCAAATGCAATGGTATAAGCCATTGGCTTAAACATTTTTCCTTCTATCCCTTGTAAAGAAAGTATGGGCAGGTAAACAATTAATATGATAATTTGACTAAATACTGCCGACTTAATCATAGCGCCCGTTGAAGTACCTACCTCCTTATCCATATCTTCCTGATTCAGCTGGGTCAAGCTCCTAAAATGTTTAGAGTGTGCAAATCGATGCAAGATGGCTTCTACTACAATGACAGAGCCATCCACAATCAAACCAAAATCAATGGCCCCTAAGGACATCAAATTTCCTCCAATTCCAAACTGGTTCATTAAAATAATGGCAAAAAGCATTGATAGCGGAATAACCGAAGAAACAATTAAACCTGCTCTCAGGTTGCCAAGAAAAAAAACCAATACAAAAATTACAATCAGTGCCCCTTCTAATAAGTTAGTCTCCACCGTTTTAATGGCATTGTTAACCATTTTGGTTCTATCTAAGAAAGGCTCAATAACCACCCCTTCTGGCAACATTTTTTGAATTTCCGCAACCCTTTCTTTTACCCTTTTCACAACAGCAGCAGCATTTTCTCCTTTTAACATCATCACTACCGCACCCGCCACTTCACCTTGGTCGTTAAACGTCATTGCGCCATATCTAATGGCTGACCCATACTGCACTTTTGCTAAATCTCTAATGAGCAATGGAGATCCACCTGGTAATACCTTGACTACAATTTTTTCAATGTCTGTTAAGTTAGTAGTAAGTCCTTCACTTCGTATATACAATACGGTTGGTCCTTTTTCAATATAGGCCCCACCCGTATTTTGATTGTTCTTTTCTAAGGCATCAAAAATATCAGAAATAGTCAGACCAAAGGCTTTTAATTGATCCTGTTTTACTGCAATTTCATATTGTTTTAACTTGCCTCCAAAACTAGCTACTTCAGCTACACCCGCAGTACCCATTAATTGCCTTCTCACTATCCAATCCTGTATCGTTCTTAATTGCATAGGGTCGTATTGATCCTCATAACCCTTTAGAGGCCTTACAACGTATTGATAAATTTCACCCAGCCCTGTAGATACGGGGGCAAGTTCTGGCATACCCGTCCCTGCAGGAATTTCCTGTTGGACTTTTTGCAGTTTCTCACTAATTTGTTGTCTAGCCCAATAAATATCAATCCCATCTTTAAAAACAATAGTGATTAAAGACAAACCAAAACGGGAAAAACTTCTAATTTGCTTCGTCCCTGGAATGCTACTACATGCTTGTTCTATTGGGAAGGTAACCAAGCGCTCAATATCGTTGGCACCTAAGGAAGGAGATACGGTAATTACTTGTACTTGATTATCTGTAATATCAGGCACGGCGTCAATAGGCAATCGGGTGGTTTCAAAAACACCCCAACCAATAAGCGCAATAATAAATAACCCAATGATTAACTTATTCTTAATGGAATAAGCAATTATTTTATTTAACATAAAATACTCAATTCTATAATGATAAAAAGATATGCCTATTAAATATAGGCAGGAGAAAAAATTGCAACGGGACTATACTCGCGGAGGTTGGAAAATGGTTCCATGATTCAATGAAACATGCTTCCCGTCATCAAAAAGTAAAAACAACTTTCTAGTATCAAAAACCATTGCAGGAATGGCAGGTTGCTTAGGAACTAGTAAGCTAATAAAATTTAAGAGAGAGACTGTGCGATTAGAGGATTTAAAAGGCAGTTGCATATCTTGCTGGTAATCGCTATCGTAGGTTTGCACTTCAAAATAGTGCATCTTAATAAATTTAGAAAAACCCAATTGCTGATCGAATTTTTGATGCGTTTGATAGTGCGCAATTAAAAAAGGCATTTTCAATAATTGATAGGCCTCTGTTGCACCCAACAAATACAAGGAAATTAAAAATAAGACAATGGCTTTTTTCACCCAATGAAGTTACCTTTTTTTCGTGGAAATGAAAAAAAGGGATCGTATTCAAATTTGGACCAACTACTGCTTCTTCTTACGATCGTATTGACAGCACTCATCCAATTTTTTATAAGCTTCTGTACTAGCTTCCTTATGTTCGGTGTCATATCCAGCTGCTGCTACAGAAATTTCAATTTTTTCAGCGGAAGTTTTAGTGGCATCAAAACTAACAGTTAATAACTTACCTATTTTATCCCAATTGGCTTGGGTAGCTCCGGCCGCTTTTGCCGCTTTTTCAATGTTCTTTTTACACATCCCACAGTTTCCTGACACCTTAATAACAGTAGGAGTTTGTCCAAATGAATAGGATGCAAATAAAAGTATACCCAATAAAATAAAGCTCTTTTTC
>JACCDI010885785.1_pt1 | contig 14014 bp, 8 predicted proteins | sample 7442791 | NCBI WGS metagenome assembly JACCDI01 (sample SAMN15323434, study PRJNA562643) | freshwater metagenome | isolation source: river surface water | place: USA:Blue River Watershed | collected 2017-08-15 | reverse complement strand
TGAGTTAACTTTCTGGCTACCAGCAACCAACAGCAAACTGCCGACTACAGGCAGAAACTTCCATATGTTCATCGGCGTACCATCCATGGGGAATGTTATTTTTGTGTAACTAATCTGATTTTTAATGGTAAACGCTTAACACCACTTTATGCAAGAGCCGTTTCGCCAGTTTACATCGCGCCAGATCCCTCTAGCGCGATACAGTGTGGTGTGTGGCTATTTAGTTTTCCGTACTCGCTGCCAAGCACTTGGCAGCAATAGTGTTAACCACAACCAGTGCAAGCTTCCGCCTGATTTTTCCGGGGTGGTTGGCGTTGGTGGTGGTGGCGGCGGTGGTGTTACTGCACCTTTCACCGTCAGCGTGACTGTAGTGGTGGTGCTAGCGCTGCGGCTGTCACGCGCAATGAGTTGCAATTGCACAGGCCCATTGGCATTTGGCGCAACAAAGGTCACCACTGGGGTGGTGGCGTTTTGCAGAACCACTGCATTGCCAGTCAGTTGCGACCATTGATAAGTCATGCTGTCGCCATCCGCATCTGAAACTTGCGCGGTCAGGGTCACTGTTTCACCGGCATTCACATCTTTGTTTTCCAAACCAATAATGCTTGGTGCGCGGTTCACTTCGTTATCTTTAATGGTCAGACTATAGCTGCTAGCGTTGCCCACTAAGTTTCCTGATACTGCGGTCAACTTAACGCTGAATTGCTCGTCAGATTCTAAAGTTGCATCGTCAATAATATTAATTGAGATAGTTTTATTGGCCGTGTCGCCATCGGCCCAAACCACTTCTCCGGTACTTGCGGTAAAGTCGCTGCCAGCCAGTGCAGTACCGTTTTCGGTTTGATAGCTCAGTTTTAACTCGCCCGCAGAACCGGCGACACGTTGCAGAGTCAATTGTGCTGCTCCGCCGTTTTCTTGATGGTTACTGCTGGTTTGCACAAAGCCGCCACTTCCGGCTGCCGCAGCTGGTTGGCCGATGGTGATAGTTTGGTAACTTGGTGTGCCAAGGGTCAAACCGTTTTTCGGATCGAATAAACGGACGAATAATTGCTGATAGTTGCTGTCTTTCGGCACTGTCAGATTGATTGTTTTGTCCGCGGTGTCGTTCGCGGCCCAGCTCAATTGGCCCTTCGCAATTTGCGAGGTGCCGTTGATGCCAAAAGCATTGATAGTTTCATAGCCAACGCTAACTGCACCAGTGCCGCTTGGCCGTTTTACCGTCACATTAATTGGGGCATTGACCGCATAACTTGCACTAGCATTGCTAAATGCCACAGAACCAGCACCGCTGGTTTTGGTTTGGTCACGCAGCACGTAAAGACCGCTGTTGATATCCGATGAAATAATTAAGCCAGATGGTAGGAATGGGTAAGTTCCCCAGACGCCATTAAACGCAGCGCTGTCTGACGATGGGAATGAATCGAAGTAACCCACCTCGACTGGATTAGTTGGATCTGTGATATCTAAAATGGTGGTGCCGCGTTGGTAGTTGGAAATGTAATAACGATTGCCGCGGACAAAACCATTGTGGTCAATGGCTTGGCTTGGGCCTGTCCAGACTTTAGCCAGTGTTGGATTGCCGAGATCGTCCATATTCAGCACACGAACTGTGGTATTTAAGCCAAAGTCTTGCTCATCCAACTCATCATGGACAAAAACAAAGCGGTGGTCTTCAGTCCACCAACCCGAATGTACATAACTTGCATTTTGATATGTGAAATCAGCAAGTTGCTTTGAGTTGTTCAGAGTGGAAATATCCCAAACCCGTACCGACTCTTCATTAAAATCGGCTAATACGGTACAAGTGGAGGTACCACAGCCAGCGGCCTGATTGCCGGAGATAAAAGCCGAAGCCGCATCATGGGTATAGTCTGCGCGAGTAGCGCCTGAGTGCGCATAATAACTCGTCAAAGTCTCTGGATTATTCAGGCCATAAGTCGTGAATGCACCACCTACTGCCTTTTGACCAACAATGTGCAAGGTCGCTTCTTTGCCATCCAGCGCGGTATTGGTGGTGTAATCGACATGACTGATATAAACGTTGTGAGCCGAAGTTACTGCTTTATCACCCTTGATTAAGCGAATGCTATTTGGCAGCTGATTCAAATCGACAATTTGTAAGTTGTCCGAACCTTCAGAACTGACATAGGCATAGGCTTTCCAGCGTTGACTTGGTTGGTCAAAGTATTGATAGACTTTGATATCGCGCCAGCTAGTGCTGCTTCCTGCGATAGTGCCAACTTCAACTGGCGTTGATGGATCGGCCAAACTTACTACGGCAGTACCATTTTTCAGGCCGATAATCGCGTATTCAGTGCCGGTATTCAGATCAACATGGCCCCAGATATCACTGGCAGCCGTTGGTCTTGACGAAAAACTTGATAGTGGCACATGACTAACCAAATCAATGTTTTTACAAGGAAAAGTACCTGCTTTGCCGTTAACGCAAGGCGTTGGGCCTTGGCTTTGTTGTAACTCGGCTTGGGTCGCCATTAACTGTGCAAAAGATTCATCGGCAGCACTTTTTGCAAAACCGTCGTTAACCACAACAAAACCTTGTTGCTGCAACTGTTCGACATAAGGTGTCGGTACGTTGGTTAAGATCGTCGGATTAATCTGCGGCGCTTGTGTTAGGAAGTGGTCATATTTATTAAAGCCCCCAAGCACAGGCACTAATTGGCTGGTTAATAAAAACAAATCCTCAGCCGAGTTCACCTGATACTGACCATCTGCCACCAGGACTTTGTCGCCTTTATTCGCGTGTTTGACCGCGTAGGCGATGCTACGACAGGCACGTACAGGGTTATCACAACGACCAACATCCACGCCATTCATGGCGACAAATCGAGCACGGTCATGCTCTGCATGGGCTGATAGTAAAGGGCTGTGCAGCCACAGTGGTGCAGTCAATAACAAACTAGGGATTGAGAGCGGACGCAGTGACTGTAGGGTTGGTGTACGCATAATAACTCCATCTATCGCAGGCGCAGGCCGAAAAACACGGCCGTTGTTTATGGCAAATAGGTTTATTGAGAATAGGATTTTTGCTATGGTGTGGCAAATTGTCGCACTAATCAACGATAAAATGCCTTTTTATAAACAAATAATTAAAGTTTTAGCGCTAATTTGCTGCGCTAATCTATTGGCTTCCTGCCAAAAACCGCAGCCAGCCGCAATCTCTGTGCAATTGTTATGGCAGGGGCAACCTATTGCTTGTGGCCAAGCTTTGCCGTTGGAAGGTTGGCAACTCGAGCAAATCCAATTTTACTTGGCAGATTTTCAATTAAATGGCCAGCCGCAAAAGCTGGTAGTGAACGACTGGCAGGAACAACAGGTTTCTTTATTGGGAACTGATTGCCACAGTGCTGGTCAATGGCAGATATTGTTTGAACAACCAGTAGCGAATGGCGAATTGTCTTTTACGTTGGGCGTGCCTGCTTCCTTGAATCATCAAAATCCACTGACAGCAAAATCACCATTGCAGCAAAGTGATATGCATTGGAGTTGGCAAAATGGCTATAAGTTTTTCCGGCTTGATATGCAAGGAGCGACTGGTGGATGGTCGATGCATCTCGGTTCAACCGGCTGTAGCTCGGCTAGCGTGATGCGCGCACCAACTGCGCCTTGTGTCGCACCAAATCGACCACAAGTAAAGTTGCAATATCAGCAGGCCGCGAAGCTGAGTTTAGATTTGGCGCCATTATTTGCTAGCTTAACGCCAGCTCAAGACAATAGTTGCATGTCCGATCCAAACCAAAAAAGCTGCCAAACTTTGCTGCCGACTTTTGGCGTTGATGGCGCGCAGCAACTTTGGAGTATCGCCCCATGATGTGGCGTTCTTTGCAGCTTAAGTCGTTGATTATTAATATGCTGCTGGTAGCGAGTCTGATTGGGTGTAGCGAGCCGGTGGTCACGCCTTATCAATGGCCCATCCCTGCCGATTTCCCCAAGCCAACGGTGCCGGACGACAACCCAATGTCGGCGGCGAAGGTCGAGCTTGGCCGGTATTTGTTTTACGATCTGCAATTATCGGGCAATGGTCAGCAAAGCTGTGCTAGTTGTCATCAACAACAATTTGCCTTTAGTGAGCCGAAAACTACGTCTGTCGGAAGCACTGGCGAAGTGCATCGGCGTAACGCATTGGCATTAGTGAATATTGCGTACAATAAAACCCTGACTTGGGCGCATGACGGTTTACTTGATATTGAACATCAGGTGCTCATCCCGATGTTTGGCGAGGCTCCTGTGGAAATGGGCATCAGTTCGAATCAGGCGAAAGTGCTGAAAGCATTGGAGCGGCAGCCTTATCCGGCACTGTTTACCGCCGCCTTTGGCGATGATCAGGTTGATTTTGTCCGGGTCACCCAAGCTTTGGCCAGTTTTGTGCGGGATCTTATTTCTCTTGAATCGCCGTTTGACCGCTACGCTTATCAAGGTGATGACAACGCGCTGACGGCTGAACAAATCCAAGGCATGAATCTGTTCTTTTCTGAACGGTTGGAATGCCATCACTGTCATGGTGGCTTTAACTTTACCCAGTCAACCAGCCACGAGAAACAACCGCTAGATCGACGACCATTTCACAACACTGGGCTGTATTTCACTGACCGAACTCAATTTGCCGAAAAAGGCTATCCGGAGCGTGATCGTGGACTTGCTGAAATCAGCCTAAACCCAGCTGATGATGGCCGCTTCCGAGCACCGACGCTTCGCAACATCGCACTGACTGCGCCTTATATGCATGATGGGAGTGTCGCCACTTTGGCTGAAGTAGTTGATTTTTATATGGCGGGTGGCCGTGAGCTTACCGAAGGCAATCATCAAGGCGACGGGCGTAACCATCCGAGCAAAAGTGCTTTTATTAAAGGCATTGATCTCAAACCTGAGGAAAAAGCCGCGCTACTAGCCTTCCTGCAAGGACTTACTGACAACAACTTTACGACAAATCCAAAATATCAAAATCCTTGGACTGCTGCCGATCTCGCAAAATAATAAAGCCCCATGAACGGGGCTTTATTATATTTTTCAGATGTTTATCTGAGAATTAGAACGGGATATCATCATCAAAATCGATTGATGGTTCAGCTGGGCCGCGTTGTGGTTGGAAACCACCTTGTTGTGGCTGCTGTTGTGGCTGTTGATAATAACCCTGTTGTGGTGCTTGGTTATAAGCCGGTTGTTGTGGCGCTTGATTGTACATTGGCTGCTGCTGTGGCTGTTGCGGCTGGTTGTACGCTTGAGGTGCAGGTTGTTGATAACCTTGTTGCGCTGGTGCTGCAGGGCGATTGTACGCTGGTGCTGCTGGAGCTTGAGCCGCTTGTTGCGGACGAGCTTGTGGCGCCGCTAAACCTGGAGTGCCGATAAAGCCTAATTTTGCATCAAGAATTTCAATCGACAAGCTAAGGCCATTAGTGCCTTGGAACTGACGAATACGTTGTTTGTCGCCACTGACTTCAACGATAGCGCCTTCAACGAGCGCTTGTTGATAAAACTGGATTTGTGCTGGTGCTTTGGCAAAAACTACCGCTTCGTAGTTACACCATTGGTCCATTTTCGTTTCGCGATCATAGTATTTCACGCCTAAACGCAAACCAAAACCGGTGGATTCACCAGCTTGGAATTGGGTAGCGGCTTTATTTAATTTGCCTGTTACTGTAGTTGCCATGACTCATTTACCTTCTGTTGTCTGTGCCGAACAGGCATTGCCCGAGGGCGATTCGGGCCTAGTCGTTTGCCTACTGTGGCTTACGACCTTCTGTTCAGTCTTTAATTGTTTGGCAGTGGCGCTGGTGACAAAAGATTATCACTTTTGTCTGCCTGCTGCGGCCGGATCCTGCATTCAGTGCGCGACCTGCTTTTACTCAGCCGACAGTGTTTGCTGTATCTAACACTGCCTGTACTGGCGTTGGGTCAAAGTCGCCGGGACTGACTTTTAAATAACATCGTTGTTCGCTGATGACTACTGTCACTTCTTGGACACCAGTTATGGTCAATAACTGTGCTGAAATCTTTGAAGCTATTGATTCATCTTGAATTTTTACGCTAAATGCCAGGCGTTGTGCGCGTGCAGGGATCTGCATGGTCCGGGCTATTGCCAACCATATTAAACCAATTCCGGCACAGAGGGCAAACAGCATTGTTGCACCCATTTCGCCAGAAATTGCCCCACCCAAGACTCCGCCAAGAAAGGCACCGAAAAACTGTAAACTGGCATAAATGCCCATGGCTGTTCCTTTTTGACCAGCGGGGGCTATGCGCGACACAAGTGCCGGCATACTGGCCTCAAGGTAGTTAAATCCAATAAAAAACAGCAGCAGCGATAGCGCCAAAGTCCACAGTTGCAAATTAATCATTAACAATAAACTTACAATCAGCAAGCCGATCGCGAATAAAAAATAGGTTTTTTCTTGCGCGCGACGCATTGCCACGATCATCAATGGCACCATCAAGACAAAAGCGAGAATAAAAACAGGGAGATAGATATGCCAATGGCTTTCAGGCAGTTGTTCAAGTACCAACAGCTGCTGCGGGATCTGCACAAAAATGGCGGTCAATAATAAATGCAGCAACATCACGCCGATATTTAGACCCAGCAGTTGTGGGTGTTTCATTAACTGCCAAATAAATCCGGGCCGAGCTAAGGCTTCGCTATCGATGACTTGCACATGAGCTTTGGGTACTAACAACAGCACGATAAAAATGCCAATAATTGCCAATACTGCGGTAAACCAGAAGATCCCGCTCAGGCCGCTAAAGGCTGCAATTGCAGGGCCTGCGATCATTGCGACCGCAAAAGACATACCAATAGTTGCCCCAATTACTGCCATCACTTTTGGTCTTTGTTCTTCACGGGTAAGGTCGGCGGCAAGCGCCAATACAGCGCCAGAGATTGCGCCCATGCCTTGTAAAATTCGGCCCAGAGTGACCATGTAAACCGAATCGGCCATGGCGGAGACCACAGAGCCAACCGCAAATAAGCTTAATCCAAGCAACATCACTTGATGACGACCCCAGCGGTCAGACAGCCAGCCCATCGGAATTTGCAAAATAGCTTGAGTGAGGCCGTAAGCGCCAATGGCAAGGCCAATCCAAAGCGGCGAAAAACCAGTTAAATGCTGACCATAAATGGCAAACACTGGGATCAGCATAAACAAACCTAACATGCGAAACGCAAAAACCAACGCCAACGAGATGGCGGTGCGCCGTTCTAGTCTTGTCAAATGTTGCATCAAAAAGGGATCTCAATCTGCAGCGTTTTCCCCAGCTCGGGGAATTCAAAGGGCAGGCAGTATATCACAGCTCCGATGTTGTTGGCGCAAGTTTGCTATGCGGCAAATTCAACTCTATTTCGGCCGAAATGTTTAGCGCGGTATAAGGCTTGATCGGCAAGTTGTTGCTGCAGCAGAAAGTCATAGTTGGGGTTAAACAGGCTGACGCCAATACTGATGGTCAATCGATGTTGAATGATTTCAAGCTCGGTTATTTTTAGATTAGCGATGCATTGTAATAGGCGCTCTGCGGTTAATGCGGCAACGGCTCCATCAACCATAGGCAGAAAAATTAAAAACTCCTCACCACCAACGCGGGCAAGCATATCGCTCTGACGTAATTGCTGTTTAAGCGTGCTGGCGACACGCTGCAATACGATGTCACCTGTGGCATGTCCCAGTTGGTCGTTGATGTTTTTAAAGTGATCGAGGTCGATCATCAACAAGGCTCCGGGCTGTTGATGGCGCTCTAAATAAGCCAAACAGCTGTTTGCAGCTTCCGTCATGCCACGGCGATTAAGCTGGCCGGTTAGCGGGTCTGTGAGAGATTCTCTTTTAAGCTGTTGCTGAATTTCTTCGAGGTAGCTGGTCATGGCGAATAATCCATAAGCGACTAGAATGCCAGGCCATAAAACCTGAGAGCTCAAATTACTCGACAATAGCCAGCTTGGTTGCCAAACCAAGAGCAGCGATCTTGATAAACAGATGCTGATCCACAAGAGTATGACACCGCAAAACCACTGATCAGAAACCGTCCGAATAGGTTTTTGTGTCCAAAACAACCAAATTGCTGGGCTTAATGACAGTATTACAAATAGGCCCATGGTATGCAGTGCATAATCTGGATAATGATTCAGGCTAAAAAAGCTATAAAGCGCCGCTTGCAGTAAAGTCATCGTAATTACCAGCGGCCATGGCACTTGCCTTTTGCAACGTAAAACGGCAAAACAAAACACCAGCCAATTGTTTGCCGCAGCAAAAAATGCCGAAAGCGCGAGCAACAGCGGGTGCTCAGGGATCCAATAAAATAACCAACTGGCGGCATCACACAATAAGGTCAGTTTTAACACATGCAACGCCAGTCGTTGATCCGACTGCGGTTCAATTCGAAAAAAGGCCGCAACCAACACTAAGCCGATTTGCATCATTCCCAAGATATAAATATGTTCAGTAGACATAAGGGGGCAAATTGCTCAGTAAATAGGGACATATTTAACTTAGTCAGCGGCTTTGCTTATTGCAACAAAAGCCGTTGAAAGCAGCGCTGGAAAGTGCTTGCAGATTGACATCTGTGTTTATATACAGTACAAGATTTATCAGATCCGCATAATACTGACTCGCCGCAATTGAACCAAAAGCGGCTAGCCTTGGTATTCAATGGCATGACTGTGATTGCAACTGAGAAGCATATGGACAAAATTGATATTCGTGGGGCTCGGACTCACAACTTGAAAAATATTTCGTTGGAAATTCCACGCGATAAACTCATAGTTATCACAGGCTTATCTGGTTCCGGCAAATCATCTCTGGCCTTTGATACCCTTTATGCCGAAGGGCAACGCCGTTATGTGGAATCACTGTCGGCTTATGCGCGTCAATTTTTGAGCCTGATGGAAAAACCAGACGTTGATCATATTGAAGGTTTATCGCCGGCCATTTCTATTGAGCAAAAGTCGACATCCCATAACCCACGCTCGACAGTCGGTACTATTACCGAAATTTATGACTACTTGCGTCTGTTATTTGCCAGAGTAGGTGAACCTCGTTGTCCAACCCATGGCTTGCCGCTTGCTGCGCAAACTATCAGTGAAATGGTCGACAAAGTAGTGGCATTCCCGGAAGGCACTAAATTGATGGTGCTAGCGCCGGTGGTGCAAGAACGTAAAGGCGAGCACGTTAAAACCTTAGAAAATTTGGCCGCACAAGGCTATATCCGGGCGCGGATCAATGGCGAAATCTGTGATTTATCAGATCCACCAAAACTCGATTTGCATAAAAAACATACCATTGAAGTGGTGATCGACCGGATTAAGGTCCGAGATGATATTAAGCAGCGACTCGCTGAAAGTTTTGAAACTGCCTTAGCGCTTTCTGGTGGTATCGCCAAGGTAGCTCCGATGGACGTGGAGCCCGGACAAAGCACTGAGGAGCTTATCTTCAGTGCTAATTTTGCCTGCCCGACTTGTGGTTATTCGATGGCAGAGTTAGAACCTCGCCTGTTTTCATTTAATAACCCGGCAGGCGCTTGCCAAGCTTGTGATGGCCTTGGCGTGAAGCAGTATTTTGATGCGCAAAAAGTAATTGTCGACTCCGAGCTCAGTTTGGCGGCAGGCGCAATACGTGGCTGGGATAAACGCAATTTTTACTATTTCCAAATGCTGAAATCGTTGGCTGATTTTTACGGATTTGATGTCGATGCGCCTTTTTCTTCACTGAAGTCAGAGCATCAACAAGCGATACTCAAAGGCTCAGGCCGCAAGGAAATCGAATTTAAGTATCTCAATGATCGTGGTGACGTTGTGCTGCGCAAGCATCCATTTGAAGGGATCTTGCCAAATATGGACCGACGCTATCACGAAACCGAATCCAACGCCGTGCGGGAAGAGCTTTCAAAATACTTGGCGACGCAATGCTGTCCGGTTTGTGATGGCTCGCGGCTGCGCGAAGAAGCTCGTAATGTGTTTATCGGTAAAACGACGTTGCCTGAAGTCGTCGAATTATCCATTGGTGATTGTTATCAATACTTTAAGCAGCTCTCGCTCACTGGCCAAAGAGCGCAAATTGCGGAAAAAATACTGAAAGAAATCCAAGATCGGTTGATGTTCTTGGTCAATGTCGGTTTGAACTATCTCAATTTATCGCGAAGTGCCGAAACCCTATCGGGTGGTGAAGCGCAGCGGATCCGACTAGCTAGCCAAATTGGCGCTGGGTTAGTTGGTGTGATGTACGTTCTGGATGAGCCATCAATCGGCTTACATCAACGCGACAACGATAGATTATTGGGTACTTTGACGCACCTGCGTGATTTGGGTAATACCGTGATCGTGGTGGAGCACGACGAAGATGCAGTGCGCTTAGCTGATCACATTATCGATATTGGCCCAGGCGCTGGCGTGCATGGCGGTTATATCGTGGCGCAAGGTACGCTGGCAGATATTGAAGCCTCGGAAGCATCGCTTACCGGCCAATACTTATCGGGTCGTCGTAAAATTGCCGTGCCAAGCAAACGGCATGCGGGTAAACCTGGCAAAAGCTTGTTTGTGCACGGCGCCACAGGCAACAATCTGAAAAACGTCGATTTAGAAATTCCATTCGGCGTGATGACCTGTATTACTGGCGTTTCAGGCTCTGGCAAATCAACATTGATTAATGACACCTTGTTCCGCGTTGCGCATAAAGTGCTGAACAAAGGTGAAGGTGATGATCCGGCTCCACATCGTAGTATCGAAGGCCTGGAACATTTTGATAAGTGCGTCGATATTGACCAAAGCCCAATCGGCCGGACACCGCGCTCAAACCCGGCAACTTACACCGGCATCTTTACCGCAGTGCGTGATATTTTCGCTGGCACCCAAGAAGCGCGTTCCCGCGGTTATCAAGTCGGTCGATTCAGTTTTAACGTCAAAGGTGGACGCTGCGAAGCCTGCCAAGGTGATGGCGTTATCAAAGTTGAAATGCATTTCTTGCCTGATGTTTATGTGCCATGTGATGTTTGTAAGAGCAAACGTTATAACCGCGAAACCTTGGAAGTAAAATATAAAGGCAAGAACATCCACGAAGTATTGGAAATGACCGTTGAGGATGCGCATGAGTTTTTCTCGGCAATTCCAGCAATAGCCCGTAAATTAAAAACCTTAATGGATGTTGGTTTAACTTACATTCGACTTGGTCAAGCTGCGACAACATTATCTGGTGGCGAAGCGCAGCGGGTGAAACTTGCTCGTGAACTGTCAAAGCGTGATACCGGCCAAACCTTATATATTCTGGATGAACCAACCACTGGTCTGCATTTTTATGACATTCAGCAGTTGCTAAACGTGTTGCATAAATTACGCGATCACGGCAATACCATTGTGGTGATTGAGCACAATCTCGATGTGATTAAAACCGCCGATTGGATTGTTGATTTAGGTCCTGAAGGTGGTAGCGGTGGCGGTGAAATCTTAATCGCGGGCACGCCAGAGCAAGTAGCCGCCTGCGACAAATCGTATACTGGCCAATATTTAAAACCGTTGTTGTAACAGTACAAGGCTTGGCGCAATTGTAAGCAGATTGCGCCAAGCCGCATGCGATTGCTTGCTGTCGTTGATAATCCGTGAAATATTAGTGAGTAACTTCAATAGTGATTCGGTAATTTCTAAGGGATTCTCTTATGGCGCATCAATGGCGTTTTTTCCGTTCAGGTGGTTTTGACCAAGTACGACTCGATAAAATCGAAGACTGGCAACATTTATCCGAGCTAGATCCCAAACTATGGGCAGCACTTAGTTGTCCGGTGAAAGGGTTAGAGTTTGACGCTCGGACCATGAGTTATCTGGATACTGATCACGACGGCCGCGTCCGCATTGTTGAAGTCAAAGCCGCTGTGGCATGGGCATTATCTGTGCTGCAAACTCCACAAATTCTGTTATCTGGCAACGAGTTACCGCTTGCAGCCATCAATACCCAAACTGAAGCTGGCCAGAAACTGCATGCCTCGGCCAAGCGAATTCTGCAAAACCTAGGTAAAGCTGACGCAGCTGTCCTGACGGTCGCAGACACTGACGATCTCGCGAAAATTTTCCCTGCAGACCAATTAAATGGCGATGGCATCATTACAGTTGAGCTAGCGGCTTCAGAAGATATTAAATTATTAATCAATACCTTATTGTCGCTTGGTATCCAAAAAGTGGATAGAAGTGGCGCTCTTGGTATTGATGAAACCCAGCTCACAGAGTTTGTTGATGCGGGACAAGCATTGATCGACTGGCGCGCTCAGGGTGCCAGCATCAGCACTGCTTTTGCCGAAAAAACGGCTGAAGTCTATCAATTAGTGACAGCATTAGATGCCAAAGTCAGTGACTTCTTTGTACGTTGCCAATTGGCGGCTTACGACAACAACGCAACGGCAGCATTAAATGCCAGTGCTGAGAACTACGCGGCGCTCGCTGGGCAGTTATTGTCGTCAAGTGGCAGTGATAGCAGCGCCTTGCCTTTGGCAACCGTTAATGCACAAGGTCAGTTACCATTAACTAAAGGCGTCCATCCGCATTGGGCAGCTGCCCTTGCTGATTTACAGCAAGCCGTTGGCGCGCAGTGGCAAGGCAAAACCAGTTTGGAGCAAGCCGATTGGTTGGCACTTAAAGCATTGTTGCAACCTTATGCGGAATGGCTGGCAAGTCAACCGGTCAATCAAGCGGTGAATTTAGAGCCGGAATTGCTAGTGACTTTATTGGCAAAGCCAACACTGGATGCTGCTTACGCCCTGATGGCTGCGGACTTAGCGCAACAAAGCGAAGCCGAGACTGTCCTTGAAGTCGATAAATTGGTGCGTTATCAAGCCAATCTACGTGATTTATTGCGCAACTTTGTCAATTTCGAAAATTTCTATAGTCTTGAAAAGCCAGCGATTTTCCAAAACGGTCGGTTATATATTGATGGTCGTAGTTGCGATTTATGCTTGGCAGTGAACGATGGTGGCAAACACTCAAAACTTGCGGCTTTAAGTGGCACTTACTTGCTGTACGTTGATTGTGTCCGCCAAGCTACAGGTGAAAAGAAATCCATTGTTGCTGCTATGACTGCTGGCGATGCCGGTAATTTGATGGTGGGTCGCAACGGCGTCTTTTATGATGTGAACGGCGTTGATTGGGATGCCACTGTGACGCAAATTGTGTCGAATCCAATCAGTATTCGTGAAGCGTTTTTTACGCCGTACCAACGTATCGGTCGGATGATTTCCGACCAAATCCAAAAATTTGCTGCAGCAAAAGATAAAGATCTTGAAGCAAAAAGTGCAGCAGGAGTTGGTGGCGCAGCCAAAATTGCTGAAACACCAGCGCCAAAAGCTGCAGCACCTGCACCATTTGATGTCGCAAAATTTGCCGGTATCTTCGCCGCCATCGGTTTAGCTATTGGTGCCATCGGGACAGCACTGGCGTCTGTAGTCACAAGTTTCTTAGGTCTTGTGTGGTGGCAAATGCCATTAGCGCTTTTAGGGATTGTGCTATTTGTGTCTGGCCCTTCGATGCTATTGGCCTGGTTCAAATTACGTGCCCGTAATTTAGCGCCATTACTCGACGCCAACGGCTGGGCGGTGAATACCAACGCCAAATTGAGTTTAAGCTTCGGCGCGAAACTAACGGCAATGGCAACTATTCCTGTGGGTTCAAGTCGCATGCTGACAGATCCATACGAATCAACTAGTTATGCGAAATACTGGTTATTCTTAGTTGCACTGATCAGCATTGCAGGTTGGGCATGGAGTCAAGGGTACCTATCGAAGTTGCTATAGCAGTTTGCGGGTACTTTCTTTGATGCGCAAAGTACACAGGTTTGCCGTTACTTTCTTTGATGCCAAAGAACCAAAGTGGAAGCCGATACTTTCTTTGATGCCAAAGAAAGTATCCAAAGAAAGGCACCCCGGATCGCTCGAAAGCCCGAAGCAAATTCAATGCTTTAAGGCACGGGCGAAACTCGCGGGTCGCTAGCGTCGCCCCGCTCAAACAGTCGCCCGTTTAAAACCTTAAAGCCTTGTTTTGCTCCGG
>JACCDI010680003.1_pt1 | contig 14015 bp, 7 predicted proteins | sample 7442791 | NCBI WGS metagenome assembly JACCDI01 (sample SAMN15323434, study PRJNA562643) | freshwater metagenome | isolation source: river surface water | place: USA:Blue River Watershed | collected 2017-08-15 | reverse complement strand
TTACCCAAACTTCTATCCCTGACTACGCCAAGCCGTACGTCGAGAAGATGCTGGGTAAAGCACAGGCTGTTACTGAGCAGCCGTACCAAGCTTATGGTGGTGAACGTATCGCTGGGTTTACCCCACTGCAGAGCCAAGCGTTTCAAGGTGTATCGAACCTGCAGACCGCCCCTCAACTCGGTGCGGCTTCTGGAATGTCAGGAATAGCAGGGCTTGGCTCATTGATGGCCGGGCAAAACTACGCTTCACAAGCAACCAACCCCGGTGCTATGCAGGCGTATATGTCTCCGTACATGGAAGGTGCACTTGCCCCCCAAATGCGCGAGGCCGCGCGCCAGTCCGCAATCCAAGGACAACAGAACCAAGCGCAGGCTGTCCAGCAAGGTGCTTTTGGTGGTGCTCGCTCGGCTATCGTCGAAGCGGAACGTCAACGCAATCTGGGTCAACTGCAGTCGGACATCTACGGTAAGGGCATGCAGTCGGCGTTCGATGCCGCACGTCAGGCGCAGCAGTTTGGTTCTACCTTGGGGCTGCAGGGTCTCGGTCAGGCTACGCAGGCAGCGTCGGCACTTGGGCAACTCGGCCAAACTCAGTTCGGCCAGCAGAAAGACATCATCCAAGGACAGATGTCGGCGGGTCAGCAACAGCAGGCTCTGGAGCAACAGCGTCTCACCCAACAGTACCAAGACTTCCTCAACCAACGTGGGTACCAACAGCAGCAGCTTGGTTGGATGTCCGACATGCTTCGTGGGCTGCCGCTTACCCAGCAGTCTCAAGCTATGTATCAAGCACCTGCATCTCCGTTGGCGCAAATCGCTGGTCTGGGAGTTACCGCAATGGGTGCGAGCAAGGCGGGGTATTTCGCTAATGGTGGCCTGACAGGGCTGGCACTGCATAACATGAGCAAGGACGAATCATGATCCCGGGAATCGACGAACTCCGACATCTCGCTGTTAAGTACAGCAAGAAAGACCTAGCGCGTATGGCGCAGATGGGTCTGCTCGACCCGCAGAAAGCGGTGATGGCAGGGATGATGCGCGACCGTATCTCCAAGGAAGACATGCAGCCGCCGACCTCTACGGTCGCCCAAGACGTGCTGGGTATCCCCGCTGCGCAACCACAACCCCAGATGCAGGCACAGGCGCAGCCTCAGATGGGCATGCAGCAACCACAACAAGCTCCACAGGCCCCGGCTGGCGTTGAAGCCCTTCCCGCTGGCAACGTGGGTAATTACGCTGGTGGTGGCATCGTGGCGTTTGCTGATGGTGGCGGTACGTATGGGGGCAAAACTTGGGAAGATCTGTCCGCTGCCCCCAACAAGCTTAGTGGTTCGATGGGCGAGTTTATCGGCAACATGTTTGATCAAGGTGGTCGCCGTATTGACCCCGTTACGGGGGAAGAAATCTCGCTGGGTGAATTCCTGCGCCGGGCGGAGAAAGAGCGCGCCGTTACACCTACCCAAGATAAGTTCCCGACCAAGCAGTGGGCTGAAGTTGCGGCTGACTTGAAGAAGCAGGAAGAAAAAGGTACGGCAGGTAAACAACCGCCCGTCTCCACTACCCGTGGGCCTCAGTTCCCGGGAGGTGTATCTACCCGCGCCCCTGCTACGTCCGCATTCCAGCTGCCGAAGTTTGATCCGAATGCCGTCAAGCTGGACGGGCAGTTCTACGAAGGACAGGCACCGAAAGAAATTAGCGAGTACGGTAAAGAACGCACAGACTATCTGAAGTCTCAAGGTATTGACCCCGAGATGTACGCCAACATGATCAAGGGTGTCGAAGAGAAAAAGGGTAAGCTTGAAGGCAAGAAAGATGAAGCCAAAGGTAATGCTCTGATGCAACTCGGCCTTGGCCTGATGGGTGCACGTCGCGGTCAGGAATTCCAGACTCTGGGTACTGCAGGTGTTGCTGCACTGAACGCATATAAGCAGGACGCAAAAGACCTCCAAGCCGCATCCGAGAAGTACGACGAGCGTATGGAAGCCCTGCGTATCGCTGACCAGCAAGCCAAGCAAACCGGCGCAGAGAAAGATATTGCACGCCGCGATGCCGCCCAAGATAAGTTCGAAGCGGCCAAGATGGAGAAGGCTAAGGCACAGAATGAGTTGCTGGCGAAGCAAGCCCAGATATCGGCTAGTGTGTATGGCCCGCAGATTTCTGCTTTGGCAGGATTGGAAGGCCATCGTATGAGCGCCGCCGCACAGCTTCAAGCAGCAAAGATTCATGCGGCCGCTGCTAACCGTACGCCTGCGGAAATCCAGCTTATTGAGCGCATGCAGTCTGACCCGAAATTTGCAGCGGCGTACCGTGAAGCGCAGTCGATGAAGAACGATCCGCGCATGGAAGCTAAGCTTCGCGACGAGTATGCAAAAGACTTGATGCTACGGAAGCAATATCCAAACATCAACGACTACCTCCACGCAATGGGTTTGTATACCTCCGGTACGGGGGGTGGTGGGGTCTTGCAGCCGGGGGCAAACGGGGTGTTTAATTACGTCCCACCAAAATAATTAGGGGTAACCATGCAGAGTGTGAACGTACCCGGAGTTGGTCTTGTCAACTTCCCGGACGGCATGTCGCAGCAGGACATTATCAACGCCATCGAGCGGGACATCCTGCCGAGTCTGCAGGCGAAGCAACAACCCGCCCCTAAGACCACCCTTGGTGGTGAGGTAAAGGAATTCCTTAAAGGTATCCCCGCAGGGGCTATCGGGCTGGGCGAGACCGCTATTGCTGGAGCTTCCGCATTGTTGCCGGAGGAATACGAGAAAGCTGTCCGTGAATCCGTTGGTACGGGTGCAGCCGCACTGAAGAAGCCTTTCGAAGCGGCCCCGGGGTATGAGGACACTGTCGGACGTAAGCTTGGTCAGGCAGTCGGGTCAACCGTTCCGTTCTTCGCCGCCGCCCCGTTTGGGGTTCCCGGTATGTTGGCTGGTGCTGCTACCGGTGTCGCTGCTGGGGCTGGTGAGGCCCGCGTACGTGCTGAAGAGAAAGGTGCTACGGGGGAAGAACGCGCTCTGGCTACTGCGCTTGGTATTGGCCCCGGCCTACTGGATCTTGTCGCCCCAGAACTTAAGATTGGCAAGACCATTATCACCCGTGCGTTGATGAAAGGCGGGGTCGAAGGTGCTACGGAAGCCGCACAGAACGTCGCCCAAAACCTGATCGCTAAAGGTCTTTACGATCCAGAACAACCCATCCTCCAAGGCACTGCCGAAGAAGGCGCGTATGGTGCAGGCGCTGGTGCGCTTGCAAGCTTCTTGGTAGACACGGTCGCTGGTCGCCGGGCACGCGTCGGCCCGTCGGAGAAACCGGAAGAAGCCCCTACTGCCCCACCCATAGCCACCGCTGCGCAGATGCCGCTTGGCGGGGTGCCGGAGTTCACTGAAGGGTACGAAGGCTATCGAATGCCCCCGGAGCCGTACCGCGAAGCGGAAGAGAAAGAAGGCGACCGCCAGAACCGCCTGTTCCAGATCACTGAACTACGCGACCAGCATGACGTGCTGATGCGCGAGATTGACCGACTGAAGGCACAGTTCGAATCCCCTACCGCGACCCCGGAGCAAAAGCAAGCAATTCTGGAACAAGCGGATAAATACAACGCTGCCCGCGCAGACTTGCAAGCACAGATAAAGCAGTTGTCCAAAGGGTTGGAAGACACCGAACGTGCTGGTGCGGTTGCAACGCCGGAACAGCGTGGGTTGGATTTCGATATGCCCGCCATGCCGCGTCAGCAGACCGGTGAGGGTGTTGTGCTAGGTGAGCAGCCTGCCGCCCCCGCGTTGATGGCCCCGGAACAAATCGAGTTCTTCCGTCAGCAGCGTATCAAGTCTATCCAAGACCGCATGGTGGCAGGTGAGGCGGTTACCCCTGCGGATATGGCATTCCTGCAGATGGACGAGCGCGAGCAGCGCGCCCTGTTCGAAGCCCAACCCACGCCAGACTTGTTTGTTGGTGAGGAGCGTCCTGAATTCCGTCTTGGCCCGCAGTACCTGACCCCAGCCCCGGCTGAAGCCGCGCCTGTTGCAGAAGCCCGCCCGGTCACTGAGAATGACTTCAAGGCGATGGGTATTGGCGCAACCAACAAGAAGTTGCGTGAAGCCCTTCTGGGTAAGGATCTTACCGACCCGACACAACGCGCCGAAGTGCGCGAGATGCTGTCTGACTTTGCAAACCATCCGAACCGCAGCCAGAGAATTATTGAGGGTGTGGAGAAGTTCCTGACCAGCCCTGCATTCATGGAGCAAGGGGAGCTTGATTTTGGCAAGCCGAAACGTACGCGTACTAAGAAGGCTACAGGAGTTTCCAATGTCATCGAACCTGCAGAACCTATCGCCGGAGGAACTGAGTCTGGCGTTCCAGTGGTTGACGAGCGAGGAGAAGTGCCTGCCGGAGGAGTTGAAGAAACTCAGCCCGGTGGAGTGGATGTTTCTGGAGAGCCTGCTGGACGGGTTGATGCTGGAGAGACAGTACAGCCCCCTGCACTGACGGAAACCCCTGCCCCTGCCCCGACGGCACCTGCACTTGTAGAAGGCAAGATGACCCCGAAGGACGCTGTTAAGCGTCTGATGCAAGAGGGCGGCCTGAAACGTGCAGAAGCTGTGTCGCTGGCTGCGGATATAACCGATGGCTACGGCGAGGTCGCTTCCAAAGATGTAGACGATGAGATCAACAAGCTTAAGGCGGGCACCGAACCCGCCGCGCTTTACACCCCTGAGCAACGTGCGGTCGCGGAAGGTCACGCTAAAGATTTTGGTGCGGAGATTATCTGGCAGGAAGGCGACAACGCGCTTCTTCGTGGGTACGGCGAAAAAACCGGCAAGCCGATGTACTTTGGTACTCGGGGGCAAATGTACACCACCGGGGATGTTGAAGACTACAAGGGCACCAAGTTCAGCAAGGCCGAAATAGCACGGATGGTGGCTGAAAAGAAGAAGGCCGAAAAGGCCGCTTCGGATGCGCATAAACAAAAGCCGTTCATCGCCTTCAACAAGAACCACATCCAGACTTCGCAGAACACGCCTAAAGAACTTGCCAACATTGTCGCTGGCTGGGCGAAATTGCTCGGACTGAAAACCAATATCTACATCACCACGATGGAAGATATTGCGGCGAACAAAGGTAAGTTCACCGGCCCGCACCGTGCGATTGAAGCTTCGTTGCTGGACACCGGAAACCTTGGTGAAACTCGTAAACTTTCTGACGGGTCGCACTACATCGCCTTTACGAAGTCCACAAGTCTGACTTCGATGCTGGAAACTCTTGCGCATGAGCTTGGGCATGTGCACATGAAGGAGATGTACAAAAACGCCAGCCCGCAGCTACAGCAAAGTATCCGTGCGGAATTTGAGAAGTGGCTGGTTGCCCAGAAAGGCAAGACGGCCCGAGAGTTGGTTGATTCACTCCGCGCAAAAACTGTAGGTAAGCAGACCATCGTCGAGGAAGGGCAGATGGCAGACACCCTAAAACCTTACTGGCGCGAGTTTGACGAATGGTACGCTGATCAAGTATCCCGCTGGGCTACCACGGACAAGAAGCCTATCTCCGTTGTGGAGAAGTTCTTTGCACGTCTAGGCCAAGCCTTGCGTAAGTTCTTCAGTCAGCTGAAGAACCAGAAGTACCTTGCCAACGAGACTTTCGTCCAGTACCTGAGCGAAGTTAAGAAAGCTGCAAAAGCACAAGCTGCTGCGCCGGGTGAGGTTTCCCCGATGTTGAAGGGGGCGTTTACCAACGCAGCGGCGAACCTGAAGAAGTGGTTTGGCAACTCCGTGGTGCGTAACGCTGATGGTTCCCCGAAGCTGATGTATCACGGCACTGCTCGTGATATTAGTGAGTTCCGCCCTAAGCAAGCCGGTGCTATTTTTGTTACCGATGACCCGCGTTTTGCCGAAGGTTTTGCGTATCAGTCTGAAGAGTGGATGCAGAGGCACGCTGAGGAGTTTTTCACCCCGGCACAAATAGAGAAGTTTCGTAAAGAGGGTGCGGAGATCGCCAAGCGCGAAGGTACTGACGCGTCCGACGAAACAGCGCGACTGATGGTAGAAGCCCTGCCGTCTAACGCCAATATCATTCCCGTTTACGTACGTGCGGAGAAGCCGTTTGATTACGAAAATCCGGAGCATATTGAGCGCATTCGCACGGAGTTCAGCAAGATCCTAAGTGCTCGTAATGAAGGTGGGTCTCTTCCTGCGGAAGGTATTCGTAATGGGTTGTGGTCTATTATCGAGAACAAGGATGTTCAGGCTGCGATTCGCGCTTCCGGGTTTGATAGCTTCTACGTGTACGAAGGTGGCCGCAAGAACCTCGCCGTCTACGAAAGCAATCAACTGAAGTCCCCGTATAACTCTGGCGCGTATGACCTGAGTGACCCGCGCATCTCGTATCAGAAGCGTACTGTTGAAGCCGAGCCGCTGACCGATGCAGGCAAGGAAGCCGCCGCGCTGAATGAGCGCATGAAGGGTATTGCCAACGAGCCGAATGCCGATCCGGACGAAACGCTGCTGGCTCGCGTTACGATGGCTGCGGGCAACCTGAAAAACTTCCCGATGCAGTTCCGTCAGGCAGTCGTGGATAAGGATGCCCCGGTCAAAGAACGCCTGAGTGCAACTTTCAACAAGGGCTTGCGTGACCAGACCGGCGGCGTTAACCCGGTTGTGTTTACTGAACAGGCGCAAGAAGCAACTGGTCTCGCTGACCAACTAATGCGGCGTGGTGGTATTCGTATTGGTAAGGATGGTCTCGTAGAAATCTATGACCGCAAGGAAGGTGGTAAGGACATTAGCCTCGATGCTGTGTTCACGATCATTATCGACAAGCTTGGCAAACGTCTGGGTTCTGCGCATGAAGCAGTCAAGCTGGCACACCGTGCGTTCATCGCGCAACGTGCTGATGAACTGAAGAAGCACAATGCTCAACTGCGTGCTCAGGCTGACGCCGCAGAAGCGAAGGGTAACAAAAAGGCAGCGGAAAAACTCCGTGCCCAGATCATTACTGTCCGCGCCAAAGACTCTGAGATCGCTGCTGGTTTGGAAGCCATGCAAAAGTTCCCCGAACTCAAGGAGGCGTTTGATACCTTTACCAAGTACAACGAAGGCGTTATCGACTTCTTGGTTGCATCTGGCCGTCTGAGCGAAGCGCAAGCCAATGAGTGGAAAGACAACATCGGCTACGTGCCGTGGACTCGTGTGGAGGAAGAAACCAGCAAGCTGGAGACTGTCGGCAAGCTTCGCACGGGTAATGTCCACTTGGCATCGCTCCCCCAGCTTGATAAGGAAGGTAGCTCCAAAGAGATTCGTAACGTCCTCGACAATATGGTGGGGCATACCATCTCGGCTATCCGCTCGGGTATGAAGAACCGTGCTGCGATCAAGACCCTCGACGTGCTGGATAGCGCCCATGAGTTGAAGACGCAGGACGAGGTTGACTACGCACTGAAGAACAACCGTAATCTGGTCGTGTTCGCCTATCGTAATGGTGAGCGTGTCGCATTCAAGCTGGATAACGAGGTTGATCTTCCGGCGTTCTCCAATGTGGTGGATGTTGCTGGCCCGATCCTGAGTGTGTTCAAAGGTGCAGCGACTGGCCTGCGTAGCTTCGTTACTCACATGCCAACGTTCGCATTGAGCCAGCTTTCTCAGGATACGGTGCGCGCGATGTTCCTGTCGGGGGTGAAGCATCCGTTCTCTATCCCGTCCAAGGTGATGAGTAACTTCTATAAAGCTGTTACTGGGGGTCTACCCGAGATCGAAGCGCTGGGTATTACCGGTGCGTACGATGGGATGCCTGAACATGCAATGCGCCGTGCCCGTGAGCGGCATGGTCTGCAAGACCGTAGCGTCATTGGTCGTGTCTGGGACAAGCTGGAAGATTTCTCGCTGGCTGCCGATATGGCTGTCCGTGCCGCAATCTACGAGCAGACTATGCACGAGACGGGTGACCGTGTGCTGGCCTTCCACCGCGCCAAGGAGTACATCAACTTCAAGACCGCAGGTAACGGGCAGACCGTGCGTATCCTGCGTCAAGTCGTGCCTTTCATGAACGCCTACATCCAAGGTATGGATATCCTGTACCGCACGATCCAAGGCAAGGGTCTGGCAATGGAAGATCGCAAGGCGGCTATCGCCTTGTTCCTGACCACCGGTATGAAGGTTGCCGCCTTATCTACTCTGTACGCGATGCTGGTCGGCGACGACGATGATTACAAGGGGCTGGATGATCACGAGCGTGACAACAACTTCATCATCCCGGGTACTGGTCTGAAAATTCCGGTTGCGCCTGAAATCGGCTTTTTGTTCAAAGTTATCCCTGAGCGCATCTACCAAAAGATCGCTCGTGAAGGTACTGATCGTCCTATCGATAACACAACTTTCCTGCGCGGGATGCGCGATGCCGCAATCAATGCGTATGGTGGTATGAACATGACCCCGCAGGCGGTGAAGCCGCTTATCGAAGTTGCGACCAACCATTCGTTCTTCACTGGCAACCCGATTGTCGGTATCAACATGGCCGGTAAAGAGACCGCGCTTCAGTTCAACGACCATACGTCAGAACTTGCCAAGCTGGCTGGGTACGTGGGTATCTCCCCGATGAAGGTGGATCACCTGCTGCGTGGCTATCTCGGCACTGTGGGTGGTGTGATTCTGGATGTTACGGATGCGGTGGTTGACCCCAACCGGATGAACAAGCCGATCAACAAACTCCCGCTGATCAAGACGTTTATGTATGACGATACCGGTAAAGGGTACAAGACTGAGTTCTACGCGTTCCGCGAGGATGTAGACAAGGTTGTCGAGTCAGTCAACTCGTTCAAGCGTGAGGGTCGAGCGCAGGAGTTGGAGGAATACCTGACCCCAGAGAAGATGGATCTGTACGCCATGAAGGGCATCGTCAACAAGATTGAGGAGAAACTGGGCCAGTTGCGGAAGTACCGCAACGTGGTTGCTAATGATCCTGACCTGTCCGGGGAAGAGAAGCGTGCCAAGGTGGACGAGATCTTGAAGATGGAGAAGGAACTCCTGATCGCCTACAACATTCCGGCGATGAAGAAGATGGCAGGGATGTAAAAAAGCCCCCGGTGCAGAGGAGTAGCACTCGGGGGCAAGCCAACTTCCCTTGGAGAAAGATCGGTACAGTTAGGATATCACGCGGTTCTCCATACCCGCAACCCGTACCTTCCCTTCTCTACAACTCGTTTACATACGACGGTCATCCGTAGGCGGAAAGCTTCCTTCTCCACAAACTCCTGCACCGGCTTGTAGTCCAGACAGGGGATGAAGAAGGAAGTTTCCGGCTGGAATGCTTTCCAGTTAATCCAGATCGGGGTGGTGAGGATCCGGAGCATTTAACAATACATCCTCGTCGAAGAACCCCAGCTTGGATGCGTCAAACACCAGCGCGTGAATATTCTGGGAGGTGTTGGTCACGGTGCCTGCAAACATCCGCTTGCGCTTCATGCCAAGGTACGCACCGGCCTTCTGGTACGGCTCCAACGACCCGTCGAAGCTCATGGAGTACTTGCTGCAGTCCTCGCGGTACGGGCGCACAGCCACAAACAACTGCTTGGTATCCGGCTCATAACGCACTGCCAGCGGGCCACGGGGTTCACGAATCGGTGCATGTTCCAGCCCGGTCTTGTTGTCCTTGGTGCCGTTGATGACCAGAATGTTGTTGAAGTTCCGCTGCAGGAACGCGCCGAGGAAGTCCTCACTGTCGAACATCGACTCTTTGTTGGTGCGGCGGCTGTTCTGGATCAGCTGGATGGCGTAATCGAACACCGGCTTGAACGGGATGTCGTGCAGACCCAGCTTGCCTGCAATGTAGCCGCCCGTCAAAGCAATGGTCACACCTGCTGACCAGAACCGTTCGTTGCTCGTAACCCCCGCTGCCCGGTCAATCTTCTCGTTAATCTTGTTCATCGTCTCGATGACCAGTGGGAGGTTGCCCTGCACGTACTGGATGAACGGAATGATTGCGTGCCCGTAATTGGTCGCCAGCCTGCCGAAGTGTTGCTTGGCCTGCACCGCATCCAGAGATGTATCGATGCCCATGTTTGCTTCCAGTATGCGCAGCAGTTCCGGCTCGGGGAAGGACTTGATCGACAGCAATGCATCCCGGATCACCTTGTTGGATGACGAGACTGCGGGCAGTTGCCATGTCGTGGTGTTGATACGTTCCACGTTGGCCTTGGAGGACATACGCCCCTTGCCTTTACCCGACGTAATGTCATACACCAAGTCAGACATCATCTCCGGCTTCATGTTCGTCAACTCATCGATGGTCGCCGTCAGGTTTTGCAGGATACCGAACCGCTGCAGACGGAAGTTGTGCGTGTCCTTGTAGCTCATCATCAAGGCTTCCGGGTTGCCGTAGACGCTGTTGATAGCCTGAAGCACGGTGGACTTACCTGTACCACCTTCCTTACTGACGAGATTCAACAGGAACCCATTCAGCGCACCGCCGCCAACGTACTTCATCAACGGCCCGCCCCAGCCCATAAAGAGGCCGAACGCGCGAAGTTCCATGCCCTCGTGGCGATAGTGGTTAATAACGTCTTTCCACACATGGAAGTCACCACGCGTACCGAACGCGGGTACTAGAGGCAGGGTCGCTGCCGATGGCGGGCTGTATTCAATGGTGTCGTGACGGATTTCCTTCTCGCCCAGAATGAACGCGCTGTCATCAGACAGCCAGCCGAACTGTTTACGTGCGATCTCTGCCTTGCCTGTGGCCTGCAGTTCCTCAACCCAACGGGTTGTGTAGTGCATCATTGCCTCCTGTTTCTTGCCGATCACTGCCACACCGTGCTCAGCGATCTTGCCCATGAATTTATCTTTGGAGATAACATCGCGCAGCGGCATGATGAATTCCCGCACGCCATCCTTCGGCAGGTGCAGGCGCATCTGTAGGCACTCGCCCTCCTCTGGGTCGTGCAGTCGCTTCACCACGTAGAAGTCGTGCGGAAATACCAGCAAATCCTCGACAGGTTCTTCTTCGCCTTTCTTACCCGGCTTGGGCGCGCCCTGCAGCCAGATACCCCCTACGTTCCCACGGAAGAAGGGGAAAGGGTACTTAGGAATTGTGTACGTACGTAGTTCCTTCGTGACCGGCTCCAACGCCGATACAACAGGCTCAGGCGCGTCTTCGTCGGGCTTGATAACTTCTCTACCAATTTGTATAGGCGAGGTAATTTGAAGCGTGCAACCTTGGCAGAGCGCGGGCGATAGTTTTTTGAAGACCGCACAGGTATACGGCCCTTTAGTTTGAGCAGCCTTCTTCTCTGTCGTGTGGGCATTGTATTCAGGGTGCTTGTTCGACAGGATGTGGATCGCCTTGCTGCCATCGGCACAATGATGCGCGATTGAAAGACCAGCGCGCCATAGCGGTTCTTCCACGGAGTCCTGATTTTCGTAAATGTACGCGAGCTGTGCACAGCCTTCCCCCTCGACCGACTTGATCAGGATGGTCTTGAACTTGGACTGATAGTTGCCCAGTAGCGCCTTAGTCGCCTCATCCATCTCGCGGATGAACGGACGCTCGCCGGGGATGTTGAAAGACTCAACGACAAACTTCTCTCGCAGTGCTTCGATGCCGACCCGTGAGCCAGCCATCATGAGGTGCACCGCCTGCGGGTTCGTCGGGTCTTTGAAGTTCAGTGTGTCCGGGATGCGCAGGATACGCGCAACGTCAGCGGTAACTGCCGGGTCAGCATGCAGGCCATGTGCGTTGCACAGTTCCTTGAAGCCTTCAGCCAGACCACGCCACTCCTGCTTCTCCACAGGCTGTTCAACCACCCAGTACGCATGCACACCGCGACCCGAGTTCACGATGGCTGACGGCTTCGGCAGTCCCGACTTCTTTACGAATTCTTTGAGCGCAGCCACGCCCTCGGCTTGGTCTGCATATGGCTTACCTACTCCGCAATCCAGATCAAGGAAGAACGAATTCAGGTGTGTTGCGTTGGTGTTAGTACGACCGGAGTCATCAGCGTAGGAAGCCAAAGCAAAGTATGCGTCATATCCACGATGGACTAACGCGTCTGCAAGGCTGTCGATCTCCTCTACCGATGCTACGAATGATTGTTTTGGTTTCCCGTCCTTCAGACCCACGACACAATACATACCTGTCGGTGGAAGGATCAGGGACAGGAATTCTGTCCTCGTAAGCATAGCCGCCCCAAGCCGTCTTGTAAAAATAGGTGGGCAAGGTAGTGACGGCAACTACCCTTTCGGGTGCGCTCCCTAGCCCCCTAAACCTGCGCTACTTCCGCTTGTCCAGCAGTCCCTTTACAGCCTCGGCGACTTGTTCTTGATGCGACGGCGGCACGTTGGTTATACCCTTAAACCAATTGTAGATAGTGGCCCGGGTGACCCCGAAGTGTTCTGCCACGTCTTGTGCCGGGATGTCGTGCTCAATACAGAGGTTGCCAAGCTGGACACCGATCTTACCGGTGTCCGCTGAATTGACTATACGGACAAAGCGGGATGAGTACCCGTTACTCATCGTCCCACTCGGCGAGGATCTTGCTCACGTCTTTCTTCGCAGCGGGAGCCTCTTCCTTCTTTGCCGTACGTTTGACTGGTTCAGGCGCAACCTCATCTTCCGGTTCAGCATCTTCAACAACAGCAGCCTTAGCCTTCTGTACTGGGGCTGGCTTTGCCGTGGGTTCAAATTCTTCGCCAGAATCACCCGCATCTTTCACTCCATCCGTTTGTGCAACGGTCATGGTAATTGCGCTGGTAGCCGCGACGGACTTGCCTTGCTCCAGTGCTTCGTTGAACTCAGCGGTCTCCAAGAAACGAACCGGCTTGAAGGTCAGCTTCGGGGTTGCGCTGCTAGTATCGAAACGCATCTCGGTAACGACCGAAGTAATCGGTACGCCCTTGCTTGCGATCATCTTGGCGTAGGTTTGCAGCGGCCACTTGCCGTTCTCGCCAGCACCGAAGATCGAGGTAGATGGCAGTGCAAGCTGGTACACGTCGCCCGGGATGTCATTCTCAAGCACCACGGCCAGACGCTGCTGGAAGCGGCAAGCACGGGAATCACCTTGACCCGAACCCTTGACGTTCTGCGGGCAGGTAGCGCACGACTTACCCTGCGGGGATTTGGCCTTGGCATCCGGCACTTCGCCATCTGCAGACCAGCAATCCGGTGCGCTGATCACGCCCTTCTTGTAAGTGCCTGCGTAGAAGATGCGCGAGACTTTCGGTGCTGCGGCGACGATCACGACGTTCATTGCACGGTCTTCGTTCTGTGCAACTTCCTTACCGTTGACCATCATGCGCCACACGCCGCCTTCGATGGAGATACGCTTGCTGTTACCGCCGCCACCCATCAGGGCTTTAGTGGTTTCATCCATCTCCGTATTGCGGAGGTGGGCCGGGAGGTTCTGATTAAAAATAGCGAGATCGCTCATTTTGGTAATGCTCCTTATTTGCGACGAACAACAACCGAGTAACGGCTGTCTACATTGAGACCCGGCGGATGCAGGTCGGGGTTTTCTTCAAGGAACGTGGACATGTTGGTCTGCGCAATACGCTTCTCCAACAGATCGAGTGCTTCATGTTCCTTCAAGAATTCGTGGAACGAATGCCAATCATTCGTCCAGTAACGCTTCTTCACAGTACGGCTAATCGTACCGTAGGGGGTGCGGATGCCATCCGCGCCAGTGACCTTACATGCCTCAAGCAATTGCTCTTCGATCATGTCCATCGACTCGCGCAACTCTGCATCTTGCTTCTCAAAATTCTCCGACAACTCTTTGCGAGCATCGCGAATCTTGATGTACGCCTTGACCAACTTGTCAGTCGGTATCGGCTGTGCGTCTTCGCTCATGTCTTTCTCCAAGGGTTACTACAACTACAGAATAGAATCATTCTTTTACACTGTCAAGGGGTTCTAGCAAATTTTTATAAAGATCTACCACGCGAGAGTGAATATCAACCTTCGCCTCAAGCATGGCGTACATACGCTTCTCTACGGGTGAGCCTTGCAGGTGGATGACAGTGACCGGGTTGCGTT
>JACCDI010725365.1_pt1 | contig 14026 bp, 10 predicted proteins | sample 7442791 | NCBI WGS metagenome assembly JACCDI01 (sample SAMN15323434, study PRJNA562643) | freshwater metagenome | isolation source: river surface water | place: USA:Blue River Watershed | collected 2017-08-15 | reverse complement strand
GCACCTGTTGCAGCCTCTCCAGCATCGCTCCACCCAGAGAAGGCGACAATCATGATCGGCTTCCGAAGCAGTGGAATCTGAAAAATCTCCATATCTCTCACCTTACGGTAACCTTCACGTCGTGACGAGCGCTAAAACACCATCGGAGCTGAGAAAAGCTCTGGCGACCCGCGTTGTTATCGCAGATGGTGCCATGGGAACGATGCTCCAGGCAGCCGATCCCAGCCTCGAAGATTTCCAAGGCCATGAAGGCTGCAACGAAGTCCTCAATGTTTCTCGCCCCGATATCGTCCGTTCGGTCCACGATCAGTATTTGGCGGTCGGAGTCGATGCGATCGAGACAAATACCTTCGGCGCAAACTGGGCAAACTTAGCTGAGTATGGAATTGAAGATCGAATCTATGAATTGGCTTATGCCGGTGGAGTCATCGCACGAGAAGCAGCCGATGCATTCTCCACGCCTGAAAAGCCTCGCTTCGTCCTTGGCTCTCTTGGACCTGGAACAAAACTGCCTAGTCTTGGCCACACCACATATAGCCATCTTCGTGATGCCTACGAAGTAGCATCACAAGGACTTGTTGATTCTGGCGCAGATGCGTTGCTCATCGAAACAACGCAAGATCTCCTGCAAGCAAAGGCTGCAGTAAATGGTGCACGCGCTGCGATAGATAAATCAGATCGCGATGTCGTTCTTATTGCACAGGTGACAGTTGAGACAACTGGAACGATGCTTCTTGGTTCAGAGATCGGCGCAGCACTTAACGCTCTTGAACCACTGAATATCGATTTAATTGGCCTGAACTGCGCCACCGGACCTGCAGAGATGTCTGAGCACCTTCGCTACTTGAGCAAGAACGCTGCATGTGGAATCTCTGTGATGCCAAATGCTGGCCTACCTGAGCTTGGACCAAAGGGTGCAACATATCCGCTAGGACCAGATGCACTTGCGCAAGCGTTGGCCACATTCGTTGATGATTATAAAATCTCGCTTATCGGTGGCTGCTGTGGAACAACCCCAGAACACCTTGCCGCCGTCGTCTCTCGCCTTGATCGCAAGAAGGTTGAAGTGCGTAATTCGCAGGCTGATCCAGGCGCATCATCGCTCTATCAATATGTTCCATTTAGGCAAGATAACGCCTTCCTTGCGATCGGAGAGCGAACCAATGCCAATGGATCACGTGCATTTCGTGACGCACTCATTGCTGAAAATTGGGAGACCTGCGTAGAGATCGCACGAGATCAGATTCGCGATGGCGCACACATGCTCGATCTCTCCATCGATTACGTTGGACGAGATGGTGTGCGCGATATGCGCGAGATTGCCAGCAGATTTGCTACAGCTTCAACTCTACCGATCATGCTCGATTCAACAGAGCCAAATGTCTTACAGGCAGGGCTCGAGCAACTCGGTGGTCGCTGCATTATCAACTCAGTCAACTATGAAGATGGTGATGGACCCACCTCGCGCTTTGCACGAATCATGCCTTTAGTTGTTGAACATGGTGCATCTGTTGTGGCGCTGACTATTGATGAGGAAGGACAGGCTCGTACAGCCGAATGGAAGTTACGTGTTGCCCGCCGACTCATTGCAGATTTGGTAGATAACTGGGGGATGGCTGTTGGCGATATTCTCATCGACACACTCACCTTCCCGATCGCAACTGGGCAAGAAGAGACTCGTCGTGATGGTTTAGAGACAATCAACGCTATTCGCACATTAAAGAGCGAATTCCCAGCAGTGCAGACCACTCTCGGCGTGAGCAATGTTTCCTTCGGCCTCAATCCGGCAGCTCGTGTTGTTCTCAACTCTGTCTTCCTTCACGAATGTGTCGCAGCCGGACTAGATTCGGCGATCGTTCATCCCTCCAAGATCATGCCACTTGCACGTATTGATGAGGCCCAACGCAAAGTCGCTCTTGATTTAATCTACGATCGTCGTGAGTACGCAGATGGCGAATGCACATACGATCCGCTGAGCGCTTATCTGCAGCTCTTTGAAGGTGTGGAACTAGCAGCATCGAGAAACGTTCGCGCAGCAGAGCTTGCCGCTCTTCCTCTAGAAGAGCGCCTCCAGCGACGCATTATCGATGGTGAGAAGGTCGGCCTTACAGACGATCTCGATCTTGCAATGAAGCAGGGGATTGCACCGCTCCTCATCATCAATGATCATCTCCTTGAGGGAATGAAGATCGTTGGCGAGCTCTTTGGTAAAGGCGAGATGCAACTTCCCTTCGTTCTGCAATCTGCCGAAGTGATGAAGACTGCAGTTGCCTACCTTGAGCCATTTATGGAGAAGATCGATGACCAAGGTAAGGGCTCAATTTTGCTCGCCACAGTTAAGGGCGATGTTCACGATATTGGTAAGAACCTCGTCGATATCATCTTGTCTAATAACGGTTACCGAGTAGTCAATATCGGAATTAAACAGACTATCAATCAGATTATTGATGCAGCACAAGAGTCCGATGTCGATGCAATTGGCATGTCTGGTCTACTCGTTAAGTCCACAGTAATCATGCGTGAGAATCTTCAGGAACTAACCGCTCGGGGTCTTGACCAGAAGTGGCCGGTCATCCTTGGTGGTGCCGCTCTTACTCGTGCCTTCGTTGAAGTAGATCTTGCTGGGGAGTTCCCAGGTGAAGTTCGTTACGCACGCGATGCCTTCGAAGGCCTACATCTGATGGATGCGATCATGGCTGTGAAGAAGGGTGTTCCGGGTGCAGAACTTCCCGCCTTGCGTGAACGAAAAGTTAAGGCGGTCAATAGATCTCTCTCTGATGCGCCACTGGATACCCGACGTAGCGATGTAGCAACCGATATTGAAATTCCAAAGGCGCCTTTCTTAGGTAGCCGCATTGTTAAGGGTGTCGCCTTAGCTGACTATGTAGAGATGCTTGATGAACGCGCACTCTTCGTTGGACAGTGGGGTCTTAAGGGCAATCGCGGTGAGTATGAGTCGATGGTTGAATCTGAAGGTCGCCCGCGTCTGCGTGCTCTCCTGAACCAAGTTCAATCACAGGGATGGCTCAATGCAGCAGTCGTCTACGGGTATTTCCCATGTGTCAGTGATGGAAATGATCTGATCATCTTGCATCATGAAGGACCAGATGCGGGTAAAGAGCGCGTGCGCTTCTCCTTCCCACGTCAATCGCGTGATCGCAGATTATGTATCTCTGATTTCTTCGCTGCAAAAGATTCCGGCAAAGTTGATGTTGTCGCCTTTCACGTGGTGACGATGGGAAGTGTTATCTCTGACGCGGCGGCAAAGCTCTTTGCTGAAAATCGCTACCGTGAATATATGGAGTTGCATGGCCTATCAGTGCAATTAACGGAGGCGCTGGCTGAACACTGGCATGCTCGTATTCGTGAGGAGATGAGCGTTCTCGATATGGATGCTCCAGATCTTGGTGGGATTCTTGATCAGGGATACCGCGTATCTCGATATTCCTTTGGGTATCCCGCCTGTCCTGATATCGAACAACAAGTGCAACTCTGTGAGCTCTTAGAGCCAGGGCGCATTGGAGTTGAACTCTCTGAAGAGTTCCAATTGCACCCTGAGCAATCGACCTCTGCAATTATCGTGCATCATCCAGAAGCAAAGTACTTCAACGCCAACTAATAACGACGTTGCGAAGAAACTGATGACATTTAAAGCTGCCTTCTTTGATATGGATGGCCTCTTTCTCGACTCTGAACCACAATGGCATCAATCCCAACAGGAGATCTGTGCCCGTTACTCCTACGAATGGGACGATGACGATCAACGAATCTGTATCGGGGGACCGCTCTCTCGTGTCGGCGAGTACATCTCCCATACCTGTGCGCACGATATGACTGGACCGCAGGTTGTTGAAGAGCTCACTCAGATGATGCTGGTCAAGTTATCGTCACATGCAATTCTGATGCCTGGGGCCTTTGATGCAGTCGTTCGCATTCGCCAACAGATGCCAGTGGCACTTGTCAGTGCTAGCCCTCGTAACCTCATGGATGCAGCGCTGGTCTCACTTCCTGAGCAATTCTTCTCATTTAGCATCAGCGCAGATGATGTTTCGCGCACTAAGCCGTTCCCAGATCCATATCTGCAGGCAGCTAAACGTATGGGTCTTGAGCCTCATGAGTGCGTTGTGTTTGAAGATTCTTTGACCGGGATTGAATCAGCGAAAGCGGCAGGGTGCGCAGTAGTTGCCGTTCCTCACTATGTTGAGGTAGTCCTTGAGCCAAAGGTAAGAGTTGTTACCTCACTCAACGATGTATCTCTTGAGTATCTAAGAGACTTTTACTCTCATATCTAATCTGTCGCCGGTTAATTATGCGCAGGACAAATAGTTTTAAAGAAGCACCAATCGCATAGTCTGCTCGCCTTCGGTGGGAAGTGATCTCGTTCGATGGCATCGACAATCTCATCGGCAATCTGCAACAACTTCTTCTCGGTTGAGAGCAATTCTTTCTCGGTAGGTGAGCTCTTGACGCTTCGCGCATCACCAAGATAGTGAAGTACGAGTAGAGATGGAATCACTCCATGCAATCGCCAATACAAAAGTGCGTATACACGGAGCTGAAAGAGGGCCTTTTCCTCCCAACCAGGTTTTGGAGATTTACCAGATTTGTAGTCGACGATGCGTACCTGACCTGTGGGTGCAACATCGATACGATCGACATAACCGTGTAGATATACCTGTTCGCTTAAATCTTGCTCGAGGTGCATCTCGCGATGAGTGGCTTCAAAGGTCTCGGGCTTTTCTAACGTGAAGTAATTCTTCAACAAGGATGCAACGCGATCGAGCCACTCTTTCTCGTTGAGAACAAGGGCTTCCAACTCAGGTTTCTCCGCCACTTGGCTCTGCCAACGCTCTGGTGCCATCGATACTGCAACTTCGTGCGTTCTCTCATTAGGATGCAGATCGAAGAGATCTTCCAAAATTGTGTGAATGAGAGTACCTCGCTCAGCGTCGATGCTTGGCGGCTCAGGGAGTTGCTCGATCACTCTATATTTGTAGAGGCGTGGGCAATTATTGAATTCGCTGACTCGGCTAGGGGAGAGGCGAATGTGGGTCACATCCGAGACCATACCCCCACGGCCTCTCCTTTCCTCACCTAAGATATGGGGCGTGTCTTCTCAAAACTCAATCTCAGGTGCCCGTACTCCGGGCTACTTTGCCGCCGGTGATCGTATTCAACTCACTGATCCAAAGGGCAAGCTCTACAGTTTCACGATCACGCCAGGAAAAGAATGGCACACTCATAAAGGGTGGATTGTTCACGACGATCTCATTGGAATTCCCGAGGGATCGGTTGTCTCCACAACAGCTGGATTGAAATTTACAGCCTTTATTCCTCTTCTCTCCGATTATGTTCTCTCGATGCCACGCGGTGCAACCATCGTCTATCCAAAAGATGCAGCAATGATCGTAGGCGTTGCAGATATTTATCCGGGCTCTCGAGTACTTGAAGCCGGAGTTGGAAGTGGCGCTCTCTCACTCTCTATTTTGCGCGCCGTTGGTGAACATGGCTCGCTCGACTCTTTTGAACGGCGCGATGATTTCGCTGAGATCGCGCGAAAGAATGTGACAGAGTACTTTGGAAGCCAACCTGACAACTGGTCGCTCACAGTGGGTTCAGTTCAAGACCATCCTCACGATAAAACATATGATCGAGTAATCCTCGACATGCTTGCACCTTGGGAATGTGTCGAGATGGCGGCTCGTGTTCTGCGACCTGGTGGAGTCTTCCTTGCCTATGTTGCAACAACAACACAATTGTCGGCAACAGCAGAAGCCCTTAAAGCAGATGGCCACTTCACTGAACCAGAGAGCTCTGAGACGATTGTTCGTGGATGGCATCATGAAGGACTTGCCGTTCGCCCACAACAACGAATGATTGGACACACGGGTTTTCTCATCCAGAGTCGACGCATGGCGCCAGGTGTTGAAGTGCTAGCTCGACGTCGCAGACCTGCAAAGGGTGCCTACGGTGTCGCGGAAGAGTGAGCGTCTAGTCAATCTGACCATCGCACTGCTTGCAACAAAGCGATACCTCACCAAGAGTGAGATTTTTAGAACTGTTGATGGTTATGACGGATCACCAGAGGCTATGGAGCGCATGTTCGAGCGCGATAAGGATGATCTACGAAGTCTTGGTATCGTCATTGAACTCGGAACTTTTGATCCGCTCTTTGAGGATGAGGCTGGTTATCGAATAACACCGGCGAGCTACCAATTGAATCTCGGTCAACTCGAAGGCGAGGATATCGCGCTCCTCTCGTTGGCCGCCTCTGCGTGGAATGGTGCATCTCTCGAACGAGAATCTTCTGCCGCCTTAGTCAAACTTGAATCACTCGGTATTGAATGTGATAACGAGGCTCTCTCTTTCTTGGCTCCGCAGATGAATGTCAATGATCCAAATTTCTCCCTTATTACCGATGCGATCATTCGAAGAGCTGAGATCGAATTTGATTATCTTGGCGAAGATCTCACAGTGAAGGAGAAGAAGGTTCATCCTTACAGCCTTAAGGGAGATTCGGGTCTCTGGTATCTCATTGGTTTAGATGTTGCTGCTGATCAGGTGAAGAGATTTCGCCTCGACCGTATTGATTCAGAGGTACGCGTCGGGAAGAAGGGCGATCGATTTACACCTGCCACAACATATGACTCGATAGAGGAACAGGTGAGAGAGAGCGCAGTTTTGAAGGTACGGAAAGCCAGCGCACATCAACTTCGCGCGCTCTCTATCAGCACCACCCTAGGGGATGAATGGGATCAGATTGAGGTACCGATCATCAATCGATCATGGCTCAAGCGGAGCATTCTCTGGCACCGTGATGATGTAGTTGCGATCTCTCCACTATGGCTACGTCAAGATGTCATCGAATCTTTAAAGAAGATGCAGGCGCTCCATGGCTAAAGAACAGAGCACACCTCTCGAGCAGACTGCGCGCATGCTAGATCTAGTGCCATTTCTTCTGGCGCATCAAGGTATCTCGATCAATGACCTTGCTGCTCACTTTAAGGTTGAGAAGGATGTCATTCTCGATGATCTCAATACATTATGGATGTGCGGACTTCCCGGTTACACACCTCTAGAGCTCATCGATCTGGCATTCGATTCAGGTTATGTCACCATTCGCAATGCAGCCCCTCTGGCACGGGTTCGCACACTTTCAAGTTCTGAGATCGTCTCGCTCACACTTGGTTTAGACCTCTTGCGCGAAGCATCATTTGAGCTCTCATCCGATGCACAACAGCGGATAGTGGCGCTTTCGGCGAAGCTTCGCCAGATTATCGGTGCAGATATTTCGATTCAAGATAATTCACAGACGGCTTTCCGATCAGTTATTGCTCGAGCAATAAAGGAACGTCGCTCTGCGGATATCTCCTATTTTTCTCCGGTATCGGATCAACAGTCAGAACGTACTGTGACCCCGTATCACTTCCTTACTGAAGGGGGAGTGGAGTACTTCCAGGCTTACTGCCACAAATCAAAGGCGATACGAACCTTCCGTCTTGACCGAGTCAGAGCTGCAACCATCAGTGAACTCTCTGAAAAATTGGAAAACATTTCGGCCGCTTCAGGCGAGAAGGTCAGAGCCCTTGCTGCAATTCACTCCCTTGATAGAGCGACGGTGGAATCCTTTGGCTTGGCTTTACCGCAAATCCAGGGGCTCTCCTCAATTACAGTGGAGGCTTTCTCCGCACAGTGGATGGAGCGATCGGTTATGGCTAGCGGTGGCGGAGTGGAACTCCAGGAGCCCGAGAATCTACGTGGGGCGATCGCAAAATCGATCGAGGCAACCATGGCACTTTATGCAGAGGGTGCGATAGCGTAGGCACCCTGACGGAGGCATTTTTTAGCGTAATTTTAGGCAAAAGGAGATTAGCGTGTTTCTCAAAGAACCTACCCACATCTTGCTCGTTTTAGTTGTCATCATCCTTCTCTTTGGTGCAAAGCGCCTTCCGGATTCAGCACGTTCACTTGGTAAATCTCTCAAGATCTTTAAATCTGAGATGAAGGATATGAAGGACGAAAAGAAGCCTGATCAAGACGGGCAAGCGTCCGCCTAACTCTTATGTCGACCTCCACTGGCGGTCGCATGCCGCTTCTCGAACATTTACGCGAATTACGTAAACGTGTTGTTCGAAGTGCCGCTGCGATCGGAGTTTTCGCAATTGTTGGCTGGGTGTATTACACGCAGATCATCACAACTCTTGCTGAACCTGTCTGTGATCTCAAGACTGCGCGCGAGACAGGTGCTGATAATTGCGGTGCGCTCTACATCAGCGGTGTACTCGGTCCGCTCAACCTGCACATCAAGGTAGCTCTACTTACTGGAATCCTTCTCGCAGCTCCCTTCTGGCTCTACCAACTCTGGGCCTTTATTGCGCCAGCTCTACATAGGAAAGAGCGTCGCAATTCAATCCTCTTTATCATCGCTGCAACTCCATTCTTTAGCGTTGGAGCGTACTTCGGATATTCGATCCTTCCATTGGCTATCAAAGTGCTCTTTGGTTTCACACCCGATTCCCTCAATAACCTCGTGAGATTTGATGACTATCTCGATTTCGTTACGCGGACAATCTTCTTCTTCGGTCTTGGTTTTGAATTACCTGTATTTCTAGTCGCACTCAATTTGATTGGTGCAATCAGCGGAAAAGGGATCCTGCGCCCCTGGCGAATCTGGATCTTCCTCATCACTCTCTTTGTTGCCGGATTTACTCCCAGCCCGGACCCACTCTCCATGATCGCTCTTGCAGTTCCCTTGATTCTGCTCTACTTCATGGCCGGTGGCATCGCCCTACTTAACGATCGCAGACGGCGCAAGAAGGCTGAACGTGCTGATATTGGCGGTTAATCCAACTTCAGGAAAAGGTCGAGCTCGCGTTTTAGCAAATAAAGCGCGGATTCAATTTGCAGAGCACGGTCTAGAAACACTCATTGTTGAAGGTGAAGACCTCGAAGATTTTCGCTCCAAATTAGAGAATTCGGTTTCCACCAGCTCAATAAATGGAATAGTCGCTTTCGGTGGCGATGGTTTCATCCACGAAGTAATTCAGCATTGCGCATCGAATTCAATCCCGTTGGGCGTAGTTCCATGCGGTACAGGAAATGATTTTGCACGCAGCCTCGGAATTTACAAATACTCCCTGAGCCAGCAGGTTGATCTCATTGCTCAATCTCACCCACGGAGTGTGGACCTGGGCCAAGTGGGAGAGTCATGGTTTGCTGCGATTCTTTCAAGTGGATTTGATGCCCTCGTCAATGAACGGGCAAATCAGATGCGATGGCCGAAAGGTCGCATGAAATACAACATCGCTCTCGTAGAAAAGCTCTTTCTCCTGCAAACACATCGCTATCGCATTACGATGGATAACTCATCAGTTGATGTCGATGCAGTACTTATTACCATCGCAAATGGATCTAGTTACGGGGGCGGAATGAAAGTCTGCCCTGAAGCAACGATCACCGATGGACTCTTTGATGTGATGATTCTTCAGAAAGTATCGCGTTTAGAGCTTTTGAAGGTATTTCCTAAGGTCTACTTTGGTAAGCATGTCGGCCATCCTGCCGTAACGTTTTATCGCACCACATCGATCACCATTGATGGCTCTGGCTCGGCATTTGCCGATGGTGAGCCGATCTCTTCACTGCCACTTACTGCTCGCTGTCTTCCTGGCGCACTCCTGGCGTGGGCAGCATGAGTACTCCAGCAGAACGAATGGCTGCAGCACGCCTTCGCGCTTCACACCCATTTACCATCAAATTCTCTGAAGGATTTGATTTTCCTCTTGATGAATTCCAGATTCAATCACTGCACTGTGTTGAAGATGGCAAGGGTCTACTCGTTGCAGCACCTACTGGCGCAGGTAAGACAGTAGTTGGCGAGTTCGCTGCATTCCTAGCTATCGAGCAGGGTAAGAAGTGTTTCTACACCACCCCGATCAAGGCGCTCTCGAATCAGAAGTTTGCAGAATTCGTTACAAGATTTGGTGAAGATAATGTTGGGCTTCTGACGGGCGATACCAATATCAACTCTGAAGCTCCGATTCTGGTGATGACCACTGAAGTTCTGCGAAACATGCTCTATGCGGGCTCATCCACTCTCACTAACCTCCAATCAGTTGTGATGGATGAAGTCCACTATTTAGCCGATAAGTTTCGTGGGGCTGTCTGGGAGGAAGTTCTTATCCATCTGATGGAGTCCGTTCAAGTGATCTCTCTGAGTGCCACAGTCTCCAATGCTGAAGAGTTTGGTGAATGGCTAGGCACGGTTCGAGGTGGTACCGATGTGATCGTCTCTGAAATACGGCCGATTCCGCTCTATCAACATGTCTTAATCGGCAACAGATTGGTTGATCTCTTCAAAGAACCGGGGAAGATCAATCCAGAACTCTTAGCCCTCGAACGTGAATCGATGCGCAAGGTGAAGATGCCTCGACATCGCCGTGAACGTTTTGATGAGAGCGAGAATAAGCTCTCACGTCCTGAAGTGATCGAGACCCTCGATAGACAAGGGTTACTGCCCGCAATCACCTTTATTTTTTCTCGCGCAGCTTGTGATGCGGCTGTCAGACAGTGCGTTCACTCTGGCTTGAGGTTAACCAATACCCAAGAACGTGAGGAGATCGCCAAGACTGCCGCACGCCTGAATGCAAATCTTGCTCAAGAGGATTTGGCTGTATTGGGCTATGACGAATGGCTCGATGCTCTAGAGCGCGGAATCGCCGCTCACCACGCTGGTCTCTTGCCAAGTTTTAAGGAGACTGTTGAAGATCTCTTTAAGCGTGGACTTGTTAAGGCTGTCTTTGCTACTGAGACTCTTGCCCTCGGAATTAACATGCCTGCAAAGACTGTGATTCTCGAAAAACTCACCAAATGGAATGGCGAAGCACACGTTCCGATTACTCCGGGGGAGTACACACAACTTACTGGTCGAGCAGGGCGCCGTGGAATTGATATCGAAGGAAATGCAATCGTTCAGTGGAGTCCAACGATCGACAGCGCAATGGTTGCCGGCCTTGCCTCAACGCGAACATATCCGCTGAGATCATCCTTTACTCCGACATACAACATGGCGATCAATCTCATCCACCGTTTTGGTCGCGAGCGAGCACGCGGCTCGTTGGAATCTTCTTTTGCACAATTTCAAGCCGACCGCGCAGTTGTGGGGCTTGTACGGCAGATTAAGAAGAATGAAGGCGCTATCAACGAATTGATGCAGGATGTCAATTGCCATCTGGGTGATTTCGCAGAGTATGCGCGGATGCGTAGTGATATCAAAGAGATTGAACGGCTTCTCTCAAAGCGCGATGCCCGTCGCACCGTCGACCAGAAACAACGTCGCCATTTGGAATCTGAGATTGATGGAATCCGTCGCAGTTTAAAATCACATCCTTGCCATGCCTGCAACGATCGCGAGTCACATGCACGGATAGCAGAGAGAGCGGAGAGAGTCCGTCGTGAGTCAGATGGCCTACGAGCTCGCGTGGAGAACCGTACCCATGTCATCGCCAAGACATTCGATCGCATCTGTGACGTACTTACACACCTTAATTACATCGAAGGCGAAAAGACGTTGGAGCAGGGAAAGATTCTTGCGAAGATCTACGCTGAATCTGATCTCCTTCTCACGGAGGCGATCAGGAGGGGAGTGCTCAATAATCTCTCGGCCCCTGAATTAGTCTCTGTCGCATCAGCGGTTATCTTTCAGTCTCGCACCACAGAAAATTATGCGCCGAAGATGCCTCATAACAATGTGGCTCAAGCTCTTGTCTCTCTCGTTTCAATCTGGAGCGAACTTGAGGAGATTGAGGAGCGCTTTGGAGTAAAGACACAACGTGAGCCAGACTTCGGTTTTGCTTTTATTTCCTATAAGTGGGCGCAAGGAAATTCTCTGCAGAGCGTTCTCAAGGGTAGCGACATGTCGGTTGGTGATTTCGTCCGTTCGACGAAACAACTCATAGATCTGCTGACTCAGATCGCCGGAGCAAGTCCGGATCTTCGCAAGACCTGTCGCGAAGCAGTCAACCGTTTGGATCGAGGCGTGATCTCTTATATGTTGGAGGACCTATGACCTTGATGCTCTTAGATAGTGGATCGCTCTGGTATCGCGCCTATTACGGTATGCCAGATACGCTCGTTGCACCCAATGGAACTCCCGTCAATGCAATACGTGGATTCTTGGATATGACCGCACGTTTGATCTCTATCTACAACCCAGATCGCATTGTTGTCTGTATCGATGGTGACTGGCGCCCGACATGGCGCGTTGAACTCTTTCCAGAGTACAAGGCAAACCGCCTGGAAGATGAAGATAGTGATGAAGAGGCCGAACCAGATACGTTAACTCCGCAGATTCCAATTCTTTTAGATCTGCTCGATGAGTTCGGTCTGCCCATGGTTGGCGTAGATGATTTTGAAGCAGATGATGTGATGGCAACTTATGCCGATACTCATCCTGGCCCGGTTCGCATTGTCACCGGTGATCGCGATCTCTTTCAACTTGTAGATGATTCACGCGATATCAAAGTTGCCTATCTGGCAAAGGGAATCTCGGCCCACGATCTAGTAGATCTTGCATTTATTGCAGATAAATACTCGATTCCGGGTGATCGTTATGCTCTCTTTGCAACATACAGGGGAGATCCTTCAGATGGTCTACCTGGTGTTAAGGGTATTGGAGAAAAGGGTGCAGCGCTGATCGCCACACATTTTGCAACAGTTGAGGAATCGATTGCAGCGGCAGAACGGGCGGATGAACGTTTGCCAGCAGCGCTAGCAAAGAAAATTATCGCAGGAATTGATTACTTGAAAATTGCACCGACTGTTGTCAACTGTGCACGCAATGTTCCATTGCCAGCGATTGAGATTGCGCTGCCGCAGGCACCTAAAGATCTCTCAAAGATCTATCAGATGAAGGATGAATATGCTTTGGGGGCAAGCGTCGACAGATTGATTTCGGCGCTCAAGTGGTAGCAGCACTCTCTGGCTTACTCTTTGCCACCTCCTTTGAACCGATCGGCATCTGGCTCTGCGCTCCACTTGCCTACGCTCTCTTTCTCAAGTTCTCGCTCAAGAGAGGCAATCTCTATCGAGACGCCTTCATCTTCGGTTTCGTTGGTAGCGCAGTTACGTTGTGGTGGGCAGGAAAGTATGTTGGCCTCCTCCCACTTTTCTTCCTCGCGCTTTTGCACGGACTCTTCCTTCTACCGTTAGGAGTACTCGGAAGATTTACGCGAAACATCCTCTGGTTTGTCCCTGCAATATTGGCTCTCGAAGAGTTGCGATCATATTTTCCATTCGGTGGATTCTCATGGATGCGCATAGCTTTCTCGCAAGCCGATTCACCATATGCATCTGTTGTTTCAATCGGGGGAGCGCTCCTACTATCGGCGTGGGTCTTAGCTTTAAGTGTTCTGATCGTTAACTACCGCCGGATCAACTTAGTCTTCATGGCGATCGCTTTGACTCTTCCACTCTTGATAAGTAATTCATACTCTAGCGATAAGAGTATTTCTTTCCTGGGAGTTCAGGGGAATACACCTTCTGTAGGACTGGCATTTAATGACCGAGCAGAGGCGGTCTTCAATCTTCACCTTGAGAAAACTCGAGAGGCTAGCCTTGATGGGGCAGATCTTGTTATCTGGCCCGAGAACGCAATTGATGTGGATCCATTTCTCAACACGCGAGTCTCTGGCTCTATTGAGAGCCTTACTTCGGATGTGAAAGTTCCGCTGATTGCAGGTGCAATTACGCGAAAGAATGGCCCTTTGGAGAACATTTCACTGATGTATAACAAGAGTGGGGAAGTGGTCTCGCTCTATTCAAAGCAGTACCTGACTCCCTTCGGTGAGTTCATTCCTCTACGTCCATTAGCGCGCATTGTTTCTCCGTATGTTGATGGTGTCTCTGATTTCTCACCAGGTGCGCAAGTTGATAAACATGTAGTTGAAGATTTCACTCTTGCTCCGGTAATTTGTTATGAGCTTCTCTCGGATTCACTGGTTCAGAGAGCATCTGCCGGATCGGATGCGCT
>JACCDI010357373.1_pt1 | contig 14037 bp, 12 predicted proteins | sample 7442791 | NCBI WGS metagenome assembly JACCDI01 (sample SAMN15323434, study PRJNA562643) | freshwater metagenome | isolation source: river surface water | place: USA:Blue River Watershed | collected 2017-08-15 | reverse complement strand
CACCGGCCTTGAATGCGTCCGGGTCGAATGGGTCGAAGGGCGGATGCAAGAAGTCGCGGGCAGCGAATTCGTGCTCAAGGCTGACCTGATCCTGCTGGCCATGGGCTTTGTCGGCCCGCGCAAGCAGGGCCTGCTTGATCAGGCCGGGGTCGAGCTGGACGGGCGCGGCAATGTGGCCGCCAGCGTGATCGACTATCGCACCAGCGATCCGCAGATCTTCGCCTGTGGCGACATGCGCCGCGGCCAGAGCCTGGTCGTCTGGGCGATCCGCGAAGGCCGCCAGGCCGCCCGCGCTGTCGACGAGGCGCTGATGGGGGCAAGCGAGCTGCCGCGCTAAGCGGCAGCCCCTTCCCAAGCCAGCCTGCACGCCCTAACCGGCGGGCATGAAGATCGCATTCCTTGCCTGCCCCGCCACGCTGCCCGGTTCACCCACCCGGCGGCCCGATGCCTTTGAGCATGACCTCTATATCGATGCGCTGCGCGCCGGAATCGGCAATCGCGGGACGGTGACCGACATTGACTGGCGCGCACCGCTTGAAACGCTGGCGCAGTTTGACGCGGCGATCCTGGGGACGCCGTGGGACTATACCGAGGCCAAGGATGAATTCCTGGCCCGGCTAGGCGAACTGGAGCAGGCTGGGGTCACGGTCTGCAATCCGCTGGCCGTGGTGCGCTGGAATTCGGACAAGCTCTACCTCAAGGAACTGGGTGAGCGCGGGGCGGTGACCATCCCGACGGTGTGGCCGGAACGCGCCGGACCGGCGGATGTGCTGGCCGCTTTCGAACACTTCCAGACCGACCGGGTGGTGGTGAAGCGCCGCGTCGGCGCGGGAGCGATCGGCCAGGACAGCTTTACGCGCGACAATCCGCCGCCGGCCGACTGGTCGCTGGATCAGGCGGCGATGATCCAGCCCTTCCTGCCCGCGATCCAGACCGAGGGCGAGCAGAGCTTCATCTTTATCGACGGCGCGCTCAGCCATGCCCTGCTCAAGCAGGCAACCGGCGGGGATTACAGGATCCAGACGCTTTATGGCGGCTTCGAAACCCCGCTCGACCCCGCCCCGGCCGACCGCGCCGCCGCCGAGGCGGTGTTCGCACTGCTGCCGTTCGACCAGCCGCCACTCTATGCGCGGATCGACATGGTCCGGCTGGAGGACGGCCGCCTGGCGGTGATCGAGGCCGAACTGATCGAACCCTATCTCTATCCCGAACAGGGCCCCAACCTGGGGTCGATGCTGGCGGATGGGATCCTGCGGCGGGCGAGCTAGCGCGATCTTCCTACATCGCCTGCGCCGGTTAACTCTTCAGAATTATCCTTAATTTCAAAGGTTTTAGTCTGTTGGGGTAAGGGCCCAGTCGACCCCGCCCCGCCCCTTGGCTTCGAGGAAGGCATTGGCCTGGCTGAAGTGCCTGCACCCCAGAAAGCCGCGGTGCGCCGATAGCGGGCTGGGGTGGGGCGCGATCAGGATCAGGTGGTGGCTGTTCTGCAGGCCGGGCACTGACTGGGCCTTCTTCTGGGCGTGGCTGCCCCACAACAAGAAGACGCAGGGTTCGGCCTTGGCCGCCACGGCGGCAACCACGGCATCGGTGATCTCTTCCCAACCCCGCCCCTGGTGCGAGGCAGGTTGGCCGTCCTCCACGGTTAGCGCGGCGTTGAGCAGCAATACGCCCTGCTGCGCCCACTTGGTCAGATTGCCGTGGCGCGGGATCGGCAGGCCAAGGTCGCTTGCCAGTTCCTTGTAGATATTGACCAGGCTGGGCGGCACCTTCACCCCGTCCTGCACCGAGAACGACAATCCGTGGGCCTGGCCGGGGCCGTGATAGGGATCCTGCCCGAGGATCACGACCTTGACCGCTTCAAGCGGGGTCAGATCGAGCGCGGCCAGCCGGGTGCCGCGCGGCGGATAGATCGCCTTGCCGGCGGCTTCCTCGGCTTTGAGAAAGCCGCCAAGCTGCCGTGATTTGGGACTGGCCAGCACCGGGTCCAGCACGGAACGCCAGCTTTCAGGAACCGCATCGCCATTTGCCATCGCCGTCATGCTCCCACAGCAGGGCTTTCATCCCTTCGCCAATCGGCCTAAGCACCAAGCCTTATGGCTGTCCATCTCCACGAAGAAGACCTCCCCGGCGATGTCTTTGCGCCCGGCCCGATTGCGGTCGATACCGAAACCATGGGGCTGATCACCCCGCGGGACCGGCTCTGCGTCGTCCAGTTGTCTGACGGGCAGGGTGACGAGCATCTGGTGCGGTTCAAGCCGGGCACGGACTATGCCGCACCGAACCTCAAGGCGGTGCTGGCCGATCCGGCGCGGGTCAAGCTGTTCCACTTTGCCCGGTTCGATCTGGCCGCAATCGAACATTACCTGGGTATCACCGCCACGCCGGTGTTCTGCACCAAGATCGCCAGCAAGCTGGTGCGGACCTATACCGACCGCCACGGGCTGAAGGACCTGGTTCGTGAGCTGCTGGGCAAGGAACTCTCCAAGCAGCAACAATCGAGCGACTGGGGCGGGCCGGTACTGAGCGAGGCACAGCTGGAATATGCCGCATCGGACGTCCGCTATCTCCATGCCATGCACGCCATTCTGGTTGAGCGGCTGGCGCGCGAAGGGCGTACCGAACTGGCCCAGGCCTGCTTCGATTTCCTGCCGCACCGGGCCCGGCTCGATCTGGCCGGCTGGCCGGACAAGGACATCTTCAGCCACGAGTCATGAGCCACAGGGTAGCACAGCGTCATGACTGAAGCCGCCGACCGCATCCGTGACCAGCGCCGCCACTGGGCCGCGCCGGGCGGGTCGCATGACCGGCTGGTCCGGATCCTGGCCCGCTGGCTGCCGGGGGCCGTGGGTGTGGTTGCCGCCGCAATGATCCTCGGCCCGCTGTTCCCGCGCGGCGAAATCAGCTTCCTGCTCGATCGCAACAAGGTGGCAACCACCGAGGACCGGCTGGTTGTCGCCAATGCCATGTACCGGGGCGAAGATAACCAGGGCCGCCCCTTCACCGTCACTGCCGCAAGTGCGGTCCAGGCCTCGCTGGCCGATCCAGTGGTGCGGATGAAGGGCATGGTCGCCCGAATTCTGATGGCGGACGGGCCGGCAGAGCTTTCGGCCCAGGGCGGCAACTACGATTACGATCGCGAAGCGGTTGATGTCGCCGGACCAGTCACATTCTCGGCCGCTGATGGCTATCGCATGACAACGGGCCATGTAGCTATCGATCTGAAAGGCCAGCGCGTTCTTGGCGACGGCGGCGTCAGCGGTGCGATCCCGGCTGGCACTTTTGCGGCGCAACGCTTAGTAGCCGATCTTAATGCGCGGACTGTCGCGTTGGAAGGCAATGCCCGGTTGGTAATGACCCCGGGCCAATTGAGGATGCCCTGATGGCCGAAGCTTCGCTTTCCCGTCTTGCCTTGCGTTCACTAGCGGGCGGTTTTGCGATTGGCGCGATTGGCCTGCTGGCAATCGGCCGGTCCGATGCCCAGGCGCTGGGCGGGCACGATAGCAACGCCCCGGTCAGTTATGCGGCTGACCGGATTGAACTGCAGGACCGCCAGGACCGCGTCGTGCTGGCCGGCAACGTCAAGATCAGCCAAGGTGACCTGCAGCTCTCCGCCGACCGGACGACGGTGGCCTTCACTGATCAGGGCAGCTTGCAGATCCAGCGGATCGACGCAACCGGGGGTGTCTCGGTCAATCGCGGCACTGAAAGCGCGCGCGGCGACGCGGCGATCTATGACTTCAACCGCCGGGTCATTACCCTGGCGGGTAACGTGGCGCTCAAGCGGGGCAGCGACACCCTTAACGGTGGACGCCTGGTGATCGATCTTAACAGCGGGATATCCAGTGTCGATGGTCGCGGCTCTGCCCAGACGGGTGGCCGGGTCAGCGGGACGTTTGCCGTACCCAAGCGCAACTAGTCCTGGCGATCGGGCGGCGGTCCTTGATCCTTGGCCCAGGGCGAGTGGTGAACCGATACCGGCTTGACCGGCAGTGAACCGGGGTCATCCGGCGCTGGGATTGAGCAATAAGCCGTAGCCAGGATTCCAAGCGACCAGGTCACCGCTTTCCAGCGGCTTTGGAAGACGGTTGTGATCCGAGGCCCGAACATGAGCCAAAGAATAGCCGGCGGCTGTTAACAAAGCCTTCTGTTAGTCCTCGGCACCAGCTTCATGCTTGAGCGTGTAGAGCAAGTCCAAAGCCTCGCGCGGGCTGAGCGCGTCGACATCCAGCCCCCGCAGCCGCTCGCGCAGGGTGTCGACCAGATCGGCGCGGGCTTCGGCGGCGGCGGCAAACAGCGGCAAATCGCCCAGACCGGCGGCCAAACCACCGGTCTCCGCACGCCCCTTCTCAAGGCGTTCAAGCACAGCCTTGGCCCGCGCTACCACAGGCGCAGGCACACCGGCCAGCTTGGCAACGGCCAGGCCATAGGATCGATCAGCTGGCCCTTCCGCCACCTCGTGCAGCAGGACCAGATCGCCCTTCCATTCGCGGGCCCGGACGTGATGGAGCGACAGCGCTTCGCAGCTTTCGGCAAGGCGGGCCAGCTCGTGGTAATGGGTCGCGAAGAGGCAGCGGCACCGGTTCACCCCGTGAACCGCCTCAACCACGGCCCAGGCCAGCGCAAGGCCATCATAGGTGGAGGTACCGCGGCCGACTTCATCCAGGATCACGAAACTACGCTCGGTCGCCTGGGCGAGGATCGCCGCCGTCTCGACCATTTCAACCATGAAGGTCGAGCGGCCCCGCGCCAGATTGTCTGACGCGCCGACCCGGCTGAACAGGCGGTCAACCAAGCCGATCCGCGCTGACTGGGCCGGGACGAAGCTGCCCGCCTGGGCCAGCAGCACGATCAGCGCATTCTGGCGCAGGAAGGTGGACTTACCACCCATGTTCGGCCCGCCGACAAGCCAAAGCCGATCTTGCGGCAGCAGGCGGCAATCGTTGGCCACAAACCGCTCACCCTTGGCTGCCAGTGCCGCCTCCACCACCGGATGGCGTCCGCCGCTGATGTCTAGGCAGGCATCGGTGACTACGTCTGGTCGTGCCCAACCGCCTTCGGCGGCCCGTTCCGCAAGGGCGGCAGCGACATCGATCCGGGCCAATGCTGCAGCGGTGGTGGCGATCGCCTGCCGCGCGGCAACCGCCATGGCGACGAGATCCTCGAAATGTGCTTCCTCAGCCGCCAGCGCCCGACCGCCGGCCTCGGCGATCCGGGTCGCCTCTTCGTGCAGGGCCACCGCATTGAAGCGGACGGCCCCAGCCATGGTCTGGCGATGGGTAAAGCCGCTGTCCGGAGCCATCAGCGGATCCGCTCGTCCAGCGGGCACCTCGATGAAATAGCCCAGCACGCCGTTGTGGCGCACCTTGAGTGCCGCGATCCCGGTCTGGTCGCGGTACTTGGCCTCAAGCAGGGCAATGGCCCGCTTGGCGTCACCAGAGATGCGACGCAGCTCATCAAGCGCGTGGTCATAGCCTTCGGCGATATAGCCACCCTGCCCGCGTTCGGTCGGCGGGGTGGCCACCAGGGCCCGCGTGAACAGATCGACCAGCGCACCGTGACCCGCCAGTCCGGGTAGCAGCGCCTCAAGCAGCGCCGGTCGATCGCTGCGATGTTGCAGATGATCGTGGATCCGTCGCGCTTCGGACAGGCCGTCGCGCAGTTGCCCCAGGTCGCGCGGGCTGCCCCGCCCGGCCACGATGCGGCCAAGCGCCCGGCCGACATCCGGCGCAGCGCGTAGAACCGCGCGCAGATCCCCACGCAGCAAGGCATCGTCGTGCAGCCATTGCACCAGATCGAGCCTTGCCCCGATTGCCTCTGCATCGGTCAACGGCGCGGCGAGATCCTCTGCCAGCTGGCGAGCCCCCGCACCGGTCACGCACCGGTCAATCGCCTCGACCAGGCTGCCCTTACGGGTGCCCTGACTGGAAACGAGGATTTCAAGGCTGGCCCGGGTGGCCTCATCCATCGCCAGATGGGCGGACTGGCCCAGCACGACCGGCGGCAAGAGCAAGGGCAGGCGCCCGCGTCCGACATGGTCCAGGTAAGCGATCAGCCCCCCAGCAGCCGCCAGCATCGCGCGCGAGAACTGGCCAAATCCGTCGAGCGTGGCGACCCCATGCACGGCCTTCAATCGCGCCTCGCCGCCATCGCTGGAAAAGGTGCTGACCGGGCGCGGAATGCCTTCGGGCGGGCATGCGTCCCACCCATCGGGCGCAACGACTTCGCTGGCTCCGAGGCGAGCCAGGGCCGCACCAAGCCGCTCGGGCGGGCACTCCTCCAGCTCCATCCGCCCGGTTGAAATATCGCAGGCGGCGATCCCGCAGCTGCCGCGCACTTCGCAGATTGCGGCCAGGACATTGGCGCGGCGCGGTTCGAGCAGAGCTTCCTCGGTCAGCGTCCCGGCCGTGACGAAACGGACGATATCGCGGGCAACCAAGGCCTTTGAGCCGCCGCGCTTCTTCGCCTCCTCGGGCGTCTCGGTCTGTTCGGCGATCGCGACCCGGCAGCCGCCCTTGATCAGGCGGGCGAGGTAGCCCTCGGCCGAATGGACCGGCACGCCGCACATTGGGATTGGCACCCCCATGTGCTCGCCCCGACTGGTGAGGGCGATGTCGAGGATCTGGGCAGCCTGCTTGGCATCATCGAAGAACAGCTCGAAGAAATCGCCCATGCGGTAGAACAGCAGGCAATCCCCGGCTTCTGCCTTCAGCGCCAGGTACTGCGCCATCATCGGGGTTGCGGCTCCACTCATCGGATCGGGTTAGCCGGGTGAATACGATTCGCCCAAGTCGGCCAAGGCAGCTTTCCCCTATCCCGTAACGCTTAGTTCCGTTAGGGCGGCGGCGACAATGGAGGTTGCGGTGTCCGACGAAACGAGTGCGCGGGACGATAACAGCAAGGTAAGCTTCACCGAACGTGAAGCGCTGTTTTACCACAAGACAATCCGCCCCGGTAAAATCGAGATCATCGCCAGCAAGCCGATGGCGACCCAGCGCGACCTGAGCCTGGCCTATTCGCCGGGCGTGGCCGTGCCGGTACAGGCCATCGCTGACAATCCGGCCGATGCCTATGAATATACTGCGCGCGGCAACCTTGTCGCCGTGATTTCCAACGGCACGGCGATCCTGGGCATGGGCAACCTGGGGGCCCTTGCCTCCAAGCCGGTGATGGAAGGTAAGGCGGTGCTGTTCAAACGCTTTGCCGATGTCGATTCGATCGACATCGAACTGGCCACCGAAGACCCGGATGCCTTTATCGAGGCGGTCGCGTTGATGGAGCCGAGCTTTGGCGGGATCAACCTTGAAGACATCAAGGCCCCTGAATGCTTCGTGATCGAGCAGGCACTGCGGGAACGGATGAAGATTCCGGTCATGCACGACGACCAGCACGGCACGGCGATCATCGCCGCCGCGGGCTTGGTCAATGCCTGCTATCTGACCGGCCGCGAGTTCAAGGATGTGAAGGTTGTCGTCAATGGTGCCGGCGCATCGGCGCTGGCCTGCACCGCGCTGATCAAGTCGATGGGCGTGCGACACGAGAACGTGACCGTTTGCGATCGCTCAGGCGTGATTTACCGCGGTCGTGAATCCGGCATGGACCAGTGGAAGAGCGCACATGCGATCGACACGACTGCGCGCAGCCTGGAGGAAGCGCTGGTCGGGGCCGACATCTTCCTCGGGCTGTCGGCAGCCGGCGCGCTGAAGCCCGAATATGTGGCAAAGATGGCGGACAAACCGATCATCTTCGCCATGGCCAACCCCGATCCGGAAATCCGGCCCGAGGAAGCCAAGGCCGTGCGCCCCGATGCAATCATCGCCACCGGACGTTCGGACTATCCGAACCAGGTGAACAACGTGCTGGGCTTCCCCTTCATCTTCCGCGGGGCGCTCGACGTGCGGGCAACCGCAATCAACGAGGAAATGAAGATCGCCGCGGCCAAGGCCATCGCCGAACTGGCGCGTGAGCAGGTGCCGGAGGAAGTGGCCGCCGCCTATGGCAAGAAGCACCAGTTCGGGAATGACTATATCATCCCCGCCCCCTTCGATCCGCGCCTGATGGAAGTCGTCTCCTCGGCCGTGGCCAAGGCGGCGATGGACACCGGCGTGGCGCAAAAACCGATCGAGGACTTCGACGCCTATCGTCACAGCCTGAAGGCCCGGCTCAATCCGACCACCTCGGTCCTGACCCAGGTCTATGAGCAGGTGAAGGCCAACCCCAAGCGGGTGATCTTTGCTGAAGCCGAAGACGAAGTCGTCCTGCGCGCGGCAATCCAGTATCGCGATTTCGGCTATGGCGAACCGGTTCTGGTTGGCCGGACCGAGCAGGTGAAGGCCAAGCTGGTCGAGCTGGGGGTCGAGAACCCAGACAGCTATCAGATCGAAAACTCGATGGTGAGCGAGCACGTGCCGGCGATGGTCGAGGCGCTCTACGCCAAGTTGCAGCGCCGCGGTTTCCTGGAACGGGATGTCCGTCGCATGGTCAACCAGGACCGCAATGTCTTTGCTTCGCTACTGCTCAAGCTTGGCATTGGTGATGCAATGGTCACGGGCAAGACCCGCACCTTTGCCCAAACCATCCGCGAAGTTCGCCAGGTCATCGAGCCGCAGGAAGGACGCCTGCCGTTTGGCATCCACCTGATGATCGGCAAGAACTATACCGTGTTCCTGTCCGACACGACAGTCAATGAGCGGCCCACCGCCGAGGAACTCGCCGTGATCGCCAAGGAAACCGCGGCCGTCGCGCGGCGGCTGGGGCATGAGCCGCGGGTGGCATTCCTGTCCTATGCCACCTTCGGCAACCCGCCCGGCCGCTGGCTGGATTCGATCCGCGGCGCCGTTGCGATCCTTGATGCCGAGCAGCCTGGATTTGAATACGAGGGCGAAATGGCGCCCGATGCAGCGCTCAACCCGACCGTCATGAAGAACTATCCGTTCAGCCGGTTGACCGCACCGGCCAACGTGCTGGTCATGCCCGGGCTGCAATCGGCCAATATCTCGGCCAAGCTGCTGCGCGAGCTGGCTGGCAATGCCACGATCGGGCCGATGCTGATCGGGATGGAAAAGCCGGTCCAGATCATCCCGATGACGGCAATTGCGCCGGACATTCTGACCCTGGCCGTGCTGGCCGCGTCAGGCGTGGCGGGCTGAACAATGCATCTGCCGCGCTGGGGATGGTCCACTCATCCCCAGGCGCGGTAGACGCCGTAGCTGCTGGTCAGGGTCAATACGATTCCGACCAGGATCAGCATGGTTTTCGGCGGGAAATGCTTCGCCGCCCAAGCGCCCAGCGGAGCAGCCGCGACCCCGCCGATCAGCAGGCCCAGCGTCGCCCCGGCGACATCGGCGAATCCAAGGTGATAAATGAAGGTGGCGCTGATTGTCAGCGTCAGGAAGAACTCGACCGTATTGACCGTGCCGACCACCTTGCGCGGATCGGCGCCTTGGATCAGCAGGTTCGAGGTTACGACCGGCCCCCAGCCGCCGCCGCCCGCCGCATCAAGAAAGCCGCCAACCAGACCAAGCGGCGCGACCAGTCCGGCCTCGCGCAGCTTCGGCGGATAGAACAGGCCGCGTGCCAACAGATAGAGTCCGATCCCGGCCAGGTAAGCCAGCACAAACGGCTTCACCACATTGGCATCGAGCGATGTCAGGACATAGGCCCCGGCAATCCCGCCCAGTACGCCAGGAACCAGCAACCGGAAGAACAGCGCCTTATCGACATTGCCGTGCAGCAGGTGGCTGATGCCCGAAGTCGCCGTGGTGAAGCATTCCACCACGTGGACCCGCTGTGACGCCATGGCGGGCGGTACACCCAACACGCCGACTAACAGGGTGTTTGAAATCACACCGAACGCCATGCCAAGCGCGCCATCGACCAACTGGGCAGCAAAGCCCACCCCGATGAAAGGGAGCAGGTAGGCAAGATCGATTGCGCCGAGGTCCATAACCGACTCCGCTGGAGGGTTTTGTCGATCAAAAAACTAGAGTTAACCAAGCGCCCGCGCCAGAAAGTTTTTCACGGCAGCGCCGAAGCGAAATTATCCTGCGGCAGCCGGTTGCTCCGGCCGATCAGACCCGGCGGCGATAGCGGAAATACCAGACCTCATGACCGTAAACGGTCCGCGCCTTGTGCTCATAGCGGGTTTCAGGCCAGCCACCGGGGCGCTGCTGGAAGTCCTGCGGTTTATCGATCAGCCAGTCAAACTGGTCGCTATGCCGCCGCATGACCATCAAGGCATGGCGGACGTAGATTGGATGGTCCGTGCCAAACCGGAATTCACCGCCTGGACGGAGTTTCGCAGCAAAGAGGTCAACCGGCCCATCATTCATCATCCGGCGCTTGGCGTGGCGGGCCTTGGGCCAGGGATCGGGATGGAGCAGATAGAGGAACGAGAGCGACCCGTCTGGTATGCGCCGCAGGACTTCCAGCGCATCACCGTGGTGAATCCGGACATTCCCAAGCGGCGGATGCGCACCATGATCGCCCGAGACATGGACCAAGGCCTGGGCCACCCCGTTGATGAAGGGCTCTGCGCCGATGAAGCCATGATCGGGCAGCATGTCCGCGCGGGCTGCCATATGCTCCCCGCCGCCGAAACCGATCTCGAAATGCAGCGGGCAGTCCTGCCCGAACAGGCGTTCCGCCGTCACCGCGTCTTCCAGGGGCACAGCAATCTGCGGCAGCAATTGATCGACCAGGTCCTGCTGCCCGGCGCGCAGTGGCTTGCCCTTGGAACGCCCGTAGAGACGGTTGATCGTGGTCGGGTCGCCAGGTTTGTGCGCAGTCATGGAGCGCGCGCTTAGCCGCTGTCCTGGAACGCTGCAATGAAAACGGCCCGCCTCGCGAGGAGACGGGCCGCTTCAAACATTGGGGACCTGGTGCCGTTAGGCGGCGACTGCCTCTTCACCAGGATCGCGGAGCACATAGCCGCGACCCCAGACAGTTTCGATATAGTTCTCACCACCGCAGGCATGGGCCAGCTTCTTGCGCAGCTTGCAAATGAACACGTCGATGATCTTGAGTTCGGGTTCATCCATCCCGCCGTAAAGGTGGTTGAGGAACATTTCCTTGGTCAGCGTCGTGCCCTTGCGCAGCGAAAGCAGCTCAAGCATGGCATATTCCTTGCCGGTCAGATGAACGCGAGCGCCATCGACTTCGACAGTTTTGGCATCCAGGTTCACGGCCAGCTTGCCCGTGCGGATGATCGACTGCGAGTGGCCCTTCGACCGTCGCACGACGGCGTGAATGCGGGCGACGAGTTCCTCGCGGTGGAACGGCTTAGTGACATAATCATCCGCGCCGAAACCGAAGGAGCGGACCTTCGAATCCATTTCCGAAATGCCCGAGAGGATCAGGACCGGGGTCTGGACCTTCGCGACGCGCAGCTTCTTAAGCACATCATAGCCGTGCATGTCGGGCAGGTTCAGGTCGAGGAGGATGATGTCGTAATCGTAGAGCTTGCCCAGGTCCAAGCCCTCTTCGCCCAGATCGGTCGAATAGACATTGAAACCTTCGGTGGTCAGCATCAGTTCGATGGCCCGTGCCGTGGTCGGCTCGTCCTCGATCAGCAGTACGCGCATGGGTGGTCCCCCCTTTGCCCCGTGGTCGGCAATGACCCCTTCAGCAGGGTCAGTACCTGTCATTAACCATATGACCAATGAAGAGGAAAGGTTAATTTGACGTAAATGGCGGGAATCAGGCGATTCGCGTAGCTGAAAGGTAATTTCGGACGGCCCTTGGATAGACTGGAAACACGTCTATACCCATACGAATAACCCGAATAATTTATGGCCTACAGCTGCCTACTTCGGTAACATCGCAAGAGGCAGGAGGGGGTGGGCGTTCCACGGATTTGGCATGAAACCGGTCGCCTTTCCGCTCACAAGCGACCAGCGGACTGGGACCCCCAGCGGGATATAGCCGTTGGCTATGGTCAGCTGGGCCTCCGCCTGGGCGAAAAGATCGGCCCGCTTGGCCGGATCAGGCTCTATCAGGGCAAGGCCCGTCAGGCGGTCTGCACTGGCACTGCAGACCGTGCGGACGGCGGCGCAACTCAGCTGGTTCAGAAACCAGCTGGCCCGCGCATAGCGAGCGACAGTGTCGACCAGACGAAGGTCAGCAGACGCATTTTCGCGCACCTGCACCGCTTCCACGCCGATTGCCTTGAAGTCCTCCGCCAGCCGCGCAAACAGAAGGTCGCTTCCCGGCCCACTGGGCAAGGCAATGCGCAGACGTGGCGCCGTGCGATCGGCGGTCCAGCGCGTCACCCGTCCGGCCGCCACAGCGCGGCGTTCAGCCAGGGACTGGCCGATCCAGCGCTCGGCAACGGTACCATTGTCATCACCCGCGCCGGGGTTCACGATCCGCGTGGTCGCAGTCCAGCCGCCAACATTGAGTGCGGCGGCAAGGGCGTCGCGATCAATCGCCATGGCCAGCGCCTCACGCCGCTCGGGCGCCGCGAGGAAGCCCTGCGGATTGACCACAGTTAGCCCAAACAGGCCCGCCACAGGATCAAGCCGGATCGCGCCGCGGGGCACGCCACTGGCGTCCAGCCTCGGAAAATCCGCCAGCCGCCCACCCAGAACTATGTCGGCCTTGCCGGCTTTGAACCTCTCGATCGCCCGTTGCGCAGACAGGGCAACCAGACGCAGCTTGCGGCTCCGTTCGGCCCAGTCCTCGACCTGCGGCATACCGCGATCCTCCGGGGGGATCGGCTTGAGCAACAGCGCCCGCTTTTCCCGCGTCTGGCGCATCGGCCCGGCTCCGCGCCCCTTGCGCAGCAGGCCAAGCTCGGGCTGAGCCAGCAATTGCAGGAAATCGGGCTGGGGCTGTCGCAAGCGGACCTCTACCACCCGGCCGGCCATGGCACGCACTTCATCGATCGCTGACAGGTCTGCGCCCAGCGGCGTGCCACGAACGGTGCCAATTGCCTGAAGGAGGGCGGCCCGCGCGGATTCACCGGTCAGTGGGCTTTTGTCGGGCCAGGTCCCGTCGCGGAGCCGAAAGATATAGCTCAGCCCGTCGTCGGTCACGATCCAGCGGTCAGCCAAGGCGGGGATGACCCGGCCCTGCTCATCGAAACCCACAAGCCCTTCGGCCGTGGCGGAGCGCACCAGTTGCGCCGCCAGCGGGAGCCGCGGGCCGGTAACAAAGGTTGAGCCCGGATCGCCGATGACGGCGACTTCAACGGCGCGATCAGATGTATTGTCGCAGCCAACCACCAATAGGGCGAGGATAGGTCCGACAAGGCTGGCTATCAGACGGCGAGACATAGCGTCCCGCACCTAACCCATTATCGATGGGACAAACAGCGTCGATTCGCGTTGCCGCTGGAAAACCCTCAGATCTTGCGCATCTGGCCCTGATTGACGGCTGGCAAGGGTGTGCGGACATAGCGGGGCGGGCCCTCTCCATGGGTCACCGGAGCCCGGGCCTGTTTGGGATCAATCTCTTCGCGAAAGGCCACGCCGCAGCGGTTTTCCTGCACCCAAGCCACAGTACCTTCGACCCAGCCAATATTGCGCAATTGGATCCAGACCAGTGCGCCGCGCCGCACGGCCGGGCCGCCATCGGCCATCAAGCCGCCGGCCGAGACATTGCGAACGCGGATCCGATGGTCTCCGCTCATGCCGTCGATGCGCATGTCAGCCAAGAGAAAGAGGCTGTCGCGCACGATTTGCCGATGCTCGTTTCCGCCCATAGCCGTAACCATAGTTCCACCCGAAGCCTAACCGGAGCGACCTGCCAGCCGTGATTAGCTGGAGCCCGATGGCGGAACGCTAAACGGGAACGGCAAAGAAGCGGTTAACGCGGCAGCAAAGCGGCTTTGCGGTCAATCGTCGCGCGAGATTTTCTCGCGGCGCTCGTGCGCTTCCTGGGCTTCGACCGTCATGGTCGCAATCGGACGGGCCGACAGACGGCCAAGGCCGATCGGTTCCCCGGTCACCTCGCAATAGCCATATTCGCCTTCTTCGATCCGGCGCAGCGCCGAATCGATCTTGGCAATCAGCTTGCGCTGGCGGTCACGGGTGCGCAGCT
>JACCDI011621479.1_pt1 | contig 14041 bp, 15 predicted proteins | sample 7442791 | NCBI WGS metagenome assembly JACCDI01 (sample SAMN15323434, study PRJNA562643) | freshwater metagenome | isolation source: river surface water | place: USA:Blue River Watershed | collected 2017-08-15 | reverse complement strand
TGATCAGGAGAACACCATGGAAAAACACATTTCGAGTCAATTTGATGCGGACCTGACCAGCGTTTCTTCTCGCGTGCTGGAGTTGGGTGGTTTGGTCGAATCGCAGACACGCCACGCGGTGTACGCTCTGGCGCAGTTCAGTCTGGAGGTGGCAGACCAAGTGATCGCTACGGAAAAGCAGGTCAATACCATGGAAGTGGAGATTGATGCTGAGTTGGCATCCATCATCGCGCGCCGTCAGCCGACAGCGCGCGATTTGCGTTTGCTGATGGCGATCTCCAAAATCACTGGCAATCTGGAGCGCGCAGGCGATGAGGCCGAACGCATTGCCCGCATGGTCAAGTTGATTCTGGAGCAGGGCAGTCCCCGCAATTTGCCGTCTTCGGAGCTGCGCATTGCAGCAGATTTGGCTACTGGTTTGTTGCGTAAAGCCCTGGATGCATTTGCAAGGCTGGATGTCAACACGGCCCTGGTCATTCTGAAAGAGGACGATCTGATCGACGCCGAGTTCAATGGTTTTGTGCGTAAGCTGGTCACCTACATGATGGAAGATCCGCGCACCATTTCTGCCAGCCTCGATTTGCTCTTTGTGGCCAAGGCCATTGAGCGCATTGGTGACCACGCCAAGAACATTGCCGAGTTTGTGATTTATGTCGTCAAGGGTGCGGATGTGCGCCATACCGCTTTGACCGATGTTGAAAAAGCGGTGCGATGAAAAGCTTGCCGAGGATTCTGATCGTTGAGGACGAGGCGTCGATTGCCGAGTTGATTTCGGTGAATTTGCGCCACAACGGTTTTCAGCCGGTGTGGGCCATGGATGCCGAATCGGCTCAGCGCGAGCTGGATGAAGTCTTGCCTGACGTGATCTTGCTGGACTGGATGTTGCCGGGTGAAAGCGGTTTGACACTGGCGCGCCGTTGGCGTGCTGGTGCCCGCACCAAGGCGGTGCCTATTTTGATGTTGACGGCGCGTGGCGATGAAGCCGATCGTGTGGCAGGGCTGGACGCCGGGGCAGACGATTACATCGTCAAGCCCTTTTCTCCGCGCGAGTTGCTGGCACGCATCCGTGCGGTGTTGCGCAGGCGTGTGCCCGAATCCGCAGGGGGGATCGTCAAGATTGGCGATCTGCAGCTCGATGCCGACACTTACCGTGTCAGCTGGCAAGACAAGCCCCTGAAAATCGGACCGACCGAGTTCAAGCTGCTCCAATACCTGATGCGCCACCCTGAGCGAGTGCACACGCGTGGCATGTTGCTCGACAAGGTGTGGGGGGATCACGTCTACATCGAAGAGCGCACAGTGGATGTGCATGTCAAGCGACTGCGGGAATCGCTGGGCGATGCGGGCGGCATGATCGAGACCGTGCGTGGCGCGGGTTATCGCTTGACGGCCGCTCCGGCAGTGTGACCCATGGCGCTGTCTGTCTTTCAAGTCCTGTTCTGGATGGCGGTGGTCGCCGTGCCAGTCTGGTTTTTTGCGGATTCGCTGGTGGCTGCAGTGGCGGTCTGCGCCTTGCTGCTCTGGATGCTGCTGGTGCAACTCTGGAAAATCAGACGCCTGGAAACATGGCTCTCGCAACCTGACTGGCGCACCGAGCTGCCCTGGAAAGGGGTGTGGGCCGAAATTGCGCAGCGCGTGCAGCGTCAGCTGCGGCAAAACGACAAACTGCTGCACGCCAGTGAGCAACGCTTGCAGTATTTCTTGCAGGCGATCCAGGCCTCGCCCAATGGCGTGACTTTGCTCGATGCCGAGGGCCGCATTGAGTGGTGCAACGCCACGGCCAGCAACCACCTGGGTCTGGATGCCAAGCGCGATGTGAAGCAGCACATTGTTCATTTGTTGCGTGATCCAGTTTTTTCACGGTACTTTGCGCAAGACCAACACGATGCCGAAGTCGTCATCGATGGCCGTGCGAACTCCCTCATTCAGCCCCCTAAGCTGTCAGTGCAGCTGCATGCCTATGGTGAGGGCCAGCTGCTGCTGTTGAGTCGGGACATCACTTCGGTCACTTTGGCTGATGCCATGCGCCGTGATTTTGTGGCCAATGTGTCGCACGAAATTCGCACGCCCTTGACCGTGTTGAGTGGCTTTGTGGAAACGCTTCAGGCCCTCCCTTTGAACGAGCGTGAGCAGCAACGCTACTTGCACATGATGTCGGTGCAGGCCGAGCGCATGCAAAGCCTCGTGGCTGACTTGTTGACTTTGTCGCAGCTCGAAGGCAGTTCACCGCCGGGTAATCACGAGAGGGTGTCTTTGCCCGAGCTGATGGCCCAGGTGGCCACAGATGCCACGGCCTTGTCGGCTGTGTTGTCCGGACAGGATGGCGAGGAGCGGGGGCCAGTGCATCAACTGATTTTTGATGAGCAGCCTGAATGGGCTTTGCTGGGTACGCGCTCGGAATTGCTCAGCGCCATGTCGAATCTGGTGAGCAATGCGGTGCGCTATACCCCTGCGGGTGGGATGGTTCGTGTGCACTGGGACAGAGGCCCTGAAGGGGCAACATTCTCGGTGACCGATACCGGACCGGGCATTGCCCCCGAGCATTTGCCGCGTTTGTCCGAGCGTTTTTACAGGGTAGACCGCAGCCGCTCGCGTGAGACAGGCGGCACGGGCTTGGGTTTGGCCATTGCCAAGCATGTGGTGCAACGTCATGGCGGTGAGTTGCGCATTGAGAGCCAGGTGGGCAAGGGCTCGACCTTCATGTTGACCTTTCCCGCCAGTCGTGTGGTGCCTCTGACACAGGGGGCGCGACCTTAAGCTCGGCTTCATGGGAGACCTTTAATCTTCAGCTGGAGATGCAATGAAAGGTCGATCCCATGCCCAGTTCGAAGGTGTTTTATCAGGCCATGGCCGGATTGCTGATGGCCCTGTGTGGCATCGCCCATGCCGTGGCGGCTACGCCCCAGTCTGAATTGCAGCGCTGGCAACAGGCTGCTGGACAAGCGGGTGATGCGAGCAAGGGGCAGGCATTTTTCCAGCAGCGTCATGGTGGTGAGTGGTCGTGTGCATCCTGTCATGGTCAGCCTCCGGTACGTGATGCCAAGCATGCGTCTACAGGCAAAAAAATCGCGGCCTTGGCGCCTGCGTTCAATTCTGAGCGTTTCACCGACAGTGCCAAGGTAGACAAATGGTTCAAACGCAATTGCAAAGATGTTTTGTCACGCGAATGCACGGCCATTGAAAAAGCAGATGTGCTGGCTTATTTGACAGGTTTGAAATGATGAACCGCATGGACTGGAAATCGGTGCTGGTTTGGTCTTTGGCATGGGCGATTTTTGCGCCAGCTTTTGCCGATGGACGGCTCATGCCAGCCCATGTCCCACCGGTCTACAAGCAAGAGTGTGCGGCATGTCACATGGCGTATCCGCCAGGGCTGTTGCCGGCGACCTCATGGCAGCGCATCATGGGTGGACTGGATAGGCATTACGGCAGTGATGCTTCGTTGACGACCGATCAGGTACGGCAGGTTTCTGTTTGGTTGCAAGCCTATGCCGGCACGTACAAACGTGTGCGCGAAGAGCCACCCCAAGCCCGCATCACCCGTTCGGCATGGTTCGCGCGCAAACACCGCGAAGTCGATGCTGCCGTTTGGCAACGCGCCAGCATCAAGGGAGCGGCTCAGTGCAATGCATGCCATACCCAGGCAGAGCAAGGAAATTTTGATGAGCACCAAGTCCGGATTCCGCGGTGATCCCGGATGACACAAGTCATGCCATGGGTGTGGCGCATGAATACAAGGAGTTTGAAATGATGCCGAATGTTTCTGCCATGGGTACAGCCCGCAGTGAGCCTCCCTTGCCGACCCGCCGCACGGTAGACGCTTTCACGCGCACACTGCACGGTTTGTTGGCCTTCAGTTTTTTGGGGGCTTACATCACTGCAGAAAGCGAAATTTTCAGATGGGTGCACGTGACGTTGGGTTACACGCTGGGCGGTTTGTTGCTGGTGCGTGTGGTGTGGGGTTTGCTGGGGCCACGTCATGTGCGCTTGTCGGCTATTGCGGGCAAGTTGCGCGGGCTGCTTATCTGGTTTCAGGGTTTGGCCCAAGGGCAGGCAGTTTGGCGGCAAGGCCAAAATTTGTACATGGCATTGACGGTGGTGGTGCTTTTGCTGGCCATCGCGCCAGCGGTGTTGTCCGGCTATGTCACTTACCAGGAGTGGACGGGCGACTGGATGGAAGAGGTGCATGAGTTTTTCGGAAATTTCATGTTGATCGCGGTGATCGCCCACGTTGCGGGCGTGGTCATGCTCAGCCTGATTCGCCGACGCAATTTGGCTGCTCCCATGCTGACCGGACGGGTCGAAGGTGCTGGCCCTGATTTGATCAAGTCCAACCATGGCTTCCTGGCTGCGTTGTTGCTGGCGCTGGTGCTGTCGTTCTGGTTTTGGCAGGGACAGGCTTCGCCGCAGATGCAGACTGAAGGGGTGGGCGCATGGCTACACCCGACATTGGGCAAGGCACAATCGGATCACCGCGAAGACGATGATGATTGATTTTTTGCATTTCCATTCAAACTGAACACATGCGCGTTTTATTGGCTGAAGACGATGAGTTGCTGGGCTCTGGGCTGAAAGCCGGCTTGCAACAGCAGGGCTTCTTAGTGGATTGGGTGCGTGACGGTGTGGCGGCTGAACGCGAGTTGCTGACCGGTTCGTACCAGGCTTGCGTGCTCGATTTGGGCTTGCCGCGTCAGGATGGCATGCAATGTCTGGCAGCTGTACGGCGACGGAAAATCGGCACCCCGGTGCTGATTTTGACGGCACGCGATGGCGTTCCCGATCGCATTGCCGGGCTGGATGCTGGCGCTGATGACTATTTGGTCAAGCCCGTGGATTTGATGGAGTTGGCTGCACGTTTGCGTGCCCTGGTGCGCCGGGCCCATGGTGTGGCAGAGCCGATCATGGAGGCTGGGGCTTTGCGGCTGGATCCAGCGTCGCGACAGGTTTGGCTCGGCGATCGTGCTGTGGAGTTGTCTTTGCGCGAATATGAAGTGCTGCACATCTTCATGCTTCACACAGGTCGTGTGCTCACACGCGGTCAGATCGAGCAGCAGCTGTACCAATGGGGAACCGAGGTGAGCAGCAACACGGTCGAGGTGCACATTTACAACCTGCGTAAGAAACTCCGCGCCGACGTGATCGAAACCTTGCGCGGGGTGGGTTACATGTTGCCGCAGCAGGTCAAGGCATGAAAACCTGGCGCAATGCTTCGCTGCAATGGCGGCTGACACTCAGTTTGCTCTTGGCCACAGGCTTGGTTTGGGCTTTGGTGCTGGTCATGACGTGGCTCAGGACTGAGCATGAGCTCAACGAGTTGCTGGACGCCCATCTGGCGCAGACTGCTGCTGTGCTTGCAGTACAGACCAGCGATGAACACGATGACGACTTCACCACGACACCGGTGCTGCACAAATACCAACCCCGTGTCGCGTTTCAAATCTGGCATGAAAAAGAACTGATCTTTCGCTCGTCAGAGGCTCCCACGACGCCCTTGGCACCTTGGGACCAAAACGGCATCTCCGATCAACACATCGAGCGACAGGCTTGGCGCGTCTTTGCTACGCCGGGGCGTGAGCACGATGTCCGAGTGGTGGTGGCTGAATTGCAATCGGCACGCAATGACATTCTGAAAGCTGGTTTGCGATCGGCCATCGTGCCCATGCTGCTGGCTTTGCCCATCCTGGCGTTCTTGATTTGGGGGGCGATTTTCAAGTCCTTCGCACCGTTACGCCAGCTGAGTCAGCGAGTCTCTCAGCGCAGCGCTGATGCCCGCCAGTCTTTGAGTGAGGATGTTTCGGCTGAGGTCAAGCCGCTGGTGCGAGCCTTGAACCGATTGTTTCGGCAGATGGCTGAGCAAATGGAGGGCGAGCGCCGCTTTACGGCCGATGCGGCGCATGAGCTGCGCACGCCGATAGCGGCCATTCGCATGCAGGCCCAGGTGGCACGCGGCAGCCATGCCGACAACGAGCGCCAGATGGCTCTGGATGCCGTGCTGCAAGGTTGTGACCGCGCCACACGCCTGGTGACCCAGCTCCTGCAGTTGGCCCGACTCGACGCCGAGGATGTGGCGCAGGGTGTGGTGGCCTGCGATGCGGTGGCAGACACAAGGGCCACCTTGGCGGAACTGGGACCACAGGCGCTGGCCAAGCAGCAAGTGCTGAGCCTGGATGCACCCGATGCCGTCTTAGTGCCCATGCCGCCGGGTTTGGTCGGCGTGCTGGTGGGCAATTTGGTGGACAACGCCGAGCGCTACAGCCCTGTGGGGGCGCACATCCGCGTGCGCTGGCAGGCTTTGCCCGTACCTCGCCTGGAGGTGGCAGACAGCGGCCCAGGTTTGAGTGCAGCCGATCTCGATCGCTTGGGTGACCGGTTTTTTCGCGTGCCTGGTAACGGCGCAGAAGGCAGTGGTTTGGGCTGGTCGATCGTGCGCCGTCTGGCGCAGCGCTACCACTTGCAGGTGACGGTGGGGCGTGCAGAGGATCTGGGGGGCTTGCGCGTGGTCTTGAGCTGGCCTGCCGCCTAGCCATTCCTGCTGATCTGTGTGGCACAGATCACGGCAGGGGGCGGGGTGTTCGCTGCACAGCGTTCATGGCCGCATGCAAAACGGTGATGCCGACCCCGCTGAGCAAGCCCGATCCGAGCGCGATGAGCACGGGCCACAGCGGCACAGGCGCTAACCGAAGCGGTGATGACAGCCAGGGCCAGTGAATCGCCAAGGCCAGAAACGAGCCCGCCAGAGCGATCAGTCCGTAGGCCATTTTGTTCGGCGTGCGCAAGCTGCGCCAGAACTGCCCCCCGCCTGCGCGGTTGGACAGGATCAAGGCGGCATTGCCGGTCAGCAGGGTGATGAACAGCATGGCGCGAATTTGCGCTTCGCTCAACAAGGGCGTGTTCAGCGGGTCGGTCCACAGCGGCCAACCCCAAGTCTGCCCAGAGCCTGACCAGAGATGACCCAGGAAAAAGGTCAGTGCCACAGAGGCCAGCACGCAGACGCCTTGCCCTGCGGCCAGACCGATGGCGGGTGCGCCAAACAGCGCCGCTTGGGTGTCGCGTGGTGGCCGCTGCATCACGTCTGCAGGCTCAGGTTCGCTCTCGAATGCGAGCGAGCAGGCTGGGTCAATCACCAACTCCAGCAAGGCCACATGCAGGGGCAGCATCAGCGCGGGCCAGCCCATCAGCATGGGCACCAGGGCCATGCCTGCGATCGGGATGTGGATGGCAAAGATGTACTGCATGGACTTTTGCAAGTTGCCAAAAATACGCCGACCCCAACGAATGCCCCGCACGATCGAGGCAAAGTTGTCGTCGACCAGCACCAGATCGGCGGCTTCTCGCGCCACATCGGTACCCCGCGCACCCATGGCGATGCCCACATGCGCGGCCTTCAGGGCCGGGGCGTCGTTGACGCCGTCACCGGTCATGCCGACCACCTGGCCTTGCGCCTGCAGTGCTTGCACGATGCGCAGCTTTTGATGCGGCGAGATGCGGGCGCAGACGGTGACCTGGCGCAAGCGCTCACTCAAGGCCGCATCGCTCAGGCCTTCCAGCGCGTCGCCCGTCAAGGTTTGTCCCTCAGGCAGTCCGGCTTGTCGTGCGATTTCCTGGGCGGTTGCCGGAAAGTCGCCGGTGATCAAGGTGACCTGGATGCCTGCCGACTGGCAGTCGGCCATGGCTTGGGGAATTTCCGGGCGCAAGGGGTCGGTCAATCCGATCAGGCCCAGCCACTCAAAGTCAAAGTCGTGGGGGCTGTCGGGGTAGCGTTGTCCTTCGAACCGGCTGTGCGCTACGGCCAAGACACGCAGGCCTTGCGAGGCCATTTGCGCCACGCAGTTCAGCCAATGTTGGCGGGCTTCAGGGCTCAGGTGGCACAGGTCCATGATGGCTTCTGGCGCGCCTTTGGCCGAGACCACATGTGGGTCTTCGGCGGCGAATTGCCAAACATGCGACATGGCCTTGAGGCTGGGGCTCAGTGCGTAGGTCTGCACCAACTGGCCTTCGCCGAAGGCCCGTTGGGACGCGGTCAGATGGTTTTGACCCATGGTGTGAAAGGCGGTTTCCATGGGGTCAAAAGGCGTGGGGGCGCTGGCCAGAATGGCATGTTCGATGAGCGGGTGAAACGCCTCAGACAGTGGTTCGCTGGTGCCTGGGATCGGCGTTTGCCATTGCATGATTTCTCCGGACGCTGCGAGGCTCGGCACCCGGGGGGCGGCCAGTGCGGTCACGGTCATGCGGTTTTGCGTCAAGGTGCCGGTTTTGTCGGTGCACAGCACGCTGATGGCTCCCAGGGTTTCAATCGCATTGATGTGTCGGGTGAGCACGCCTTCACGCGTCAGGCGACGCGCACCCATGGCCGGATACAGCGTGAGGACCACCGAATACTCTTCGGGCAGGATGGCCATGGCCAGTGCGATGCCCGACAGCAAGGCGGGCACCCATTGACCGGTGCGCCAGCCCAGGGTCAGAACCATGACCACGCACAGCACCGCCACCAGGCTGGCCAGCACCCTGACCAGACGGGCGGTTTGTTGTTGTAAGGGGGTGGCAGCCTCGTGGACCTGGTCCAGTGCCAAGCCGATTTGTCCGATCTGGCTGCGCATGCCGGTGGCCATGACCAGCACCTGACCGCTGCCGCGCACCACAAAAGTGCCGCCATGCACGCGCATGGCGGGCTCGGGCAAGTGGGCCGAAGTGTTCTCGGGTGGTGACGCCAGCGGGCTTTTGTCGACCGGCACCGATTCGCCCGTCAACAACGATTCGTCCATTTGCAGGTTGTTGGCCTGCAGCAGCCAGCCATCGGCGGCCACGCGGTCGCCTTCTGACAGCAGCAAGCAATCGCCCGCGACCACCTCGCGTGCCGGAATCGACTGCGTTTGCCCATCTCTTTGCACGCGCGCCTGGGCTTGCGTGAGTTGGCGCAGGGCTTCGATGGCGGCTTCGGACTGGCCCTCTTGGTAAAAGCTGAGCACAAGCACGGCCAGCACAAACACCGCCAGCGTCAGGCCCTCGGTCAGGTCGCCCAGCAGCACATACAACAAGGCCGCCGTGACCAACAGGGCGAACATGGGTTGGCGCAGCATGTCGATCAGGCGTTGCCATACTGAGCGCCGTGTGCTTTGGGCCACTTCATTTGGGCCATCTGCGGCCAAGCGTGTGCGGGCCTGGGCGGTGGTGAGTCCTGGGGCGGTGTTATCGTGTTCGGGCGTGACGGGCATGACTCAGTTTGTGAGTGCCGATGCGAGCACGTTTTGATGCAAGTCAATTGACGCCGACGATCTCGCCCTTTGTCCGATCGTGCCGTTCAAGGAGTCGACATGAACCCCCAAATTCAGGAATTTCTGGATCGCATCCAGCAACTGGAAGCGGCCATTGAACAAGAGGCCAAAAGCCGCCGCCAGGCGTGGCAGGCCGATTTTGAAGAGCGTAAGGTGCGCTTTGAAAAAGAGGTGCTGGCCCAGCAAAAGCGATTCAAGGAAGGGCTGCTGGGCTATGTGCTCACGGCCGAGTGGCGGCATGTGCTGTGCGTGCCCTTCATCTACCCGGTGCTTTTGCCGATGCTGTTGCTGGACGCATTTGTCACGCTCTACCAGTGGGTGTGTTTTCCGCTGTGTGGCATCCCTCGGGTCAAACGCTCGGATTATTTTGTGTATGACCGCACGCACTTGGCCTATTTGAATTGGCTCGAAAAAATCAATTGTGCGTATTGTTCTTATGGCAACGGGCTGATGGCATACGGCCGCGAGGTGGTGGGCTTGACCGAGCAGTACTGGTGTCCGATCAAGCATGCACGCCGCATGTTGCAAACGCACCCGCACTATCACGGCTTTACCGATTATGGGGATGCCGAAAATTACCGGGCTGAATTGACGCGTTTGCGTGCCGAACTGATGAAGATGCGCACAGATACGTCGAGCTCGGGCCTTTGAATGAATCCATGAGGCTGGCGGCTCGCTTGCGGCGGGAGTTGAATGGTGTCGCCAAGCGGTGTCCCGTTCTCGACAGCCCTGGTTCTTCGAGGTGAATAAAGTGGCCGAATGAAAACATTTGAAACACTGGCCGATTTGGCCGCTTGCGTGGGCCAGGATGTGGCCACAAGTGAGTGGGTGACCATTACCCAAGAGCAGGTGAATCAGTTTGCCGATGCCACGGGGGACCACCAGTGGATCCACGTTGATCCGGAGCGTGCCCGGCAAGGTCCGTTTGGAGCCCCAATTGCGCACGGGTTTTTAACGCTGTCCTTGCTGTCGCAGTTCTTTGACAAAACCATCGTGGTCAGTGCAGCTCGCATGGGCGTCAACTATGGCCTGAACAAGGTGCGGTTCATGGCCCCCGTGCCCGTGGGGAGCCGTTTGCGTGCGCATTTGCATTTGCATTCGGCCACGCCCATTGAGGGCAATGGTTTGCAGTTGCAGTGGAACGTGACACTGGAGCGTGAAGGCAGCGACAAACCGGTTTGTGCGGCCGAGTCGCTGGTACGCCTCTACGCCTGAGCGCTTGTCTGGCTGGCCCCGCCAAAACCGTTTTGTCGCCAGGCCTCAAACACGGTGACGGCCACTGCGTTGGACAGATTCAGGCTGCGTTGTCCCTCACGCATGGGCAGCTTGATGCGCTGGTTGGGGGCAAATTGTTCGCGCAGTTCGGGGGGCAGGCCTCGGGTTTCTGACCCAAAAACCAGCCAGTCGCCCGGCGCAAAAGCCACGCCATGGGCGGCGCGACTGCCTCGGGTGGTCAGGGCAAACATGCGCTCAGCCGCAGGTTGTTCCTGGGCCAGAAAGCTGCCCCAGTCGGCATGACGGCGCAAATCGGCATATTCGTGGTAATCCAGACCTGCGCGGCGCATGTGCTTGTCATCCATCGAAAACCCCAACGGCTCGATCAGGTGCAGTGTGCAGCCGGTGTTGGCAGCTAGTCGAATGACGTTGCCGGTATTCGGCGGGATTTCGGGCTCAACCAGGACGATATGGAACATGGACAGTATTGTGCCTTGGCACTTGGGCAGCGAAGCTGCGGCAGACCCGCTTTTCCCCGCATGGCCCTCAGGCGTCGCTGCCCGTTTCGGTGCGTGCCAGCACCAAGGCGCTGATCTGTGCCGCCCCCGCTTCGCGCAAGACCTGTGCTGCAGTGTGCAGTGAGGCGCCGCTGGTCATCACATCGTCCACCAGCACCACTTTTTTGCCCCGCAGCTGGGCGGCCCGCAAAGGCTCCACGGCCAATGCGCCGACCAGATTGGCCAGCCTTTCGGCACGGGGCAGGGTGCGTTGAGAGGGCGTGTCACGGGTGCGCAGCAGCAAACGCGCATCTGCCTTGCGCGGACTGAGTTCTTGCGCCAGCAGCCATGATTGGTTATAGCCACGCTCGGCCAGGCGCTGGGTCGACAAAGGGATCGGCAGCACCCAGTCGGCCGCGTCCAGCGTGTCTTCGGCCCAAGGTGTGCTCCGCATCAGGGTGGCCAAAGGTCTGGCCCATCCGGCTTGCTGTTGAAATTTGTAGCGGGCGATCAGATCCACCCAAGGCCAGTCGTAGGCGGTGGCCGTCAGGCACAGGTCCAGCGGCGGCGGGGTTTTCAGGCAGGTGCCGCAGTATCGGGCGGGGTAGGGCAAGGGCAGGGCGCAACTTGTACAGCGGTGTCTGGGCTGAGCAAAGTGACTGATGCAGGTGTCACACAGTGGCGGGCGTGGCCAGCTTTGGCAGATCGCGCAGCGGCTGGGCAACCACGCCCAAACCCGATCGGGGTGAGGCGACCAGAGCCTTGAGCGTATCGCTTGAAACCATTCGGGCCACATGAAATCAATATACTGCCGCAACCCCTTGGCTACAAGGAGAGCCTGTCGCTCGCCTGCAGCTGGGGGTATTTCCTTTTTTGGCCATGTCTGTATCTGAACGCCCTCCTTCGTTGGACCCCGTTGCCGCTGCCCGCTGGTTAAAGCACCCTGCTGGCAATGCCTCGCCCTGGTTGCACGAAGAGGTGGCCTCCCGGATGCAGGATCGGCTGGATTTCATCAAGCTTCAGCCTGAACGCTGGGTGCATTGGGAGCCTTTGCGTGGCGGGGTGCTGGCCCAACGGGCTTTGCAAAAGCGCTACCCCAAAGCGCAGGTTTGGCTTGCCAGTGCGCAGGCGAGCGAGGCGCGGGCTGCGCAAGCCGCTGTTCAGGGGCGCTGGTGGCAGGCCGAACGCTGGTGGGGTCCACGCATACAGGTGGGGTTGCCGCCTGCTGGCCAGGTCCAGATGCTTTGGGCCAATATGTTGCTGCACACCTGTGCCCAACCTCAGGAGTTGCTGAAAACCTGGCACAGCACTTTGGCGGCGGATGGTTTTTTGATGTTTTCGTGTCTGGGGCCAGACAGCTTGCGGGAATTGCGCGAGGCCTATGCCCGTCAAGGTTGGCCCGCGCCCGCCCACGAATTCACCGACATGCACGATTGGGGTGACATGCTGGTCGAGGCAGGTTTTGCCGAACCGGTGATGGACATGGAGCGCATCACCCTGACTTATGAAACGCCGGATCGTTTGCTCGCCGAGCTGCGCGATTGGGGGCGTAACCTTCACATTCAGCGTTTTCCAGGGCTGCGCGGGCGCCGTTGGCGCGCGCAACTCGATCAGGTTTTGATGACGTTGGCTCGGCCTGAAGAAGGGGGGCGCTTGTCGCTCACGTTCGAAATTGTGTACGGCCACGCGATGAAGCCTCAGCCGCGGGCCAAACTGAGCGCCCAAACGGAAATCGGGCTGGACCAGATGCGTCAAATGTTGAGCAGCGGTCCCCGTAAAACCGACAAAGTTTGAGTTGAATCAAAACCCCCAATTAACTCGGGTAAAATCTGCCCGGTTTTAGCCAAAATACGTGCCTTATGCATGTTAGGTTATTGAAAGTTGACGTGTGTCAAATACTGCCTATCAGTTTGCACAAGAGTCCGGACTTGCCATTCAATGGCATTTGCGGCGCAATTGCTCGGTGACGCCTGCCCAGTTGGGATGGCTTTACCTGTCTTTGTGTGTCTTGTCGCTCGGCATTGGGGTGTTCTTCTGGATGCAGGGGGCCACTCTGGTTTTGGCGTTCGCCGGACTGGAAATCGCGCTGGTGGGCTTGGCCTTTTTGGCTTACGCGCGTCACGCGACCGATGGCGAGTGGATTTCATTGCAAGGCACGAGCCTGGTGGTGGAAAAAGAGTCTGCCGGGCGTCGTGAGCGTGCAGAGTTTGCGCGCCAGTGGGTGAGGGTGGAGCCCAAATCCGGTGACTGCAGCCTGATCGAGTTGTCGGGTCAGGGTCGTTCGGTTGAGGTGGGGCGCTTTGTGCGCCCCGAGTTGCGTCAGGTTTTGGCGCGAGAAATCAGAAGGGCATTGCGTTCTGCGTGATGTTGGTGGTGAACGAGGCTTGGCCTGGTTTGTCAATGGTGTGAGTTCAACAGAGTCTTGGAAGTTAGTGAGAACCATGAAGAATATTTCCAACCAATTGGCTTCGCTGCTATCCCGCGCGGGCATTTTTGCAGGCGCATGGATGGCCACGGCTGCTCAAGCTGTCAATGATCTGCCTGGGGGGCCAGCGGTCAACCAACTCAACTTTGCAGCCCCGGCGACCAAGATTGCCGAGGAACAGCACTGGTTGCACTGGATGATGTTGATCATCTGCACCGTGGTGTTCATTGCGGTCTTCGCGGTGATGTTTTACTCCATCTGGAAGCACCGCAAGTCGGTCGGCCACAAGCCCGCGACTTTCACCGAGTCCATCACGGTTGAGGTGGTCTGGACAGCTGTTCCTTTCCTGATCGTGATCTTGATGGCGCTGCCCGCCACCAAGGTGCTGGTCGCCCAGAAAGACACCACCAACGCCGACTTGACCGTCAAAGTCACGGGTTACCAGTGGAAATGGGGCTATGACTACATCAAGGGCCAAGGCGAAGGCCTGAGCTACATCTCCACACTGGATTCCTCCCAGCGTGCCATGTCAAAGTCGCGCAAGCCTGAAGGCGACAAATACCTGCTCAAAGTTGACAACAGTTTGGTGGTGCCTGTGGGACAAAAAGTGCGCGGGATCACCAGCGCCAATG